>VMHT01136728.1_pt1 | contig 33881 bp, 47 predicted proteins | sample 4693611 | NCBI WGS metagenome assembly VMHT01 (sample SAMN12280063, study PRJNA550983) | marine metagenome | isolation source: seawater sampled from same location over 5 years 0.02-0.2 micron viral filtrate | place: USA: collected off the coast of southern California halfway between the port... ...
TCTTAAGATGATAATGAGAGATAAATCCCTTATAAGTGCCTCTGACTGCTGTACTATAAGTAGTTGTTGAATCAGGTGTTTTCAAAGGAATATCTGCTGCTTTGTGCACAGCGTTCATCAAAGCCTTCAGGGCTTCAAGTTGAACGGGGTAGAAACCCAAGAAAGGTTTAAGAGTTGAACCATGGACTTTTGCCTTGTCCCAGATAGGTCTCTCACCAAATCCGTTCTTGACATACCAAGCTTGATGCTTTGGGTAGTAAGCGTTGGCTATCTCTACGCCAACGGACGCTGCGTTCCACTTTGAAGAGCCTGCGTGGTATCCGATGTGGTTCATGTCCAGCGGTTGGTAGATGGTTCCGTCGTTGTCTATGAGGAAGTGGACGGACAGTCCACGGTTCTGCAAGACTCGGAAGGTGGACTTGGAGTTGAGACAAACGTCCCAATGGCACACAAAGTTCTTTATCTCTCTCTTCTCGACCACTTTCCTGTATCCTTTGGTCAACTTCATTCCTCCTTGCATAAATGGAAGAACGACCTTTGGCCAATCGATATCGAAGTAATCGTTGTTATAAATAATGCTGGTGTTCTTGTGCTCTGGTACGTTCTCTTGAAGATATTCAAGCGATGCCTCTCGGTCAGTCCAGATGAGACGGTAAGTGCCCGGCCCACAAAGGCCATCGGCTTTTACGCCTGATCTTTTTTGATATGCTTTGATAGCCTTCGTCAGTTCCTCGTCAAAGTCAGAACACCCGAACCAGTCGGGTGTCCATCCAAGACGTGCTGCGGAGGCTTCGTTATAAAACTCTGCGTCCATTATATTACCTCGTCTGCTAGACCGTATTCAACAGCTTCCTCCGCTGTTAGGTATACGTTAACCTTCTGATCGAGCAGTTTCTTTAGTTGTCTCTTAGTTAGATCTGTTTCATCGACGAGACAACGGACATAAGCCTCTTGTATTGCTTGTATCTCTTCAAGTTCGTTCTCAAGGTTGTGGATAGCCCCAACCGAACCAGCCGAGACAGCGTGAATCATCACACGACAGTTCTTTGCAATCTTGCGTTTGCCTTTGGTGCCTGCTGCAAGTATAAGAGTTCCGGCTGACATTACCTTTCCGATACCTATAGTCTCGATATCACACTTCTGTTTTGCGAGTCGCATGATATCATAGACAGCCATCATATCATCAGCTGAGCCGCCATAAGTTGAAATGTAGATCTTCATATCGTCAAGCCGCTCTTGGCCCTCTTTAAGTTTCTGTTCTGATAGGCTTATCAAGCCAACAATCATTTCGGATGAACGCTCTTCGGTAACGTCACCATATAGTAACATGGAACGTAGTCCGTCTTCTTCACCCCCAACCAGCGCAGCCATTAAAGCAGCAGCGGCTTCCTGTTCTTCTTCAGTTGGCTGTTGTTGTTCTGCTTCTTCGATTGGTACTGGTGTTGCTCTCTTCTTATCTTTCTTTTTTGTGCTAAATCTCATTGGGCCTCCTTGTGGTTCTTTAGTTCAGCATCCAGCCAAGCCATCATCGTTTCCCAGTTTGTGAACTTGAGAAGGTGACGATGATTGACCGGAAAGTTTCTGACGATTGCATTAACAACGTCATTTTTCATATTGTTCATTTGTATTTCGTTTATTTTGTTGTAGTTTTCTCTTTCTCTGTCGGTTGGGCTTGACTTCTCCAACTCTAGTGTTCTCATGGCATTAACTAGGTAAGCTACCTCGACAATCTTACTAACCATATAAACACAGTCTCTCAAGACACCCTTGAGAAATATCACAGAGTATCCGAGAGACATTATGTATGACGCTAGAGAACAACAAAACCACCCACAAAAAAAGATGCAGATGTATAGGGCTATTTGCATTGGGCCTCCAAAATGTTAAAGGGTAGTCGCCTACCCTATATTATAACACGCTTTGTTGTAGTTGTCAAATTACTTGTTGCCAAGTGCTTTGTTGAGTTTAGCTTGAGCTTCTTTAGCTTCCGCCAGTCGCTTAGCTACTCGCTTTGCAACTTCCTGAACGATCTCTTTCTTGGACGCTTGGTAGTCAATTCCTTCGAGAGCAAGTTCAAGCATTGCTGCTGCGTCTTCTTCCTCTTCTGGCTCTTCAGCGGCAGGCAATGGTTGCTTATCTTCTTCATCATCATCCATGTCCATTCCACCAGCGGCTCCGCCAAGTGCATCAACGAGTGCTTGAAGATCGGCCAAAGCAGCAGATGCTTTTTCTACCATTTCTTCTTCAACTTCAACTTGGTCTTCGTCATCGTCCATGTCGTCGGCATCCATTTCCATCTCTTCTTCCATTTTCTCTTCTTCATGGTGGCCTTCTTCCATTTCATCTTCTTTTTTGTAGACGCCTTCTTCCATATCATCTTTCTTTGCGTGATATGCTTCTTCCATATCATCCTTCTTAGCATGGTAAACTTCCTCTACTTCGTCTTTCTTAGCAGGGTGTCCCATTTCTTGAAGGGGGGTAATATTTGCAAGGCCCTGAAAACGACGAACTTGAGCCTCTGATAAAAGTTTTTTAGACATTATATAATCTCCTTAAAATGCTATAACACAATAAATAGAAAGCAAAACTGGAAAAGTATTACAGATCTGGGTGTTCTTCAGCAATTAGGTCAAAAATGTTTTCAAGTTCGTCGTTCTTTATACCGAACTTCTTCATCAAGTCATCGCTGACTTTGTCTTCTTTGTCCAGAACTTTTGCAGAACGCTTTTGACCTATACCTTTCGAATCTTTGTACTTTCTTATGTATTTCATAAACGCTGGGTCATTCTCAATCATTCCGGTCAAACAAGCACGAAAGAATTCAGCCTGAGTCAAGTCTTCTCTTTCAAGCTGAATTCTTAATTGTGCATGACGAATGTCAGTATCTACGAACTGTACTTTCTTCTTGACTTGTGACATATTCTAACTAGTCCCGGTTGAGCCAAACCCACCAGAGCCCCGCTCAGAATCAGAAAGTTCGTTTACCTCAACATACTCTATCTCAGGATAAGGCAAGATCATTATTTGTCCCACTCTATCTCCGGCTAGATAAACACCAGCACCTAGTGGTGAAGCAAACTTAAGCATTATTGACCCTCGATATCCTGAGTCTATGACGCCTACTGCGTTCCTTAGAGACATTCCGGTTGTCTTTGAGATAGAAGATCTAGGGAAAATGAGGCCAACGTGACCTTCCGGTATCTCCATTGCAATCTGTGTGTCATACACTTGGTTGCCGAACCTATCAACAGTGTGGCTCACAGCATAGAGATCCATACAGGCATCTCCGGGCTTTGCGTATCTTGGTACTTTAGCATCTGGGCTTAGTTTTTTTATTTTTACTTTCATAATATCTCTCCTTCTCTGATATAAGTTGGTGGGTAGTTCGTATGCAAATCCATTAGATATTTTGACTTGAACCTTCCTATGAGGAATTCATAGCCATCATCTGTCTTCTTTCTCTCCCACACTGTTGTTCCAAACTCAAAGTATGGAAACTTCTCACACTCTTTGGCATACGCCCGTTCACAATCTTGCAATGTGCCCTCGACGTTTTTAAATGCATAGTGTTTAATGCTAAAGTAATCAAACTTTAACGATTCTTTAAAGAAAATATCATTCATGATTGCCTCCTTTGTCTATTACAATAACGTATTCTATGTTTTTCTTTTTCTTTGCGTTCTCTGCCTGGTCGCCACCAGCACCAATACGAGACATAACGTGTCTGTCATGTTCTTGTTGGTGAAACTCGTAGTCTGCGTACTCTTTACAGAGGGACTCCATCTCGTCATACGAAATAAGACCTTCATCTGAATAAGAGAATACACAATATCTAACAGGCAATCTGTCGATGAGTTCTCTTGTGGCATTGAGTGCGGTTCTCTTTGAGTACCAAGGGCTTTTCATTGACTTGTCATGGTGGTCTGAGGATTTAACTCTGTCCAATCTCCTGTTTGTTTTTAGACTTACATCTGGTTTGTCCCAGCGAGCGATACTATCCCAGATATGATAATACGTTGAGTAGTCCGCTGCTGTATATGGTGGGTCAAGGTAAGCGACCGAAGCTTCTGGGTATTCCACCTTCAATGCGTCCCCTGTAATGTGTTCTCCTTCGAGACCTTCAATGCCCGGAAGAGGTGTTAGAACCAAGTCCTTGTGAACCCTGTCGGACTTCCAGCCTTTCAAGTAAGCCTGTTGTAGACCTACTGTGTTGTCCAGTTTATCAAGAGCGAAGATGAGACAAGCGATAAGATAGGACTTTTCCCATGGATGAATGTTCATCGTCTCTATCTCTTCTCTAATAGCATCAGCCTTGGCTCCGTTCTTTGGAGTCCACACCTTAATATTAACACTTGAGTCAGCTTTTGCAGCGACGTCGCAGTAGTGATTGGTCAGCCAGTCAGCACATGGTGTCAACAGGTTGAGTTGGTCAATGTACTGTTCAAGGTGAGATACATCTCCATTATTGCATATAAACGCCTCAGAGTACGCTTCAGAGGCCCAAGACAAGTCGCTAGTGATAACCTCGTAACCTTCTTGTTTAAGAGCCTGAGCAACCCTTGTCGTGCCTGTAAACACATCTATGACTTTGTTGTCATCTCTTTCCAGACCGTTAATTACTTTTGTAATTAATGGTAGTATCTTGTTTTTACTTCCTAGGTAACGGATACCATAGGTTATTATTTTATCATCACTCATTTACACCTCCTTAATGTATTTTTCGAGTTCTTTTTTATATTGTTCAAAACCCCAGATAACTTTGACTGGTAGTTTTAGTCTTTTTGCTTCAGTTGCAAACTCTTTATAAACCTCAATATCTTGTGAAGCATCGCCGGTAAACACATACCACAGTTCATGCTCTTTACCATAAACACCAAACTCAATCTTCTTGAGGTCATAGAATACTTTTTCTTCTGTGGTTCCGTGTTTATCAGAATGCTTTTGTTCTACAATGATGTCCTTTTTACCTGGTACCTCAATGTAACCATCAGCGATAAACTTTCTTTGTTTCCCTGTTGGTGTTTTTTGTGACCAATGTTTGGGTGGCTTAAACAGTGTTTTACCCCAAAGTCTTTGTTTAATAAATGGCAACCCTAGTGACTCGGTTAGTGCCTTTAATTTTCTCTCTGACTTTGTCCCGGACACAGCAGCGCCATGGTTATGTTGTAAACTCATATTATCCTCCAAGTTTATGTATACATTATAACACACTATTCTTTATTTGTCAAGTTAGTTATGTAATTAAATTGCACCCACATTGGTGTATCATGAAACATCCAAAGAACTAAACAAGCGCCCAGTTCCTCACAGACTTCCATGACAACACCCAACACTTCTGGTGCCAACTGGTATTCAACCAGATCTCCTATCCTAAAAGAACCCATGTTCCATTAACCCTGCCATAAGTACTAAAGCCCCAGTCAACTGAATACTTCGGCTTTAACATATAAGGTCTGTTGATGTAGATTGTATCTTTGTTAGGATCAACCGACCAACATCTTACCTTTGTTTCAATAGAATTTGAATCAACAACTGTGACGACAAAGAAGTTCTTGCCATTACGTGACTTTTTCTTCTCAACCTTTCGAGGAATACCCCAACACAACATCAGATCTGTATCGTAGTCTGATATCGGAGGTACACACTTCTCCTCTAGTCTGTTCTGAATGTAATCAGTCATAACCATAGAGATGGGAAAGATGCCTGTGAGGTCGGCGATGTGTTCTATCTTCTCCTCTTGAGTGAATGAACCTTCAGGTCGATACTTCTCGATATTGTCATCAAGCTTCTTTTTGGTTCTTGGTTTGTCTACACAGACCGCAGACCAGAAGTGTTTGTCGCCTGTGAACCTATCATCCATAAGATCATCTAGAGCACCAGCGCGACAGAGAACATCAAAGGCTTTCTTGTTTAGTTTGGCATACTTGACATCCGGGTGAAACAACATCTCTTCGACAGTATTGAAGGGTCGGTGTTGCAGTATCTGCTCGAAGGCAGAGTCGCCGAGACCTTTGATACCAGTCAACGGAGCAATGAGCGTTTGGTCATTCTCTATGCGCCAAGTGTCTTCTGAGTAGTTCACGTTTAGAGGTTTGATCTTATAGCCGTGTTGCTTGGCTAAGTTGATAGCCTTCTCCTTGCGAGACTCTGGTTCTTTATCTAAGAACGAAGCAACCCACTCTGTCTGATAGTATGTGCAGAGATAAGCACACTGGTAAGATATGACAGAGTAAGATACAGCGTGAGACTTATTGAAACCATAACCAGAGAAGTACTCAAAGGTCTGCCATAGTCTTTTCGCTGCTGACTCTGCTATGCCATGGTTCTTACAACCACGAATAAACTTAGAGTGTATCTTGTCTTTGACCTCAAAGCCTTTGCCTGTTCCTTTCTTGGTTAAGATCTTACGAAGCAGATTGGCTTCATCCATAGTGATATTGTCACCAAGACGATAAGCTAGCATAGCTATTTGTTCTTGGAAGATAAGGAACCCGTGAGTCTCTTTGGTAACCTCTTCGACGATTGGGTGAAGGTACTTCACGCTGAGCGGGTCCTCGACTGCCTCGACATATGACTTATCAACACCAGCAGACAAAGGGCCGGGACGATAGATAGAAGTAATAGCAGAGAGGTCAATGATAGACTTCGGTTGAACCTGCTTGGCAAAACGTTGGGCACCATTCTCTGTGAACTGAAAGATACCTATCCACTTGCCTTCGCCAAAGATAGTCTCATATACCTGCTGGTCGTTTAGATCTATCTGGTCTGGGTGTAAGTGCTCATCGTAGAACTTCTTGATGTCCTCGAATGTTGGGTTGTCAATACCATGATGGCGTCGAAGTATCTTTGAGACACAATCCTCAATCATACGCAGGGTCGACAGCCCAAGGATATCAAACTTGATAAAACCCATTGGCTCTAACTGTCTAACGTTCTGACCTTCGGACCAAGGAGTTTGTCTAACACCTTTGGACGAGATAAGGGGCATATAACGGTCCAAACCTTCACCGACCACAACACCACCAGCGTGACGAGAGCACGACCTATATGAGCCTTGCAGGGCCTCACAGTGGCTTTGGACATCTGGGTACTTGGCAAAGAACCTTTGCAATGAGTCTGAGAACTCGATAACCTCTTCGAAGGTTGGAGTATAGACACCAGCCTTGATACCGTGCTTCTTCTTGGCAAGCGGTGTGGCTTCGGCCAACATCTTACCAGTGACTTGATTGACCTCCATGAATGGAATCTCATAGAACTTTGATATGTCTTTGATGAGCGAACGTAACTGGAGTGTGTTCCAGTTTGAGATAGGAACCACAGTTGAGTTGCCCCAATCTTCTATCAAAAGATCTTTAAGTACCATAGGATCGGATACATCATAATCAATATCCGGATAGTCAGTCGCATCTGATCTGAGGAAACGTGAGAACAAAAGGCCATACTTAATTGGATCAATTTGAGTAATGCCCAAAGCATAAGCGACAAGAGAACCAGCCGCAGAACCACGACCAGGTCCAGAGAGTTGTACTTCATTTGTTTTATCCGATATTGCTTTCATAGTTAGAAAGTATTTTGAGAAACCACGGTCAGCAATGACCGTTAGTTCGTGTTCAAGTCTTTGCTCATATTCATAGACGAGTGACTTAGACTTGGTTTGTTTTTGAGTCAGACCTCTTTCCTTCATAATATTGAACAAGCCCTTTGATGCAAGACGCTTTAAATATCCATCCTCATCATAGCCGGCAGGAACCACAAAGTCCGGAAGGCGAACCGTGGTGTCTGGTAAGAAATCTTCACACCTTTCAAATGCGATGTGATAAGTCTCTTCTATGGATTGTTCTACAAGGTCATCATCATATTCCTGATCACACAGATCTGAATACTCACGGTATGCCTCCCACATCTGAAAGCCATTCTTTGGGTACAACTCGTACTCCATCTCTTGAACATCAGTTGGTATGTTCATGTCCAACCACTCAGGCTTACCTCGGCCGAGCCATCCCAAGCGTTTGTATAGTTCTCGGTCTTTCCAAGCATCTGGTGTTGGATAGTGAGAGTCAGCAGTTGAAATAAGCTTGATGTCGAACTCTTTAGCAATCTGGATGATGTATTGGTTTAGTTCGTGTTGTTCAGGCACAGCATTCCATTGGAGTTCGCCATACCAACGATCACCGAAGATCGCTTGCATCTTTCTAGTTTGTTCTCGCATGCAGTCAAGAACAGCCTCGGAGCCGTTCTCTCGCTCTTGCCAATAGCAACCAGCGTATACACCACCAAGACAAGCAGAGGACGCAATAACACCCTCGTTATACTTCTCTAATAGGTCGTAGTCAACACGTGGCTTACGATAGAAGTAGTCTCCGTTGTATGACTCTGATACCATCTTGAAGATGTTGTTTAGACCTGTCTGGTTCATAGCGATGAGAACCAAGTGACGAGTCCGGTTGATGTCCGACTTGGACTTACCCTTGGACTCACCATCAGCTTCGATGTTTGTACCAGAACGACCAGCATCAATCTGCTTGGCCTTCTTCTTATCTTTCTTAAACTCTTCGAGTTGTTCTTTCCATTCGGGAACCGATGGGATGAAGTAAGCCTCAACTCCGAATATGGGCTTGAACTTCTTGCCTGCTGCTTTCATCTTTCTAGCATGCAGGACTTGATAAGCAAAGCCGTTCATGTTACCATGATCGGTCAATGCAAGTGCTTCGCAACCATTTTCGTATGCGAAGTCCATGTGTTCTTGCGGATAGCCAAACCCATCAAAGGGTGAGCCTACACCGCTATGTGCGTGTAAGTTTACAAATTTCATTATTATCCTCCGAGATTGTTTATATTATAACACACTCTCTATAAGTTGTCAAGTCTTTCTTTTGCTTTATCGTAGTATTCATCATCAGGCTCGCACCCGGCGTAAAGCCTGTCGGTGTTGTGTGCTGCCACAAGAGTGGTTGCAGCACCTGCAAATGTGTCTATCACGAGATCACCTTCATTGCTGTGCTTGAGGATCAACTCCTCAAACATCGCTGTTGGTTTTTGCGTTGGGTGAAAGCGACCCTTTTCGTGACAGATGGGATAGTGGTAAAAGCCCTTGTCATACTCTGAGTTGAACGTAGGCTTTGATACCTTTACACCTGTCAGTGCCACTTCCCTAGCGTTAGTTAGGTAATTGCGTTTGCTGTTGAGCGGAACAGGGTTTCTCTTGACCCACTCAATCATTCTTATTTGTTTGAACTTTGCTTTCTCAAACATCTCTTTGACATAGGAAACCTTCCATATGTCGCAGAACACGATGGCTGTCCCTCCCTTGACCAAGACACGATAGTATTCGTTGATACTATCTTCAAGGTCTGCAAGTGAGAAGTTGTGCTCTTTGTCCCAGTCTCCGAACTCTGTGGAGTGGGCAAACCTTCTTACACCGGTGACGACAGACTCAAAGCCGGTCTTCTTGCTTATGATGTAAGGTGGGTCGGTCAACACAAGGTTGACGCTTTCCTTCTCCAATCCTTTTAAAAAGGTCAGAGAATCTGTTTTGTTAAACTTGTTCATTATTCCTCCGGATATTTGATTAGTTCATAAATGTTTCCAAACGGGTCTCGTTTGTATACCGAGATAGTTCCATCTCTGTGTGTCTTCGTGCGGTCTCCTTGCTCAAAGCCATCAACCTCAAAGGCGATGTGCTCAGGGTGTTGAGACTTTACGACGAATGCTAGTTTGATGTTCTCCATCTGAACGAAGCCCCAGGTCTCGTCAGCATAGAGTATCTCGCCTTCAAAGTTATCACGATACCACTCTGCCGCTTCTTTTGGGTTTTCAACTTGTAATGCTATGTGATCAATCTTCATGTTTCCCCTCTATCTTTCTTAGTGCCTGTTCCAACAAGAACAAGGCGGTCTTTACTTCTTTATCGTATTCATCTGCTGATGTACACCAATGTTGCGCTCTTTTAAGCTTCTTGACAACTCCGTCAATTAGAAGCCATAGTTTTTGTTCATGCTGATTCATTCTTCCTCCATTGTTAACAACAGAGGATGTTCAAACACCTTTGCAATATCCATTGCTTGTATCAGTTTCATCTCAGCAACCTCCTTTGAATACACACCTGCTATGCCTTTGCCTGTTGTATGCACTGCTGCTGCAAGGGCCCTAGCTTGTTGTGCGCTCTTGTAAAACACCTGCATCAAGATAAATTCAACATCTTGAAACGGAGTGTAGTCATCGTTATGAATAACAATCTTGTATTTACTGGGTGGTACAACCTTTTGTCGGTCCATTGTTCCAACGCCGGCTCCCACACCGTGTTTCTTATCTTTTTTTCTTTGAGTCATCCTCTCTCCTTTGGTATTATTTTATTGTAAAGCTGCTCTCCATGGTCAAGTCTTCGCTGTACCTCTTTTGCCTCCTCTAGCATCAGTACTTCTTTGTCCTTTGGCAATTCTTTTATTATTGACCACTTAAACACTTCTTCTCCGTGTTCGTTAAAGTCTTGTTGGAATGTAGAGTTTGGGTGTTTATTTAGCCTTAAGTATTGGAGGTGCCTTTTCCAACGAAGTTTTCCCCTTGTTGTTTCCCCAATATACACTTTGCCATTTATAGTGTTTAATATTTGATATACACATGCTGGTTCTTTTTCGCATCTTTTGGAATAACATTCTTTGCTTTTGGCCAATATTTCTTCTCTATTTTCTTCTTGGTATTTTTTGTAATACTCCTTGTTTTCTTTATAAAACTTTCTGCTGTATTCAATCTTCTTTTGTCTTATGGTCGGATCTGCGTTTCTTTCTTTGTCGTATTGTCTTTTTTTCTCTTTCGCTTCAGGGGTGCTATAGTATTTTTTTCTCTTCTCTTTGAACTCTGGCTTGTCTTTGTTTTTAAGGTACCACTTTCTACTACTTTCGCGATGCTTTTGTTTTATAGTAGGGTCTTTTCCATATCTAATCTCATCGTATTCACTTACACAGGATTTACACCAATGGCGAAGTCCGTCTTTGTTGGCACTTTTTTTATGAAATTCAGTTAAAAGCTTTTCAGTTCCGCATTTTGTACACTTCTTCATGTTACCTCCTAAATAAAGCCTCTATTGCATATTGTTTACATTTCTTTGTATCTTGATACGACAGTCCACAGTGTGCGACAGCCCTTCGATACTCCATCGGCAAGATTGTGTCAGACAATAGTGTATTGTCAGCACAGATGGCGACACGTACATCTTCGTCTATCCACTTTTTGATAGGGTGTTTTGACAGGGCGTCTATAGCGCCAGTGTGCCAGTTTGATGTTATGCATGCCTCTATGGTCACTTCTCTTTCTCTGACGAGGTCGAGCACCTTTCGGCTTTCCATTAGCGTTGTGCCGTGGCCTATTCTTTGTGCGTGAAGAAAATTTATAGCGACCTCAATCTCGTTTGGAGATCGACCTTCTCCGGCATGCACAGTTCGACCTATTCCATATTTCTTAGCTTTCTCAAATGGTTCGATGTAATCCATCAAGGACCAACGATGAGTCGGCAATGGTGCACCTGCTAAATCTATACCGACAACTCTCGGCTTGCCTCTTGCCATCTCAACGAGAGTATTTAGAACGTCAGGTGGCTCTCCATATAGTCCACATAAGATAATCGATGAGTGTTCGGATAAACCGCTGATGGCGGCATCGATTATCTTCTCGATTGGAGCGCCCTGATGAAGTTGTGGGGCGAAACGTATCTCGGTGTATGAATGTCCGAAAGCTATTGCATCCAAGCAAATTTCCTCAGTAACTCTCTCAATGGACTCTGGATCTTGTAGTATCGACAGTGTTGTCTTAAACCGAGACAGTGCCTCATCAATCCCCATACCGGGGTAAAACTTGATTTTATTTGGTATTTCTAAGTTCTTTTGCCTAAGAAGGTCCGTGAGTGTCGATAACCGCATAGAACCGTCCAGATGGCAGTGTAGTTCAACCATGTTTCCTCCAATGATACTAACATTATAACATGCAATCGTTTAACTGTCAAGTAAAATCATCTCAATTTCTTCAATTTTAGCCAAGGAGCTTTTTATGAATTCTTTGTGTACAGACACCCTGCGTGCATATCGGTCCCTGTGTTCTTCGTCGGCTTGCATTAGCAACTCAAATTTTTCAATTTGTTTCCTACGAGCATAGACGTCTTCTTTGAGCGCCAGTATGTCTTTTTTTAATTTTTTAGCCTGATCTTTTGATACTGTTTTTCGGCTTTTGTAGTATTTTGTGTAAAGTTTTTTAAACATTATCTCTCCTTTAGAATGTAAGCCTGTGTCTTTGATATTTTAATTTCTTGAGTGTCGCCCAAGACAGGTACGTTAAACCATAGCCTTACAAAGTCTTTATCTTCGTCAAAGCAGTAGCAAAGCATACCAGGCTTAAGTATGCCAAGCTCTCTTATAATTACAAAATTTTTACCCTTGTAAGTCACTTAAATAACTGGTAATTAAAATGCATAGGCTTATAAAAGCTATGCCAAATAAAGCTGTATGTGCTGTTATCATTCTATCTCCTTTTGTATTCTTTTTGCTTCAAGCAAGAACGCTTTGTGTTCTGCTTTGTTTTCTTTTATTTTGTTTTTAAGTTTGTTGTGTCGAATCGTTAGATCAACAAAACAACACAACACAAAAACACTAAATATAATATTCATTCTATCTCCACTGTTTCTATTGAATGTTCTAAGACGAAGCCAAACTCGTCATTTTCTATCCATTTTATCTTATATTCAATCATATAAAAGACTTGAGGACTATAGGCTTTAAATCCGTGTGTTTTGTAATAAGATATGCCAACTATGACTCCCATACCAGCCGATAAGTAAAAACCATATACACTTTCAGGGTTTCCTTGATTGACCTTCACTAGTTCTCCGACCTTATATTTTGGATATACATCCTCCGGAAGATCTTCTTTTTTTATTTTGTGAAAGCTTTTGGGCATCATGCTCATTTCATATTATATCCTATTTTTGCATTTCTCGCATTTTTTGTTCCATCTTTGGGTTGAAACACCCATTCGTACTTTTGGCTTCTCTTTTTGAACCAGGTGTGAACCACAGTGTGCACATATTTTTGCGCATTGCCTTTCGGCCATCTGGATGGCACCGTACATGTATTCATCGTCATCTCCGTTGATGTAGAATCTCAGGAAGCCAAACTTTTGCTTAACTTGCACTATGTTAACCGTTTTCTCTTTGTGGTTTGAGCGCCAATAAGCCAACATCACGACGTCAGCTATTACTTGATCCCAATACTCCGGGATTGAATAGTCAAAACATTCACCAAACACCTGATAGACGTAGCTTTCCATGTCATCGGGCATATGGGCTTTCAGTCTTCGCCAAATGTTTTCGCTTTTCATTCACTCTCCTATAGCTATTAGCTCTTCTTGCCTACACAAGACGCTTTTAATACCATTTGTGATCTCATAGTCATACCAAGAGCACTCAACAGGACTTTGATTCACAATCTCTTTAACGAGCCAGACACCGAGGTCGTTTGCGAGGTTGCAGTTGGGGAAGTACTTTACAATCTCACCAACTTTGAATTCTAAAACCATCTGACCATAATAAGTTCTCGCAAATCCACCGACTCCTTGCAGGCTTTGGGGATATTCCATACTATCATAGTCGATGCCCCAATTAGTTGAGACGGTGGATTCAGAATCACTCCCATCGTAATCCCACCAATATTTTTCAGTGAGGTGTATTCGATTAGGCTTCCCGTTTTCAAGTTCATAAGTACCCCAACCGCAATCGCAAGGATCGCATTCACAAACAGAACAAATAGATTTCACTTAGCACCCCAAATGATCATAAGTTCATCAGCCACATTAAACTCTTGGCTGGCTCCGCAGCAACATTCACAGCTACATTCAGCAGAACTGCAGCCGCAGCATTCGCATTTTTCTTGATTTGACATATCGTTTCCTCCTTTTAGTAAATAGTGCCAGTACCTACGACTTCCCAACTCATGTGTGTTTCTACAAACGAATTATTAATATCGGTCTCGACCAGTTCGACTTTGTGTCTTTCTAGATGAATAGCCGCTAAGGACCCGGCTTGATAAGATTGTAGGTATTGAGCAGGAATAGTCATGATCCCATTGTCCGGACCAGAGCAGGTAACATAACCTAAGAACTGGCTACCATCCCAAGAATATACCGCCACTGTAATCATAAAGGTTGAGTCGGTGCTAGTTGGTGCCCAACTGAAGGTTGCCCCGGATCGATATATCGGAGCCTCAAAGGCATATGAAGGATCAACCCACAACATATTGTAAGGCTCAATAAAGTCAAAGCCATGAGTGGATACAAAACTATAACCGCCTTCTGTTGTTGCAACGTTATAGGTGGCGTCCCTCAAAAGCTGAGACTCCCAAATGCTTGTTGTCTCATAAAGTCCAGCGACAATCTGCTCTGCTCCAAAGTTGTGCGCGCCAGCATCGACTATGATGCTTGGCCCAACACTTATAGGGTTGGTCGATGGGCTGACGCTAATAAGATTTGTGGTGCATTGATCACCGGCGGGAATCCAGCTTGTGTGGTTATCTGATATCGGCTGATGGAACTCGGCCGAGAACGTTATGGTGATCTCTTGAGATTCACCAACGCAAGCAGGGCAAGCCACTTGTCTGAGGTGTAAGTTTGTATACCCGGTGATACCGCTTCTTTGAGGCCCATCATGAGGCCCATCATCAGGCCCATCTACTGGTTCGGGTGACGTGACTTGTGTGTCTTTGACAGCAGAATCCGTTGTCTCTTCATAGACTTTTACGATTCCTATATCTCCTTGGCGACATGCCAACAATATTGATAATAACATTATAACTCCAAATTAAATAATTGTTTTAAAAAGCACTTGACGAGTTTTTGTTTGCATTCATCATCCTCGTCGCATAAATGATATTTCCAAGAATACATCTCTTCGTTGTGCTTTATCTTTCCTTTAAGTGTCTTTGCTTCCTCTTTTAAGAGCGGTATAAGCTCCGCCAGGTTCTCTGGTTCTATCTCCAACTCTACGGCCTCCTCTAGCAAGAGTGACCAATCTCCATTCTTATAAGCTTCCGCTACTTTTTTAAATTTCTTCACATCCCCTGTTTCTTTGTCTGGGTGAAGTTCTCTGGCTAATTTTTTGTATAGCTTGCTGATCTTCTTTTCGTCGCGTTTCACCACTGGTGCTTCCAAGGGGACCAACTTCTCTTCTCTAGTCTTGAAAACTTGCTCTACTTGTTTTGCATTGTCCTGATTTAACTGAACGAGATCAAAATCGTTATTTGCACACCATTCTCTATAATAGAATTCAAATTCCAAATGTGCTTCTGAAAGAACTGCTTCTTGATAATCCAATTCTGATCGAAGATACTTCACCTCCTGCAATATTTTTTTATACTTTTTCTTTGTTAATAACATTATAACATATCTAGTCTGTTCTGTCAAGTGCAATTCTTTGAAATTCTGAATATTTCATTATTCTTTCGTGTGGGCGCTTGACGGAACGTGAATACTCCGAAGATAAATAGTTTCGATAATCATCCCAAGAGCCAAGATTGTAGAATTCTTTTGGCTCATACGAGTTGTCCGATTGGATGTCTAACTCGGTAAAAACGCACTTAAGGTCAAACCATCTTGCGGAATATTGCTCTATCGTTGGAAGCACTCTTGAGGGCGCCCCCGAAGCGTTGTACTCACCATCGGCATACATCCCGGTTCCCGTTCGGATATTCCGTCGATATCGGATGAACTCGTCTTTCCCAAATGAAAACGAGGTGAAATGGTTGTGATCCATAGCCTCCCCGTTGTGAGTTATGTAAAAATTTTTAGGCGAGGAAATTTTCGCGCGGTGCTCTCTTATTTCCACTGGGTTAAAGATACCATACGGAAACGAAACCCAATACTTATCTGGTATCAACCATTTAGATAACTTGGACGATACCTTGAGGCACGTCAAGGCTCCTTGTATCACTGACCAACTGAGGCAATCTCTTCGGTCTCTGTCCTTCGGATGTATCGGCACATAGAATATCGGTATCCTTCTTCTCGACTCATCTGGGTAAGGGTCGTGCTTTCGAAATGCCCACACCGGGTCTTGAATAAAGTCTCCAATCCGATGACGAACAAACGGTGCGGTGTCTGCATGGAGAACAACCCATATCGTTTCACACCCGGCATAAGCACATTCATAGATTGCCGCTTCGAGCATCGTGTAGTCAGCAGCGACAGGCATCATAAAGTCAGGCCATTCCATTCCAAAGTCTAGTGGTTGCCCGGCACATGGCACGATGCCTGCTAAGTGAAAAGCGTTCGTACTATGAGGTTTTGAGTCAATTTCCATAAGTCACTTTTTATATCCAGTTGTTGTTGAAGTAAGTCTTCGATAGAGTATCCATTATTGTACTTGTAGTATACCTCTCGGTACATATGTTCTATCTTGACAGCGTAGTGTAATTGCAGGCCTTTCTTGTTGTATCCGTTTGATTGGCCTCGTATACCGGCTTCTTTCATCATTTTAAGCGTCTTTATTCTGGCATAGCCCTCTGAGTAGTCTAAGTCATTTAAGAGCTTTTCTGATATGGTGGAGACTGAGCAAACGTCTTTTACGTCTTTTCTTGTGGTCTTTCTGGTTGAGGGGTGAAACAAGAGGGTGTGGCAAAAATCAGACGTTGGGTCTGCTAAAACCTCAAACTCGTGTCTTGTGCCTGAGCGCACTGCGAACCAATCATATACTGTCATTTGGTCTGTTCGTTCTCTATCGAACTCCACTATCTCGTCATAGCCTATTTTTATCTTGGTGTTTGATAATGTTATTATAGTTATCTCGTTGTCTTCGTTTCGGAAACTTCTGATGTTGTTGGGAAATATCACAAGTCCGGACATTGCCATTACAAACAATAGTCTATCCCACACTTGGCTTTTCTTATGGACAAGCTTGTTGGAGAAACCTATGAACGACAAGTCCCAATGTTCTGGGCATTCGTCGAGTTGAAATGGTATGTGCGGTATATCGACTATTAGTGGTAGGTTGTTTTTGTACGCGTATAACACTGCTGTTAAGGAGCCACCAACGACTACCTTGTTAAAATACAAATTATTCACTATCCCCCCACGCCGTATTTGTCCTCAATAACATCTAATATCTTTTCTATTCTGTCCTCGTATAAATCCACCAACTGTTCTGGTATGTTGTCTGAGGTGTTTATAAAGTCATAAAACTCGTTCGGCCTTTGATCATTTTCAATTTGCTGCTCTGCTCTGGCTAACAGACTTTCCATAAATGGTGCTATAAGTTCAAGCTGCTTTTGCAGGGGCATTTCCTTATAGTTGTCCGGATTGCTGTAAAACTTTGTGATAAACGTCCGATACATCTTCTCGTCTCTTTCAACGTCCGCCTCCATGCCAGTTTCTGGTTTAGTTGTGGTTCCCAGTGTGTAGTTAGAGTCATAACCATCTGGTGTCAATGTGGGTACCTTAACTGTTTCGCTTTGCTCTCCTCTTTTGATAGCGACTGTTCCGTCTCCTTTCGGGAGTCTGTTTCTCAGCCGACCAATCATGTTTTCCATTGAGAAAAGAAAGTGGTGCTCACTTGGTATGTTTTTTAGTTCCGGTGTGCTCTTAAGCATGAAGTCCTTACCAGCTCGTGTATCTTTATATACACTTCTGGATCTGGTTGCAAAGTTGAATGAATCAAAGTCTCCGGGGGCTTTTTTAAGCATGTATGTCGACTGGTGTGTTTCTTTTTGATCCATTTCTCGTTGTTGTGCCATATAGTGCAATATTGCATCAATGTCTGCTGCTAGTACCTTTTTCTCTAAGTTGGACAGTTCATCAACAAAATGGCCCACTCTTGTGTTTATTTCCTTGTTGACCTCCTTTACGTTTTCTTGGTCCCCTATTTGTCCGTCTGGTGTTATGCCCTTGTAAACATAATACAGCATCGATGTTTGTTTTGCATCAGTAATCTTTTTGGTTTCCATCTTGCCTGTATTTTTATTGTAGACGAGTTGTTCCTGCCCTACGTTTAAGAACGGCCTCTGGAGTATTCCATCTATCTTCATCGCGATGGATATTCTTGCTTGTTGTATTTCCATTGGGGCTGTATTTGATTTTTCGACTTGTTCATTCAACGTCTTCACTATCCGGACTTTCATTTACTTTTACCTCTTTTAAGAATGTTTCTGGCATCATCTTAACTAGTTCGCCTGCTACTAAAACATCATAAGTCCACCAACCAAACAGTATCAGGTCTTTACTAGATGTATGAGTACAATGATAAGCTTCGCAGTGTATAAGTCCGTACTCAATACTTGTTTCTTTTTGAACAAATATCAAGCCCAAGTTGTTGATTATAACTAAATCACCAATCTTGTACTTAGGCGGCGCTTTTTTAAAATCCCTCATCCTTGGTTTTACGATACGACTCAACAGCCACAGGCCATAGGTCGCTAGCGATGTCCAAGCATGCTTCAGCAACCTTTTGAATCTCCCATTGTGCTCCTTCATGTGTTCTCAGGTCTATAAATTTAAGTAGGTTAGAAAGATTGCAAGTTCCATAATATTCTGTGTAGAGATTTTGTGGTAGAATCATTCTTGCTTGTTCTCGGCACACACCCTTTTCTAACATGGTCTTGTAGGTTTCTAAACATTCTTTAGTTTTTACCTCAAGTAACTCAGACATCGTCATATTGTATTTTGAGATGCGTCCCCACCCTTCTTCCCAAATACCGGGGTTGATTAATTCTTCCGGGTTGGAGGCTTGTCTATTGGATTTATGCTGTGTTCTGAACTCGCTCGGTAAGTAAAAAGCCATATCCTTTTCTGTATAGCGTCGAGATATTTCGTTATAACTCCACGTTCTGTGACGATGATGCTGAGAACGAACAAAGAGAGGGACGACAAATTTAAAAGTAGCGACATTATGCTCAAACGTAGAAGTGTGTTTGTGCTTAACGAGAAACTTAATAAGTCTTCTATCTTTATCATCAAGTTCAGTTTTTGTATTACCAAAGCTGACACGAGCACTATTAACGATGGTAAGGTCAGTACCCATATGAGTAATAAGACTAACCGAGCCGATCTTATCGTCGTATAAATAAATTGTTCGAGGGTTTTCTTCATTCATATCACACCTCATAAAGACCTAAAAACAACATCAGGTCTGCCATACCTATATTGATTAAACTTTAACGAAGGTACAATCACAACCTTAAAGTTTGATTCTGCTTTGATCTCTATTGGTTCATTCATTGTCAATAAACTTTGAACTGAGTGGTCATTAAGAGAAGAGGCGTATATGCTAGTTTTCGGATTCAAGATATCAACTACGTCATAGCTCCAATTGCTTGGCTTGTATTGCTCTTCCCACTGATATACTTCGTAAACATTCACAAAGCCATTTTTCCTATATAGTCCGCTGAGAAATCCATCAAAGTGATCCAGCTTGGTTCCGCCCTTTTCTTTGGCCGCTTTCATGAAGAACTTGCCAAGACCCTTTAGACTGGAATTGTTGTGTACTGAGACAATGTCATTTCCGCCCTTGAGGGCAAATCCGGCATTGTGGCCTTTTATCAAATATAAGTGCATTTGTGCTAAATCCTCTATACTATAATACGATAAGAAGCCTGACCTCTTACCGGCATACAGGGAATCAAAAAACCTAGCCACGACCTCCTTATTTGGATTAGTTGGTATGCTTTCCTCAAGCACATATTGAGTCTGCTGGGCCTCTTCTTCAATTTCTTCCTCTAGCATCTCGCTTTCAAACACGCTATAGGACATCATTGTGTTGAAAGAAGCTTTTTGTAGATTTTCATTTGGATTTTTTGAGTTAGCTTGCTGCTCAAACACTCTTTTAGCCATTTCGTATTCTTCTGCTGGTTTTTGTAATGTAAGGCGTGGATCTTTTTTTATTGCTTTTGAAACCATTTCTTTTAATATTTCTTTATTCAACTTCATTTTCAATACTCCCATAAACGTAGTTTTCTAACACTAAATAGTAAGTTTTATCTAGAATCTCTATGGTCTCTATCATACTTCTTTGCACAACTATTGTGCATTGTGTTGTTATGTCTAGTTTACATTCACAGCAGAAATCTAAAACTTTGCAAAGTGCATACGGTGACTTTGGTTTTTTGTAGTCATCGGGTAGTAAGAATGGTTTGTCACTGGTTTCTTCTTGTTCTTCAAGCACCTCAATGAGTATATGCCTGTTGTGTGGTATAAATTTGTTCATTTTGCCTCCAATAATAAAACGCCTGTCACGCAAATAGGAGTTGCCACAGGCTCTATCCCATACACAAGATAGGATAGCATATATATATTATAACATTTTATACTGGTTTTGTCAAATTTAATCTAGAACTTTTTTCTCTTGGACTTCTTTTCTAAGTTCTTGCATTGCATTTCTAAGTTCTAGAAGCTTTTTTCTAGCCCTAACAGCAGCTGACTTGTAGCCGTATGAGTGTTCTTCTACTTTTTCAACATCCGGGACGATGCTTTGAAGTTGTTCAATTAAATGTTCTATTTTATCTTTCATTTTAAATTCCTATGTTATTTCACAAGCTCCACCGGCACAAGCCGATTCGCCTTTTAAATTAGTGTTGTCTTCGACTTCAACAATCTTGTCTAGATTTATATCGACTAACGTAGTAAGTAGTTTTTCATATGTTTCTTGGTCACAGTCCTCAAAAGGTGCTTGTATATAAGTGTGATCAGAGTATGGTAGTACCGAAAGGCCGTTATAGTTGTTCTTATTCTCCCACATCCATTCACCAACCTCTTCCCATTCGTCAGGCTTGATAGTGATAGTCGCAGATACATTGTTTGTATTTTGACCAGAACGATGTCCTTTTTTAACCCATTCAAGATGAACCGTTTTTACCCTATCTAATAGTTCTAAGGCAGTTTCATGACGCGTTATGGAGCCTTCTGGGGCTTTCTGAGGGACGGAGATAACCGCAGTATCGTGTGGTCTGAAATATTCATCTTCGACGAGTTCTGGGTGGTTTACAGCGAGATACTGGTATATGGCTTCGTTCTTTCCAACACGTAGTCTTCTAATGTAGTGGTCGTTGTGCCAAGCATGAATGCCACTCGATGTTCCTAGGGTCAGTGATGTTGTTCCTGCTGGCTTGACGGTAGTACATCGAGCCGCTGGTTTGATTCCTATTTTCTCCGCAATATATGCGTTGGCTTCCTTTACAATCTCCGCAGCTTTTGGCATATCAAGTTCGAGGACGTTTCCAGAGGCAATACCAGTCATTGACACCCCGATCAGATAATCCTTCTCTGTATTTCTTTGCCAAACTGGTCTGAGATAGTGAAAGTCCGTATAGCTTGCCTGAAGAGTACCAATGATTGAAGCCGCTCTGGCTCTGTTTTCATACTCATGTTGAGAATCAACATCAGAAACATTTATCTCAGTAAGATTGCAGAACTGGTAGGGTCGAAGAGATATTTCGCAACAAGGGTTACAACCATAGTCTTTATCATTTGTAAAATAAAAGCCAGGTTCTCCAGCTCCAGAAGCCTTTACACGCTCCCAAAGGTCTATAAACCTATCTTTATCTATACGGTGTCGCATGATTACCACTGAGTTATTCGCTCGTCCTCTTTGGGGGTTTGTCTCCCACCAACTACCTGCCTTCGCAGATAACATCGCTTGATCATCTGCTGAAAATAGCGAAATAAGAGCAGCACGACGAATACCACCAGCAAGTACGGCATCTGCGATATGGCAGACAATATCGTGTACCTCGATAGACGAAAGTTGATCTCCTTCATCTTTTGAATCCAATATTCCTTCAACCTTAACAAGACATTCCCTCAGTGGTTGCGGACCAGGCGCCTTTCCACCGGATGTAACTAGTCTTGCTCCTTTCGGGCGGATATCTGAATAGTCAAATTTTACCTTGCTGGTTCCTTTATAGTACGATTTGATCAATATGCTCACTGCGTCTGCCCAGCCTTCAATCGAATCACCAACCAAGTACCGTCTAGTTCTTTTCGGATTGGGTTTGTTGATGGCTGGTAGTTTCTCGATGTGATTTGTCTGTACGGAATAACCAACGCCTGTTCCACCTAAAAGGAGAAACATGATCTCACCAAATACTCTGATGTCGTCAATTGGGGCGTAAGCACAATTGAAAACACGATTTGGGGAGACTTCAATAGGTTTTCCACCAAATTGCATTGACCTCATAGAAGGTAGCACTTTTTTGTCATAAACATACTCGTATGCCTGTTCAATTTCAACACGAAGATCGGGAAACTTTTTTAAATGCATTTGTTTGTTTCTTGTGACAAGTTCATTCCAGTTTTCTCTTCTTTCGTGTTCAGGTAAATACCTGGCGTACTTCATATGTACGGTTATCTCTGATAATATTTTATTCGCAGTTCCCATGTTGTTCTCCTTATTTTGATCCTGATAAATTTGAATATTTGTTTTTTAGATATGAAAGCGCATCTTGGGCCCCCATATCAGGCCCATCACCATCATGGGCCTCTTGAAGTATTTTTATGCTAACATTTGACCAATCGACAAACGCATTATAAACAAGCCCATCTGGACCGTTTCTATTTTTAGCGATGAAGATTCTTCCTTTGTTAGATTGTTTGTCTTGAGGTGTTCTAGACAACGAATAGATGAAATCAGCAACGAAACACTTGTTGAAAGCTTCTGATATTGCTTCCATCGTTATGACTTCTGCATTGAGACCGCTTCTGTTAGTTTGTGAGGCTGTTAGGACAACACACTCGTATTTCTGTGCTATAGCTCTAAGTTCTTCGTATATGTTTTCCAATTCATGCCTCTTCTCTGCTGATGATGATCGGGGCCTTAACAAGTCTGCATAATCAACAATGACCATATCAGGCTTGATACCTCGCTTCATTAACTTTTCTATGTGATTCTCCAGCGTTTTTGTCGAAGCCGACTTAGTTGGATATTCCTTGATAATTAGTTTACCTGGGACGTCTTTGATTTTTTCCATCACAATTTCTTTAGAATGTATTAAATCAACTAGACCGACTCCACTTATTTTTGAGTCATACCTACCACCTACGACAGTGTCTGCAAGCTCTAGAGTGTAGTGTACAACGGTCTTTCCAAGCTCCAATGCTGTTGCCCCTTGGTGAACTAAAACCATCGACTTACCAGCCCCTGTTGGAGCTATAACGACACCTAGTTCTCTAACTCCAATACCGCCTCTTGTAATCTCGTCAAGCTCAGGCCAACCTGTTGTAATTGGGTTTCTAGTTTTCTTCACAAACCTATCTTCGGCATCGATAAGATAATCGTGTCCAAAGTTATTGTCAGTTCCCAAAGTGAGGGCTGTTTTGATTTCTTTTTCTATCTCATCAAATGAAGAGTTTTGTATTAGCTTTACTGACTTCATCATAGCTTTCTTTAGGGCTTGTTTTCGACAAAAGTCTATAGATGTATTAACAACGTGTTCTTTGTTTTCTATGTGTCTGTCTTTGAATGAAATGAAAAGCTTTTTGAGTTTGTCTCCTGTGCTTTTGTCAAAGCTTTTAAGATTGCTTTTAATTAACGACGCCATCATATCATAGCTTGGATGTGGTGTCGGTGAATACTTTTGCTTATATTCCGTTATTATTTGCACAAAGGCTCTGATGTCAACGCTTTCAAAAAAGTCTATCTCCAACACCTCCATTAGTTGATCGCAAAAGGGTCGATCCTCTAGCATTATTTGGCACAAACTCTCTTGAAAGTGTCTTCCGCCAATGTTTCCAAATGTTTCTCTCTTATCCATTATTACCTCCGATGTTCTAATAAGTATAACATGTTTTTTCGTTCTGTCAAGAATTTATCTGTTTAAGAACTCTGTATAAATTGTCAAGTTTCAGTGTGATCTGTCCGTCTTCCATCAGGAGCTTCTGAAACCCAATCTTGTTGTATTCTGCTTCAAAATTCTGGACAGCATATTCTATTTGTTTTTTTGCATAGTTGCTAATCACTGGTTCATATAACTGCATGATTTCGTAGTTGTTTTCTATCAGGTCAGCAAACTCGATAATTTTTGTGTGAACGCTAACCGGTTTGTCCACTTGTCTGCAATATTCTGTAAGTGACTCAACGGTTTGAACTTGTGGGTCAGCCATAAAAGGAAAACGACTTTTAACTGTTTTAAGCCCAACACGAGGCACCCCGTCGAGGTTATCTGACTTATCTCCTGCAATAGCCCTAGCAAGGGCAAAATTATTGGGATGAATACCATGTTCAGACAAGAGACTATCTTTTGTAACAAGTTTTTTCTGTATTGGCCTATAGAGACTTGTTCGGTCTCCGATGAGTTGGAAAAAATCTCTATCGCTTGAGATAATATACTTGTGGTGGTCTCGATACTTATCGTGTCCATTAAGATAAGCGATAATATCATCGGCTTCCACATAGTCAAGAATGATTTGAATAATTGGTAACTCATTTAAGTACTCCATTAGTCTAACGTGTTGATAGGCTTTATTGTGTTCCTGTTCCGTCTCAGAGAGATCGAACATCCTTCGGTTGAACCGTACAGGTGCTCGACCCTCCTTATATCCCTTGTTCATTTCTTTGCGCTTTTGAGAGCCGCCTTTACCATCCCAAGCGATAATCACTTCGTTCGGATTGAAATCGTTGCAAGTTTTCTGGAGCGACTTGATGAACCCTATCGCTCCTCCTATGATATTACCCTTTGGGTCCATCGTTGGGTTTATGATATACGATCTCAAAAACATGTTAAGACCATCAATTATTACTACTTTTTTCATACTGCCTCCATGAGTTCTCGCATCTTGAAGAGAGCCAATTCCTTGTGCTTTGCCTCAAGCATAATGTCCATTTCATGTCCGTAAGTATTTACTGGTCGGACGTAGGAGTCTGAGTGGGCTTGTGGTTTGATCTTGGGATCATTATGTTCATCTGATCTAGATTCTGAGTAGTGGACAACAGGACGAATATCCACAGGCCAAGTAGAAAGAGCCATGTCAAGAGCTTCTTTCTCGGTTTGACCTCCATCATGAAGATCGTGGTGATGATAGTCAAATACCACAGGAATGCCAATGTTTTTATGGATATTATCATATAGTTCCCTCGTTGTATATAGTGACGGTTTGTCATCATTCTCGACAGTTAGTCTTGTTTTGACGGCTTCCGATAACCTTTGAAAATTCTTGCAAAAGTTACCAATGGCCATAGATTTGTCATCATATGCTGCTCCTACGTGTATATTGATTTTAGCAAATGGTGATCGTTCAAGAAACATAAGATCAAAGATCTCGCCATGAATCTCTAGATCACGGATAGTATTTAGTATCACAGACTCTTTTGGACTAGTCAATTTGTTAAAAGGCCCAGGATGACTGGTAATACGAATGTTACGTTCTGATGCGAACAAACCAGCCTCATACAATGCTTCTGAAATAGCATCAAAGTCTGGTAGGTCCGATAGTTCATATTCAGATGCCCAAGGGAATAGGTTAGATGACAATCGAAAGAAACGAATGTCATTTTGGTCGTTCCACTTAAGGATCTCAAGTAAGTCCTTGCAGTTCAGTAGTGCAAGTTCTGAAGCGTATGCAGAGCCCTTCTCTTTGAAAGTTCTCTTAATCATACTTCTGTTTGTTGTAATGCGCTTGTTTTTTGGTCTTTCTGAAAAGCCATGGTTAATACAAGCATAACCCAAATTGTAATTGGTCATATTGTCCTCCGATGTTTATATTATAACACGATACCGTATTTTGTCAAGAAAAAAAGAAAAAAAAACCCCGACAAAGGTCGGGGAAAAAGGAGTTTTTTATGAACACTAATCTTCTAACTTGATTCCCTTGACCACAGCTTCATCCATGATTGCGAGAACCGCTTCTCTAAATTCTTTTTTCTTCAACATCTCAAGCCACTTAGTTGCTTGAAACTTATATTCTTTACCGTCTGTTCCAGTTATAGTGTACCACGCGCCTGCCTGTTTTAACTTGTCAGTCCCAGAAAGCTTGATGGCAGTAAGCCAAGATTCCTCATCTTGAATACCAACGCCCTCACCCCACATAATCTTAAACGTACAGTTTGCCTTTAAAGAACCGAAGCGAGACTTCTGAATAGTTGCCTTCACCTCAGAACCAATAACTCGACCAACGTCATCATAGATGTATGATGCTTTGGACTTGCGCCCTGTTAACCAGACACGAAGAGAACTAAAGTACTCAATCGCTTTACCGCCCGGTGCTATGTAAGGTGTTGTCATTGCTTCCGCAATGTTAGTAGTGATGTTGGTTTTAAGCTGGTTTATCAAAAGCAAAGCGCACTGATTATTCGCCATTGGAATAGTTAGTTTTGGAAATGCCTTTGAAAAGATCCTCGGCTTAACAGCCATCGTACTTTGAGGGTTGAAGTCAGACTCTAGTTCCTTCTCGGAAGAAGTTGCAGCGATAGAGTCCCAAATGAACAGAAACCTTTGTGATGGGTAACTATCCATAAGCATCTCGATAGATTCGAGAACTTTTTCAACAGAGATAGCTTGGTAGTACAAGAAGTTCTCATCTACGTTGCAACCTGACTGTTGGAGGAACTCTGGGTCAACAGCAGACTCTGCGTCGAAGTAGACGACAAAGATGCCTTTCTTCTGTGCATTTGCTGCAATCTGTGCTGCCATATAGGACTTTCCTGTACCGGAAAGACCAGCGAGTTCCGTTATTTTTCCGATTGGTATTCCTGCCATTCCTTTAATAGATATGATAGAATCTAACCAGCGTGAACCGGTTGGTATCCAATCGACGACAGACGAAGGGTCGTTGCCGTTGCCAAGAGAGTGGGCGACTTCAAGTCCCGCTTTCTTGTTTAATTTCTTTTTCATTTCATCAATATTAATTTTACCTGCTTTCATTTGAATTACTTGTCCCATTTGTTCTCCTTTTATTTAGTATTGGAATAGTGTTCTGAACATTTTACTTTCACTTAATTTCTCTATCTTAAAACTAAGTCTTGGGTCGTTTAAACGTTCCAAATAACGATCCTTCAGCATAACCATTTTTTCATCAATGTCATCACATATTAGAGTTAGATAAACGTTTCCCTCTCTTTCTCTTAATAATTCTATGGCATAACCCATACATTGATTGATATGTTCTCTCTTTGCTGGACCGTTTTTTATTTCATGAACATAGAGATTGTTGTTCCTATCAAAATAACTGATATCTAGTCTACCGCCAGTTTCAGTATGTCTCTCGCGACTGATGTTGTGAAACCCTGTGTATTCTGACATGTCTGCTAGTTGACTGTAAATTTTATCTTGCTTGGCTTTTTCTTTAACATAAGAGCGCTTTGTAAAATATCTACTCATATAGTTTATGGCCTTGCCAGTTTGTGGATTTGGCTTCTTTCCTATCAGGATTTCTCTGACTTTGTCAAACCATTTTCTAGTTTCAGTATCTGTGTTTATTCCGTCCTTAGTGTTGGTTGTGCTAAAGTCTGTGGGTTCCAAGTGGACCTCGATGTACAGACGATTGTGTAGACCTTGATTGCCACCTCTTGTGAAACCAGTAGACATTCCTAGCAGCTCCATACCATCGAAGCCACCGCAAATTTTAATATCGTCTAAATAGATGTCTGCTCCGAAATCAGTATTTGATACTTTATGCGGATGAACAGAGCCATATATATTTTCCTTATAAGACGAATCTTCTGGTTCTTTTTTGTAGCCTACTTTGACTAGTCCTTTCTTGTTGTTAGTCTCTACCGGAAAGACAAGCATGAAGCTGCTTTCCTGATTATCTGGATTAATTATTGGACACGTAATTGGCCTGACTCTCTTGGAAACTGTGCCGCCGGGAGGATAGGTATATTCAACGTATATGTTGATGGTTATACCTCTCTTTTCATACTGGTTTATGAGTAAGCCATAATCTGATCCCAATTTGTTCAAAAAGCCAAAGAACTTGCTGTTGTGCCTTAGATTTGGTGAAAACAGATCAAATTTCGGATTCTCAAACCAAAGCTCCAAGCCAGACGCCACATCGGTTTGTTCTATTTCAATTTCGTGTAGCCCTAGACCCAGTTCCGTAACAACCATTTTTTGGTGCTTATGTATGTTGACAATTTTCCAGTCGTTTTCCAATCCAGATGATGTCTTCACGATAGCCAAATTTAGACCATTATTGTGTTCATTTTTAAATGAACCAGTTGAACCCTTTGGGTGCCTGAAGGCTATACATTCTCCTAACTCATTTGGATCAATACCTATAACGTCATCAGCATACGACAAGGTCTTTGCATTCTTATCTTTATCAAAGGCAACTGCCATTTTAAAGTTGTAAACATCACGCTTGGCGCCTGTTTTTATATCTGAGTCTACGGCTGCAAAGAAATTGTTTATTATCTCTTTAACAACCGACATCTCTTTTACATTTGTTGCATCTAGCGATCTTAGTATGTTGCTGTAATCAAGTGGGACGTTTATACTCAATATGTTGTTCTTGTTCATTGTTTCTCCTTTTGTTGAACCTTTTGATTCTTCTTTGTGTGTCTTTTATTTCCTTTTCAGTTCCGACATACACAAGTCGGGTTCCAAACAACCTATCAAACTTATCTGTTGTAACTCCCCAGTTCATTTCCTGTGTTGTTGCCATATGGTGGGCATAATGCCAAGGATAGTGTTCTTTGCACCATTCTGGTTCTAAGTGGGCCCTCCGGTGAACATAATAGTACCGGAGAGCACCGACGACGATTCCGCCGTATAAACCAAAGGAGATAATTATGGTAGGTAAATGTATAATAACTAAAAAGATAATTGAAAGGGTTTCTTTTAGAGAAGGCTCATCTTGAAACAGATTGTTTCTAGAGTTCCTGTGATGTTCATAAAAGTGATAAGCAAAAAATTTATTCTTTTTATCCTTTCCTAGTTTGTGTAAAAGATGTTTATGTATTACCCATTCGAGTAGTTGAGCATAAACAAAACCCAAGTAAAGAAAACCACAAACTATTAAAACATCCATATAAACACCTCTTTTAGATAACTATGAGGCATTTACACGTTATTCCGCTGGTGCGCCGGAATCAGTGGAAGTATCTTGCGCTTCCTCGGCAGGGGTGCTATCCGCTGCCTCTTCTGCCGGTTCTACAACAGCTTCTTCTTCGTCGCTACAAGCAAAAAGAAGGTTTAAAAATAATATCATTGCGTCTCCTAGTTTTGATATGCCCTCCTATAAAGCCGGAGGGCGTGGCTTGGGGTTCTATGCCATCAGCTTATCGAAAGCATCTTCAACTGCGTCTGTACCGTATTTTCTTGTCTCAGAGGACCTACCTTCGGAGTTGGAGTCAGAGGAAAGAAAATCATCTAACAAAGCCTGAACTTCATCGGAGGTTTTACGTTCAAACAGCGCCGATATATCTGGTACGGACTGGATAAGAGTCTCGCAGTCTGCAACGTCATCGTCACACAGGACAGATGGTCGACGTCGGGGCTTAAGAATAGTCTTAGGGAAAGAACCGGGTGTTCCGGGGATGTTATAGTTTAGCACTATATCGGTTCCGGACTCTGGGTCTGTAATATCGCCATAGTCAGGGTCAATAACATATCCCAGAAGAGTTTCATATGCCATCTTGCCATAAGACCAGACTCGCACTCCTTCATCTTCTTCACCACGAACTAAGATTGGAGAGAAAAACCGCTTACGAACAAACAATTTCTTTGCTTCTCGTTTCGCTGTATCGTCATTGTTTTGAACTCCATCTCTCCAAAGTTGAGATGCAAAGTTGCAAATAGGACATTCTTCTCCAAAGTTAGCTTTGGGGCAAAGGATACCAGGATTCTTTCCTACATTGTAGTGAAAGTGAAACTGTTTGAAGGGGTCTCCATCAGATGCGGGAAGAATACGAATAGTCTGATCGCCTTCCTTTGGTCGCCACTTCGTGTTATTTCTAGATGCTTTCGCACCGTTTTTGCTAGCATTAAGTTTTGCTCGCATTGCTTCTAAATTAATAGCCATAGTTTTATCTCCTTACGTTTTAATAACTTAACTGTTTAAGGCCAGTGATCAAATGTCACCACCAACCGGGGGTTCGCCTCTATTTGATTTCCTTCAATAAGAGGGTAAAAGGGCGCCAAGTTTTTTACTAATGTTGGTTATCTCGGCAAACAACAGGTTCGCATTGTTATTGAATTATATTATTTATAAAGTATTATGTAGTTCTATCGTGAGAAAGTAACTGATTCTGTATTTCTTGTTACTTCGCCAATAACAGTTGCATTATTGAAAGTTCGAAAGCCTTTTGAATCAATATCGTATACGGTTTCGAAGCCAGAAGACATTGCACGAATGCTATTGCCTTTGATTGAAGATGGTACATCTTCGTACTTTACGAAACGCATAGTGCGCTTTTGACCGTTAAGCTTGGTGAAAGTTCCTGTGTGAACTGTTACGTTAGTTTGGATGTTAGACATATTTCCTCCTTGTTGTTGTAATGTCTTTTATATTATAACATACTTTTGAAAGTTTGTCAAATATTTTTTTAAGTTTTTTTTCGGTTGAACTTTAACAACCAAGATGTTTATATTATAACACGTTGTTTAAACTTGTCAAATTATTTTTTTCATTTTCTTGTTCTTTTGTTTCAGAAACAATGGTATAGACCATATGTCTGACCCAGGTAATAAATCCACTGACAAAGAACACGAGGGATACAGTGAATAAAAACTCAAATAGATTCATTTCTTACTCCTTATAGTAGTTTGCAAGTCCCATTAGAGTTGGGGCCCATAGTCCTATAAAGATGCCGAATCTTTCTGCGTGTTGTGGATCACCGTCGCCGACTGTAACCCAGGTTGCTATTGAAACAGCCACTGATACTAGTGAAGCTGCAAAGCAAAAGTTTGATAATTTATTTTCGCTATTCATTTTTCCTCCGTCATTTGAATATCTATATTATAACATATTCTGTTATGTTTGTCAAGTATTTTTTTGAGTTTCTTTCTCTTTCTTTTCGACCTTCTTCCAATAGTAATTGGAGTAGCCTAAACTTGGTTTTGACATATTCCCTCCTTGTCTTTATAATATAACACGTTGAAAAAGTTTGTCAAATTATTTTTGAAGTTTTTTTATCGAGGCTTTTAGGGATGTCGAATTCCCTTCAACAATAATTGAAGGCTTAACTTTGTGTGTAAGTTTATTATGATTTGGAAGTGATGATGTGTTTATAAAACGATAGTCGTTCTCAATACCTGTGACGTCATACATATCAACGCATATCACGTCGCAAAAATCATATTCATATAACCGAACTTCCTGTTTTTCTCTAATGGCTCTTTGGAAATCAACCTTTCCAGTTCCTGTTCTTTTTGCCTCTATTTTAATAACTTGGTCCGTGCGAATATTTGTTACAGTAAAGTCAGCTCCACCGTCTTTGTTATGAACAAGAGACCAATCTTCTCCAAGATGTGATTTAATATATATATAAGCTTCAAGTTCTGATATTGCTCCTGCCATAGCTATTCTTGCCATTCGGCTGTCTTTCAACCAGTCGCTTAACTCCGGAGAGAGATGTTTTTTATAACGTGAATCATTAATGTTACTCATATTGTCCTCCTTGAATGTAATGTGTGTATTTAATAGAGTAAAAGTAAGAAAGACCAGAGGTATTCTTCCAAATACCAAATGAAGCTTCAATTCCACTGTCGTCATCATTTGCTATCTTGGCTCTAATACTCTTTAGAAACCCAGGGTTATCCTCTTGGTCTTCCTCACTTACACTATAATAATAACACGTTTCAGTTATGTTGTCAAGTAAAAAGTATAAGTTTTCTTCATCTTTATTTGGATCTCCGAGAGAGACCGTCTTTATCCTTGAGATCTTATTTGGTTCAAACAGGGAACCCATAAATGGCGGATTGTTATCAAACCAAGCTATATTGGATATGAAATTTGCTATAGCATCGTTGATCTTGTCATAGTACGAACCAATCGAGTCTTCTCCAACCCAACTTTGTATCTGTTGGTTTGATAAAAGCCACAAACCATCAATCAGTCCAGATCTTGCAAATTCTTGTAAAACATTGAATACGACCTTTTCCTGTTTTTTCTGTGTCTTTGTCAGCAGCACCGGATCAGAAGTGATATGAACAACATTAACATTCCGACCATTTAGTTGCTCCAACAGAGCAAGTGTAGCACCAGAAACCTTACCAGCGCCAGCAACAATGAGCCAAATGTCTTGTTCTTTACCAAGTTTAAGCTTGTTTGCCATTTTAGGGACGCTAGCTTCGTATTCCTCGTGTGTTTTACACTTGGGAAGGTTCTTACCCCCGTCAACCACTATCGTCCTTATATGGCCTATTTTAGAGCATATCTCGGCTCCTCCTTGTCCTAGTCCTATAACTACCATTCTACCTTCTCCATTGCTCCAAGAGTCTTGCCCATGGAAACGTTTGTTTTGAACTCTCCAAGTTTAGTGTCGGAGAACAACTTTATCATTTTTTTCAACTCATCTATCTCGGTCTTGTGTACGTCTAATATAATTGAGTCGTGTATAAGAAAAGCTACGTTTGTTTTGAGTCCCCGACAGTATCGGTGGATAGCGTTCGCTCTGTCAAGGAAGTTGTCAGAGGAGGTAGATTGGATAAGGTAATTGAGTGCATGATGGTCATCTGTCTCGATTCTTCTTCCAAACGGAGTCTTAACAACTCCACCCTCATAGAATCTATCAAGTACTCGTGTCTTGTCGTAATAGTCCGATTCAATGACTCGTGAAGTTGGGTTGTATAACCATGCAAATATCTTTGTCTTTGCATCATCGCGGCTAATATCGCCAGTAAACAAATTCCTTTGATTCCAATCATGTATATCTCCTGTGGGTTGTGGGTGCCCGGAGAGGTGTAGTAGGGTTCTCAGCTCAGCACCGTTGAAATCTAACTCAACAAAACCGTCCCACTTCGGAACGATAACGTCTCGTATCTCTTTTTTGAAGTTTAGTATTGGAAACGAGCCCTCTTCAAGCCCTAAACGGCCTGTAACTGTTCCAAAAGGGTTATATTTCACACTAACCTGTTGTTTCCAATACTTTTTTGCAATGTAAAAGGCCTTTTGGTCTGTCTCTGCATGTTTTTTGAGCAGTTCCCAGTCGACCCTTACGTCTTGTAAGGCTAGTTCTTTACACATTATTATTGTATCGTGCAATAACCGGTAATGACCGGGTCTTTCGTGGTTATCAAGAACCCATTGGGTTATTTCGTTTAACGTCTCATAATAATGAGCCACATGGCGCTCTGGGACGAGGTCATAGAAGCATACATCCTCAAATTTGACCCCGGAATGAACGAAAGACCGAATATGAGATTTGATTCTCCTTTCGTGTGTCTCCCATCTCGTTTTGAGATGTTCGGGACAAGCATCTGCTATCGACTTGCCTCCAGCATATATTCTGGCTAGTTGGATATCTAGGTTGTGAACGTGTTCTGACCAATCCCAAGTTGCCGTTAGTGTGTCATCGGGCTTTCGAAACCTCAATTTTCCGTTAGCGTAGTACCCGACACACTCTTTTTTATCATCAATGACTTGAAATATCATTATTCCTCCGAATTTTGTTGCGCTTCGGTTTTCCTCCTCAAGTAATCATTAAGACCTCCTGGCTTGAGAATATATGAATTGCGAAACGTATCATTAATATAACTCAAGGCCTGTTGGATGTCAAATTTATTTAGCAAAAAAACTGAATTTTGTTGCAATCTATCAAAGTCAGCTGGTGTTAAAACGTTGTTCTCCTCAATGTTTCTTATCTTAGCATATAAGATCATCTGTTGTTGTTCTGAATATACTTCATTCAATTCTGATGATGAAAGTTCTGTTCTGAAGAATCTAGATTGACGAGTTTTTCTACCATTAAATATTATACTATTAATAAC
>VMHT01051800.1_pt1 | contig 33858 bp, 47 predicted proteins | sample 4693611 | NCBI WGS metagenome assembly VMHT01 (sample SAMN12280063, study PRJNA550983) | marine metagenome | isolation source: seawater sampled from same location over 5 years 0.02-0.2 micron viral filtrate | place: USA: collected off the coast of southern California halfway between the port... ...
ATAGCGCCGTACATCAGGTAACTGCCAATAATAACTCCAACTAGGCTCAGTATAGGCAGGGAGTATACCACTGCCGAGTCTAACCATTCGTAATTCATTAGGTAGTCCTCCTACAAATTCTATCAAGTTGTTCAAACTTGAGACATTATGTTCCATAATATCCCACAAACGCTGTTCAGCAACTTCTCGAGTTTGCCTATTAAGCCAGGTTATCGTTGTGCTACGTTCATTCAGTGGACGCTCAATCTCTTCTAGTAGTTTCTTTTTGAGACTGCGATCCGGATGAAAATACTTGCAGGCAAAGCCTATTCTTTTTACACTTGTATCAAACATACAACTACTATAGCATAATGTATTTGTTTGTCAACCTCTATCTGGAAACCAATCTTTTTTACTGCCCAGTCTATCCAGATCCAGTGTCACACAGTGTATACCGCCGTCCCAGAAGTATCTGTGTCTAATAGGACAAATGTGTGCAGTGATCCCGTAACGTTCAAATGTATCAAAAACAGTTTTATTATATCCGTTGACTATAACATTTTTTTCATCTATATTTAGAACATTAACATCAAATACACTTTCTTCTGAATAACCTACCCAATCTTTGAACCAAGTTTCTACATAATCAATCAACTCATCATCATTGTGTGCGTTTTGTATCCACCAACTTCCAGCATTTTTTTCTTTAAGTTCTGTAAACCCTTGCATTTTATGTTTGCCTTCTCCTTCGAGGTAGCAAACTTCCCAGCCTGGAAAAGTTTCAGCATAACTGTCCATGTCCCATATACTTAATATAAGTCCAGGCACAACAGGACTAAAGCATCCATCAATGTGTCCACCGCTTGTGATAGTATGAACCCGGTAATCACTGAAATGATTTTCTTTAAGATGTTCCATTAGTTGGAAGTCAAACCCTCTGTGTTCGTTAAACTGCCCTTGTCCAAAGTAAAGATCTTGTCCTATTTGCCACATACCATTGGCATTAATATGACTGAGAATACTTTCATATTCACTACTGATTATTTTATTTCCATTTGCAGTAACAAAGTCTGTTATAGGTTTCCACCAGTCAATACCAGCAACTAAATCTATATATTCTTGTTTGGTTTCTATACCCTGAGCATCCTCAAAATAATAATCACTATCCCAAATACGTCCAGCAGTTTTTACAGCGATTTTATTAAATGGGAACAGCAAGAACTTTTCTCCAATCATACACATTTGGTCTCTAGGTACCATGTGTATAGGACCAGGTATGCGCCGTTCACGTGATTGGTATTGAGTTGGATCAAACTGTATGTTGTTTGGGCGAATAACATTTACATCAAACTTCTCTAGCACAGCGATAAGTTTTTGGAAATCTTCTTCAGTTTCCTCTGCTATCTTTTCAAAAAGGTTTCGCAACCTTGTGTTAGTCATAAAACTATAAAACTCAGGAGGATAACTTCTGCCAACTACGCAAGTTTTAAGTTTATCCCAGGGTTGATTTATGCTTAACATTTCTATCCTTGCAAGTCGTTTATTAAACTGGATAACTCTTGATACTGCACATTAGGCAGTGTTGTGCTATCCCAGCCAACAGGACGGCGCCAACTATGCATGTTAGGCTGACAAAAAACAAACTGAACATCTGGATATGCACTAAAGAACATTACAAACTGTTTTATCCAAAAACTAGGATCTACTGCGTCATGTTGTGCGGCGTTATAGTTTTCTGTGCCTTTGTAAATGTTGTTGTGTAGATTGTTTACACTCCAAAAGTCATGCCCTATAAGCACTAGGATATCACATGCATCGTGCAGTGCTAGATTAACTGCATGTAGTCCACTGCCCATGTGAAAGCTCTGTGTCCATTTTTCGTTTTCTTCCCAAGGCAAAGGTGCTAGTTTATTAAAGTTATCATAAGGAAAAAAACTATACCAATCTTCTCTGGTGTATACAGGCTTGGTGTATCCTGCACTTACTGTTTCCATAGCCATGCGTCTATCACAGCAAACTAAATGATCTACAGTGTAGTCTCTGAATAGTGCATTAGTGCCATAAACTGTTCCATGACTAGCAAGTTGGTCAATGTCGAAGCCCCGGCGACTTTCTCCGTTGCCTACACAAAACGCAAACTTCATTCTATTCTACCAAACCCTGCCCATTTAAGTCCATCTAAACATACCCATCCAATGTACTTGCCAACAGATGGATCATCATTAAGAACAATATCTCCACGTTTTGCCGCATATCCAGGAGTTGTTTTTGAACTGCTTATAGTTTTATCTCTCAGTGTAAGTTTGTCTATTACTACACTGCCGTCACTGCACACAGTCAAACCTACTTTGTTGTTTGCGCCTATATTCAAGTCTTGACGTCTGCGTGTGCCAATATAGCCTTGTTGTGATTTATGCTTGCCTACAACAACTTCAACTTCGTTGTCCCATACAGTCAGTGCATCACTTGGATCCATTGTGTTAATACCTACACGATTATTGCCTGGGGTGGTATAAAGCACATCACTAAGCAGTGCTTCGCCACTGACTTCTAGTTCTTTTAGTTGTCCTTGACGTTTTACTGCTACATCAATCTTTGCATCTACTTGTGCAATATCCCAACTGTAGTCTTTGGGTGTTTCAAGCACTGGCACTGCATCAAGTATTTCTTGCTTCAGTTCTGCTAGCCATGGTTGATCTCTAGCGATGTCTTTAGCAATAAGTGTATCTGCATGCAATGTTCTAGCAACTAGTGTATTTTCTGCTACAATACAATCATCCATGATAGTAAGTTGCACACTGTTGCCAAGATCTTCAATGCTGTTGATTTTTAAATCGCTGATGTTGGCTTTTGTGATGTTGAGTTTGGCAACGTCAATAAGACGTGGATCAATACTGCGTTCTGGAAATGCAAAGTTTTTAAGTTTTTGGTCTACTGTGTCGCTGAGTACACTGTCAATCCTGTCTTGTACTAACTGTACAACTCTTGGCATGTTTTGTTGCAGTATAGTTTGACCTTTTGCCTCTAACCGAGACACTGCCGATTCTGTAATGTTTACTTGATTAACGTGTTGCTTTACAGTGTCGTTTACATACTGCTGAAACTCGCCACTGTCTAATCTTTGTTTTACTGTACTCGCAACTAGCTCTGCAACGTCTATGGTTGCCAGTGCATTGTCAATAAGAGTTTTAAGTTGTTCAGCAAACTGCTGTTCGAACACCTCTTGCAACTTGTCCATCGTTGCTCCTTGAATAATATGCTATTATAACTATTTATGGTTAGAACTTGACGCAGACTACATATTCGAATGTTTTGCTAAATGCAGGCTTGTACATGTTTTGCTTTTCAACAGCAAAACTAGTTGCACCTAAATCGCTGGTAAACTTAGCAAGTTGTTTAAAATACATAGTGCGTCTTTTATATGGTCCACAGCCTATTAGTTCTTGATTGTGGATAATATAGTTTTGTTGCATCCAGGCTTGTCGATCCTGTTGCAACCATTCACGTTTGCGAATAAGAATGGCATCACCTGTGTCTGTGCGCAGTGTAAAAGGTTCTTCAAAGTAGCGTTGATTAGCATACATGTTTTTGTAGTCTTTGACTGTTGTAAAGAAACCTTTACGAGCAATCTTACTAATCATACTCAACATTTGCTTTTGCTCTATTTCACTGTCAGCGTATGTGATCCATTCATCTGGAGCAATGATCCAATCAAACTGTGTGCCTTGTGCCACAAAGTCCGCTAGTTCTCCGTCATGCACTTTACATGCACAAGGAGTTTCGCCATAGTATGGCAGTCCATGCAACTTGGTTACATCTGCTCCTCGAGCATTAAGTGCATAGGGAATGATGTTTTGACCTATCACAAGAAATGAGTCATTGGACAAATCAGGATTCTCTTGGCATGCATTAATAATACTACGCAGTTTTACTTCCGCTACTGATAGAAAGTTCTTGCCTACATCTGTTAGAGATGTAAGGTATTCTTGACAACTTGGTACTTGCTTCATACTCTTTTTTTATCCGTTGGCGCACTTTTTTATAACATTATTGCGCATACTGTATTTATAGGTTTGTGTAATATTTTTACACCGCCTACCAGGAAAACTAAATATACGCATATAATGAAGCCTTATCAAATAATCAACTGCGTTTTGCAGGATATCCTCAGTAAAAACTATAAAGTAGAATGTGAACACCTTGTGTTCCACACAGGTCCTCGTCACCAAACAATAGATGGATACGACAATCAATGGTATAGTAAGTTCGAGTTTAATGTAAATGACTACTATGATTACCATAGCGGTCGCTGGCGTGATTTTACAGACAATAACTCAAAACAAAAACATGCAAAAGAATATAGGATACTACCTCATTTTATTGATCATAGTTTTGAACCAGTAAGTGTAAACTTAGACAGACAATATTGGGATCCTTTGTTCAAAGAAGATAGAATATGGCCCAATAGTTTAGGCGGTCCACACAATCAAATCTATAAACATTATAAGCCAGAAGATTATCCGTTAATGGTACTGCACAGTGAACGTGATAGTGCAGACATTCTACAACTAACAGAATGGACATATAAACCTGTGCATTGGTTTAGTCATGCATATCTTTGCAGCGAGTTTTATTTCAAACACTATAACAAGTTGCGCACTTGCACAGATTATACTGCCAGACCTATCGAATATCCATGGATTTGTGCAAATAGATTATTGCGCGAACATCGCACAGACTTTTTAGAAATGCTTGATTTAAGTACAGGATGTTACAGTTTAATGAATCCTGATCCAAACGGAATATTTTACAAAGGTCCTGTTCCGGTTCATAGTTTTGATGAACATGACAATAGCAGTGCTCATATAGATTTTACACAGTTAACACCTTGGAACACAAGTTTCCTGCATGTAGTTTCAGAAACTATATGGCAAAATAAAATACACTTAACAGAAAAGGTATTCAAACCCATTGTGCTGCATCAACCATTTGTTGTGCTGCAAGCACCAGGTAGTTTACAGTACTTACGCAGTTATGGCTTTAGGACATTTGGAGATTGGTGGGACGAAAGTTATGACGATATACAAGACCCGCAAGAACGCATGCAGGCTATAGCAGATATTGTAAACTGGATATCCACACAGGATTTATATAAGTTGCGCGATGAAATGGCACATGTTTTAGAATATAACTTCCATCATTTTTACAATGAGTTGCCAAATATTGCGTTAGATGAACTAGGACAAAATGTTAGGTCATGTCCATGAGTTTTTCAAAAGTAAGTTCTTTGTGCAGACTAGCACCATAATAATGATCTTGTGCTATTTTCTCTAACATGTAAGGTTGAATGTTAAATGCTTCAGTCCAGTCTTCCCAAGTAAGTGTTCCGCCAAACTTTAAATCCACCAATAGTTTTTCTTTTTTAGTAAGTGCTACTAGATCATTAAACGTCATATCTTCTGCAATCACACACCAGACTCTGCGACCTACTGGATCTTGTTCAGCATTTTGGATGTAGAAACGTTCACTGCCATCAGGCTGAGTTTTAGTTAATCCTCGAGCTTTAAACTTTTCTAAAGACATAAACTCCCTCGTACTTTTCTCTACCAGCAAGTTTATCATTTCCAACTCCTGGTCTAGTATTTAAAAGCATACGGATCATTCCTTGATACTTGAATCCAACTTTTTCTGCGAGTGCGATCCACCTTTTGCAGACTGCAAACTCTTCTTTTGAGGTTTTGTAATCAGCGATGTTAGTGGCGAAAACTCCTTCTCTATTGAGTCCTCTATGTATTTGTTGAAGGGTTGGAGCAACGTATCCGTCAAACCATTCATCCAAAGTTTTGTAGCGCACCATGCATTGTGTATCTTCATCACTGTATTTCTCCAAGTTAAAGTAAGGAGGACTACTAAACGCACAGTCTATGTCCTCTGGTTGATATTCTTCGCTAACGTTTTGTACTATAGTACCACTGTTTTGTATAAGACTGTTTAAGTAGTTTAAACGTTCTACTGTTTCTGTATTAGGATCTACGCCAATATATTCATAGTGCATGTTACTGCTAGTAATGCCTAACAATCTGCCGCCATAGCCTGCACTGTAATCATATACACGCCCCCACATAACAGGGCATAAATGTTCTACAATCGCTCTTGCATTTTGTGGTTTGAAGTTTTGGATGTTCTCGCCCGTGACAAGCTCCAATGCACGACGTACCGCAGTAGGATATACAAGATTATTGCCGTCACGAAACTCAAAGCATATTCTAATGGCACGGCGTAGTTTTGCATCATTAATGAATCTATCCCTTAGACTGTTTGAACCTCTACCTTTAGGCTCTGCTGTCATCATGTTTGTAAAAACAAAACGACTTATCTTTTGTCCTTGGTTGTTGCCAAGTCCTATAGTATCGCCTTGAACTGTGTTATACTTGGCACCAGCGAAGTTTCTGATTGCTTGGGCAAGTCCTGCTTCAGTGTAGTAGTCAATAGGAACAATGCCACGACTGCGATATAGATTAAACACAGCATCAATAGTCGCATCTGAATCTGCTTGGTAGGTTTCTTTGGTGTGTTTATCAAACTGTTCATAGAGATCCTCATAGCCAGTAAACGTATCCGCTACTGCATAACTTTGGTCTATATTCCAAAAATCATATATCTCACGGATCAACGACGCATCCTTGCGATTTCTTCTGCATGTTCTTTTTTGTCAGCGAACACAGGAACCATATTACTCTTGTGCATAGTAGCAATACCTAACAACTGTCTTTCACCTGTGTATTGCTTAGACTCTTTTACTGTACATGCACCAAATGTTTCTGCACTTGCGCTAGGATAATCTGGTGTAGCACGTCTGTAAGGCTCTGTAGGCTTATAAGTCTGTGCTTCTTGTTTGCGAGGCTTAGGTTTGTATTCGCCAAAACAATAATCAATGTACTCTTGTAGATTCATTTGCAGATCATGCAAGCCTTTGCGTCGCAGATCCTTGTTGTGTGCAAACATTTCTTCTTGGAACTTTGCAATCTTACTCAGTGTAAGTTTGCGCTTTTTGTTCTTTTTTGTGTTAAGGTTGCTCATGCCTCGTACAAGATGCATTGTCATTGTTACTTTCCTTTATCACTGTGTTCCATTATCAATAGTATATTACCAAAAAGTAATCCTGTCAACTCAAATATCACCATATTTTAATTTGAGCGCAAAGTAATCACGCTCAGAACCTACACGAACTCTAATGGAGTTATGCATGCAATCGCTGAGTTCACTGTTCCAAGGGCCGCTGCATAATCGTGCAACTTCTTCTAGGACAGGTTTACGCAGAGCTTGTATTTCAGCTCTGCTTGTTTCTATGAAACTATGAAATGTTTTTCCGTTTGGATACGGAATGAATACTAACATCGTTTACGACTTTGTCAACTCTTTTTGTTCGACTCTTTGACAGATTTTTTTGCGATTTTATATGCCGCACGAGCAAGTTTTCTGCGCTCTGCTCGTGATTCATTTTGATTTTCTTTTGGTGTCATAAAGTCACCAATCTTACTAAAGTTCTTTTCCATTAGTACTCCTGTTGGTACAGATATACAAAGTACCCTTTGCCGTTGGTGTCGCCACCGTTGTTGTCTAGTTCTTCGCCGTCATAGAACACGCTGTACACTAGGTCTTCACCATTGGGTGCTTCTGCGCAAGCAAACTTTAGTTTGTTCTTGTCAAAAGGCAGTGGAGATGTAAACTGTGCATCAAAGAATGTGCCTTTTTCACTGCTCATAAACTGACAAATATACGTTCCTTTTGCAGGATAGTTGTCGCCCATACCATGATCTTCTTGATAGGCTTCGTGTTCCCAATCACTGTCTTCGCCTACACTGCTCATCCATTCATTTAGATCTTCTCTGTCAACAACATCTTTAACGTGCTGACTGTTATAATCATCGCTTTCAACTTGATCTACTGTTAAGTAAGTCGCATCTTGTGCTACACCATAAGTGTGATCAAACTCATCGATTGGCTCGTACCATGTAGAACCTGTGCCATCTTCATCATGCATAAACATTGCTTCACGTGGGATAGTTGCTGGATCAATGTCCTCAAAGTCCTCGGCATCTTTAATGCTGTCAGAATCATTATCTTCTGCATTCAAAATATACTCTAGCAAATCACTATCGCCGTGTTCATCACGGATAGGTGCCCAAAAGTCATATGCTTCTTTACTGATACGCATATAACTTGTCTCAGCGCCATAGCCAGTCAGTTGAAGTCTATAGTGAAAAGGTCCTTTGAACGCCTCAATGAGGTTTTCTTTTTCCTGTGTAGTAGCCATTATTGCTCCTTGTTGATTACATAGTCCCAGGGTTCAAGTTTAGGTTGTTGCAATCTTGCATACAACTCTGTATAAAAACTATCTAAGTTACCACCAAACTTGCCTTGCAAATGTTCTAGCATTTGTTCTACAAAGTTTAGATCGCCTTTTTTATAGTTTTTAATAAGATTTTCATGTTGCTCTTTAAAGTGTGCTAGCTCTGTCATCTCTGCAAGTCCAATATCCCCTGCATCAACAATGCACCAACTTGGCACAATCTTATCCTCGATGCGGAATGTGTCTAGCTCTAACACAAGATAGCGTTCTGCTACGTCTGCTATTTGTTCTTCAGTTGCTAATACGATTTTCATCTAGTATCCTAATAATGTCTAGCCTGCTGCTAATCTCTGCATGTAAGTCATCTACTGTACTAGCAATGTCTTTGTCTTTGCCAGGGCCTGCTTTTATAAGTGCAGTTTTTTGTTCTGTGATAAGACTTAGTATTTCCTTGTGCAGAGCTTGTTTAAGTATTTCTATTTGTTGCTGATCCATTTAATACTCCATTAATATACGCTATTTTCTTGTGATTGTCAACCAGTTTTTTTGAGTGCGCTATAATAACGCAGCCTAAAATGTTTTATAAAAGTAGTTAGCACAGCAATCTTGTTATAAAAAGTTTTGTAAGATTATTACTATATACTCAACAGTCAAGTCAGATAGGTCAGGTATTCTTACATATTTTATAAATAAATGTGTTGCGCAAGAGCAACATTTATGTTATACTTTAGTATAATCACAGAGCGACCTCAGCTCAGAAAAAATGAGTGGCACTGGGAAAGACTAGGGCGGCTCGCGCCTTAAAAGCAGATGACGGTAGCAAAGACTACTGACGCTAGGAAAAGACCTAGGGTATTGCTTTCCTCAAGCAAAAATTACATATAGGAGAAAGACAATGACTGAGAAGTTGTTTGCAAATCTGCGTGTGGTTTTTGGACCGCGCGACAACTACAACAAAGATATTATGACCTGGGCTCGAACTGAATTTGGTACAGATTGGATATGGGCATATAATCACATAACAAAAACAGGTAAAACACCAATAAGAGGGATAGACTACTAATGCAAGCGATAATGGCACAAACATACTGCGCATTCTGTGACGCAGTGGCAAACACATTTAACAAAATGATTAACGTAACCGAAAGCATCGGCAAAGCAAGAGCAGCAAACGCACTTGCACAGATGGGTTATTATGAAGAAGCAAAATATCTAATGACGGAGCAAAAAGATGACTAGTATTTGGCAATGGTTTTTTAAACGTGCAAAATGCACACCAGATTCAATCGCAGAGATTGAACGCAAAATTCAAAGTGAAATCAACCAGTTTGATAGGTACGCATAATGTTAGATCCAGACCACACTTTCTTCAAAGTTCGCACTGAGAAGAAAAAAGGAGGCAAGTAAGTTCCACTTCAAGGAACTGTGTGTCTTGTTAATGGTATTTTTAATACTAGGCACAGATGCATTTGCTAAACCTAAAAGAACACCAATGCAAGGAGAGTTATATGCAGGCTTGTACACAAGAAGAGGCATATAATAACAAATATTTCATGAAAGGAAATAATCAATGAAAGTACTAGCGTTTTATATAGCAACATTTTTGGCAGTGTTTACTGTAACAGCATCTTGGGCAGCAGACACAACAGTTGAAATGTTGAACAAGCGTGATGACGGAGCAAAAATGGTTTATAGCGAAGATATTACACGCATTGACCTAGGCGACACAATCACTTGGGTACCAACAGCAAAAGGTCACAACGTAGAAATCATTGCGGCACCAGAAGGCTTTAACATTCCTAAGAAGTCAAAGAATGGCAAAGAAGTTGCTATTACATTTGATGTACCAGGCATCTACTATTACTGGTGTACACCTCACAAAGGCATGGGCATGATTGCACTTGTTGTTGTAGGCGATGATACATCAAACAAAGATGACGTTGCCAAAGCAAAAGCATTAGGCAAAAGCAAAAAGAAACTTAAAGCTCTACTAGGTGAACTATAATGTGGCCCTATACCCAAGAAGAAGCGGATGAGCTAAATCGCACAAAATAAAAACGGGGGATTTGATTCCCCCTTTTTACTTGCTATAAATACATTATCCTGCTATAATGTAAACTAATGAACATCTTTATTAACACTAACTATGTCGACGATTTCACTAAAGGCGGCGTTGAAAAACGCTTTCCTCTTATCTACTTTTGGCTGAAAGACTACTACTATCAGCGCAGTGAAAACTTTGATCGCACACACTGGAGTTACAGTGATGCTCCTGGTAGTGTGAAAGATAATCCAGCACTACAACAACAGTTGCGTGACACACCTCCAGACATAGTTGGTCTAAGTTTGTATATGTGGAACGCAGATGTTCTGCTTGCAAACGCACGTTGGATCAAAGAAAACATTAATCCAGATTGTGTTATTATTGCTGCCGGTCCTAACGCAGACAGCAGAGATCCGTTTATGCGTGAGCATGGCTATGTAGACTTTGTTGTAAATGGACCTGCCGCAGAAACATTCAAACGTATCATTGACACTAGACTTATAGGCGGCGACTGCAAAGATGTTGCTGGTGTAAACTATTGGAATGGACTTTGTACCATACGCAACCCTGTTGTGCCTCGCAAAGAAGATCCGTTGGTGCTAGACTATTTTAACAACTTCCGAGACGAAGTAATAGCAATGCTGGATGACTACACTGCACGTTTTGACAATGTTATTGTACTAACAATGTTTATACAGGGCTGTCCCTATAGTTGCAGTTTTTGCGAACAAGGCACAAGTCTATGGACTAAAATAAACAAGCGTGATATACAAAAAGTATTTGATGAGATTGACTTACTAAGCAAATATCCTAATATTATATATGAGTTTGCTGATGCTAACTTTGGTATAGTGCCTCAGTATGAAGAAATAATAGATTATATTATTGATAATGCAAATGGTAATATCATTATGAAAAAACCTCCTTTTGCAAAAAATAATGTAGATCATACTTTTCATCTTATTGCTAAAATGCGAGATGCAGGAATCTATCACAGTCCGCATGATGGAATGGTTACACTGCAAGATACTAATCCTGATATCGTAAAATACAACGGAAGACCGGTTAGTAAAGAATATGAAAAGATCAAAGCATATCAGGAGTATGCAAAAGATAAAAAACACAAGACTGCACAGATCGAAATCATACTAGGCATGCCAGGACAAACTTGGGATACACTGTGGAACAGTATGAGTGACTTAGTAGAGGATGATTTGCTGAGTCACTACTTGCCTTATTTGTATCTAATATTTCCTAACACCGTACTAACAAGTCATGACAGTGAAATAGAAGTAACTTATAGGCGTATGAAAGTACGCAGAGAACGTGCTTGGATTAAAGGTTGGATCGATCCATTGGATGCACCTGTGGAAATGGATTATGTGCATTTAACAAGTACACCTACACTCAGTGCAAAAGAACTTATAAGTGTACACTACTATTGGGTGCTTATGTGCCATGCATATGGATTCTTAGGATGGTTGCGTACACCATTGCAATACATACAACGCTATCATAATATAAGTCATAGACAGTTTATGCAAGCATTTGCAAATCAGTTTCATCCAGATCGCTGGAAAGATTTGCCTACAAGTATACGTTTAGACTTAGAACTAAAACATCGTTGGTTTATTGGAAAAGATGAACTGTTTCAACGTCGTAGTAACTGTAATCAGTACTGGCTCGCACCAAGACGTGTTAGTCAATACAGATTTCATTCAAGTTATGATGATTTTGAAACTGTGTTTATGAATACATTTGCTGAACTAGGCATTGAGGACGAACGCTTACCAGAACTTATGGAATGGCAAGGCAGTAAACTGCTGCACTTTGATACTAGTAAACACAGTAATACATTAGTATCATACAACTACGATGATGTTGCTATGGGCGTTAGTGATAGTTATTGGAAGTCACAGTTTACATTCAAGTATGCCGAGCAAGACTTGTATGAAACTATGTTAGAGTTAAAGGATATTCACTGGGTTCCAGAGACACTACATGAGCCAATAGAACCCAGTGAACAAGTTGAACTTAAAGTCCGTTCGGTACAATAATATAATGGATCATTAGAACAAGTGCAACACTTGCACCCAACCCTACCATCATCTTACCAAAGTCCTTTGCCACTAGTGGAAAGATCGCCTTTGTTTTTTGCTTGCCAAAGTATGTTGCCATAGCAAGTTCTCTACCTGCAAGTAAGCCTACAAACACCCATGTTGTTGACATAGGAATATCGTTGAGCTCTTTGAAGAAGTACAAGCACAACCAATAGAATAAGTCGATCAGTGTCGCACTACGCACATAACGTGTGTTGTGTTTCTCTAATACAATCTGTTGTATCTTACCGCCCCTCTCCCTAAACATAAAGAACAAGCCTACTACAAATACTGCACTGATAAACACCATTAGGTCTACAGGAACTACCCGTGGCAGGAACACTGCGATGTTTGCAATGTCATGACTTAACCATGTCCACCACAAGCCGCCTGTTGCTACCCATTGTGCAATGCGCCAAAAGCGTTTGTTGCCTTCGTCTACTGGCTTTGTTTCATCATACCACTTGGCAAAGTATTTGTGTATTGCAAACCATACCACATATGCAAATGCGGCTGCAACACCATAACCCATGATTGATTTCATCAGCATCTTTTCAAGCACAAAGGTACTTGCAAATACACTTAGTACTAGGAATGATGTTGATACCGGCACACCTAGTCTAGTCAATGCAACTAGGATTGCAGGTGCGGCAGCATGATACCATTGTACTTCTTGCCATGGGATTTTGTTTAGTCGTCCATAACTGATGTCTCCACCATTTACTGTCCAACCATACCATAAGGTTGCAAGCAATACTGCGCTTGCGGCTCCCCATAATACTTTGTAGTTGAATCTCTCATTGTTTGATGCCATCCATGTACCGAGAGTTTGTACTGAATCATTGGCTATAACTGCATAGGCAGCTAGTAAGAAGCCCACAAGGCTCCATAAGGTGAGTGCGTCCATTATTTTCTCCTTTGCTTGACGGCTTTACCCCGTCGCTCACAAATGTAACTAATATGTTACACGATTACTTAGTGAATGTCAACGCAAAAAAGATTACAGTTTTATTACAAACTGAGATTTGAATGAATCGCTTATAAGATGTTGCTGATTTGCAACAAATCTACTAGTACACTCTTTGTGGAGTTTAAATAAGTCTACTTCGTGTAACCAATCAAGTTCTTTCATAACTGCCGCAATGCGTTCTCGGTCATCTTCTATATCATCGTAACTGTGATTGACTATATCGTCAAATACGTCAAATCCAATATCACGCATATATTGTATAAGTCCTCTACTACCTATCATAACAAAAAACTGTCCGGCAAGTATTGGCTTAAATGATTTTTCTGTAAGTTGCGGAGTGTCATTGCGACTGGTTGTTTCTGTAATGATGTTTAAGCATGCACGAGTGTAAGCAATATGGTCTGCACTTCTGTCATTGTGTGTAGTATCATCTTGTGGATATGCTAGTATGCGTTTGGGCAATGTTTTGAGTTCTGCCCATTCTTGGTCTGTAATGACAATATCGTTTATAAAATCTTCTTCAAACAAAAAGTCTTTGGTCCATCCAGTTACACGCCCCCAACTAAAAATCATATCGTGAAAGTATGGCTTTTTAGTTAAGTGTAAGTAGGCAAGTATCCTATGGCTCCACGGGTTGCTGTTTAGACTGCTAAACTTATGTGTGCGCTCACCTAATGGCAATGCAGTTTGCTTGTTAGCGACTAGTTCTTCTTCAGGAAAAAATACAATCTCAGGATGTTGCCTATAGTTTGCACAAGCACTTAGGACATGGTAAGGGTGTTTAATATCATACTGTTTACAGTTTGCCAGTAGTTTGTCTGCACGACCATTGCTGTTTGAAAACACTACACGTTCAACGTCTTGTTGATTTATTAAGTCAATCCATTTCTGATCACTGTCGCGAGTGTTCTCAGCGATAACGCCTTCTTCAACTATTAATGTATTTGGAGGAGTATGTAGTGCTAGTAAGCCTAAGATGTCACAACTGTAGTTGTCTAATACAACTGTGCTTGGATCGATTTCACTGCAATGTCCTCGAAGATCAATATACTTGTGCATTGCGCTAATATTTATTATGATAAGTACAGTATGTTAAAAGTTATCACACATTGGACAGTAGCAGCAATCACCGCATTGCTGTTACTGTTTGTTCACTACCAAGATAGTTTTGTAGTTGAAACTGCAAGACTCAAGCAGTTTGACTTACTACAACAACAAGACACCACCCAGTCAAGTGTAGACATTGGTGTAGTTGCTATTGATGAAGAATCTATAGAACAATATGGACAGTGGCCCTGGAGCAGATCACAACTAGCAGATATTATTTGGCGATTGCGTGAAGCAGGAGCGGGTGTTATTGTGCTTCCAATATTAATGAGCGAGCCAGATAGACTAGGTGGCGACATTGATCTTGCAGAAGCAATGCACAATAATGCTGTAGTCATAGCACAAGTAGGAAGTACAGATGTTAATCGTAATGGTGTGCCTAGAGGTGTTAGTAAAATAGGCGATCCGCTTCCATACTTATTTGAATGGGACGGTATGCTAGGTCCTATTCTCGGACTAGGTGATCACGCTCCTGGTGTTGGAGTAGTAAACACTACGCCTGAGATTGATGGTGTAGTTAGACGAGTACCGTTGCTCATGCGCATAGGCAATGAAGTTTACCCAAGTATAGCAGTAGAAGTTATTCGTGTTGCAACAGGTGCTCCTAGTTATCAAATCAAAAGTACACTTGCAGGTGTAGAGAAAGTACGCATACCAGGATATCCTATTGTTGATACAGATGCTAATGCCCGCATATGGTTACGCTGGAACACAGAGTTTCCGACTATTAGTGCTACAAGCGATGACTATAGTACAATGGAAGGCAAAACAGTTATTATTGCACCAACTGCCGCTGGTACCACTACGCTGGTAGCAACTCCTACAGGAGAGCAGTATAGTTTTATACCTGCCGCAATCACACTGCAAACAATGATAAATGGCGAGCAGATTACTCGTCCATGGTGGGGAAGAATCAGTGAACTTACAGCAACAGGTTTACTGGGTTTATTACTTGTTGTGCTTGCTCGCTTTACTCCTTACTATATTGTAGGCGGTGCTATAGTTGTACTAGCAGGTGCCGCAGTTTACACTCCATATTACTTTTGGACAAACAACTTGTATTTGGTAGATGCAACTATGCCACTAGTTGCAATCATACTAGTAGGCTTACATGCTGTGTTCAATAGATTTGTACTAGAATACTTTGAAAAGCAAAAGATTAAAAAGCAGTTCGCAGGTTATGCGTCACCAACAGTTGTGCGTATGCTACAAGAGAATCCTGCACTAATAAAAGATGGAATGAAACGTGAGATTAGTATTTGCTTTAGTGACCTGCGTGGATTTACACCATTAGGTGAAAGTTTTGGTGATGATGTAAAAGGTCTCACACAGTTAATGAATGGATACATGGATGCAATCACACAGCCCGTGCTTGATGCAGATGGTATGATAATAAAGTATATAGGTGATGCAAGTATGCATGTACATGGTGCACCTATAGAAGATAAACATCATGCTCGTAGTGCAGTACAAAGTGGATTGAATATGTTAAAGGCAGTGGAGAAGTTCAATGATAAAATTACTAGTGAAGGCAGACCACCTATTGGTATGGGGGCTGGCATTAACACTGGGTTGGGTTACCTTGGTGAAATGGGATCAACTGCCCGACACAGTTACGATGTCCTCGGTGACGCAGTCAGTACAGCCGCTCGTATTGAAAGCAAGTGTAAGGAATACGGATGTTTATTACTTGTTGGAGAAGCGACATATGAAGCAACTAAAGACGACTTCTTCTATCTCAAAGTAGACGACCTACAAGTCAAAGGCAAAACTGTAGGACTGCGTATATATACAGTGCTGGATAAGCATGGAATAAACTTACCACAGTATAGACAGGTACAAGAGATTCACGACCTTATGCACAGCGAATATCAAGCACAGCGTTTCGACAGCGCAATCACAAAGTGTAACATTCTAAGAGGGAACTTTAAAGGTGAGATGGACGAATATTACACTATGTGGATTGAGCGTTGTGAGTATATGAAAACACAATCGCTGCCAAAGGACTGGAACGGCGTGTTTATTGCCGCTACAAAATAAGCCCTATAAACAGTCCCAATACGATTCCGCCTACAAAAGCAAATACCATATCACGGTCTTGCCATACAGGTGTTCTATCTAAATACGCTTGTGTTGATTCGTTTTGGCTGTTATACCAACTTGTATATTTCATTTCGATTCTCCTGTGCTATCGAATACTGTACTCTTAGTTCTGTTCTCAGCAAGAACTTTTCCGAGTTCCTCATCTAAGTTCATTCCTTTTGCTTCTAGTTCTGTTTTATATTCCAGTACCATTGCAAGTTTTTGATTTAATCGTATCATGTCATTGTCTAACATACGCACACGGTCAACTAAGCGTATAAGTGTGCCCATTGTTTCGCCAACTACAGGATCGATTGTTTCTGTTACCCACTTCCATATAAAGAAAATAAAGTAACCCATGCCCATTGCGGCAACAACCGGAAATCCAAAGTCCTTAATCGCTGCTACTAGATCCAGATCCATGACTCATAAACTCCTTAAACTTATCTTGCTTTACAAGCCAGCCTGACTCGCTTACAATAAAGACATCGCCTGGTTTATACAAGCCTTTGTCCATTACTTCTGTGGTTGTGTCACCACAAACTTTAAAACTATCTCCCAACTGGTCAATAGTATAATCTACCCATAACATCGATTAATCTCTCCTTGCATCTTCTTTGCCTTCGTTAGCAGCTATACGATCAATGTTTGGTCGTACATGCAACACATAACTCAGCAGTGTGTCGATCTTTACTAGATCATTGTTCATTGTCTGCACTCTATTATCCAGTGCTCCAATGATGCTTTTAAGTGTTGTAATGCTGTCTGTAACGCCTGCTAGAATAAACTTCAGTGTAACAAATACAAATATACCTGCCGCTATTGCGCCTGCGATTGGAAAGCCTACTTCACTTACCAGTGTTAAAAAGTCCATTATTGTATACTCCTTAACCACTCAACTCGTTCTACCCACGCTAGGTGGTTTACTATGACCATCATTGTAGCCGCTATTACTAAAACTTTAATCTTGTACATCGCGATTATCCCATGGTCCATTCTCATAACAGCCTGCTGGCATAGTGTCTTTGTAACTCACACCTGCTCGGAAACCGTCACCAGTTTTTTCAATATAAGCACTTTCAAAAGCACTTTCACGTGGCTTGCCCCAACAACGGTTCTGACTTTGTCCAGGTACTCTGTAACGGGGATTGGCATGTAAAAATGCTCTCAAATCTGCTAGTTTGTGTGTATATTGTGCCGTTCTGTAATCGCTTGCACACTTTGCGGCTCGATTGAAATCGAAAGTGTCAAACTGTTCTACACTATAGTTTTGTTCTGCCAAGCAATCCTTAATGTATTGATTTGGATTTGCATGTACATTAGTTGCAAATAATGCTGTTGCAACTAGTATTGTTATTTTTAACCCTTCCATGAGCTCTCTCCTTCTCTGTTTCAGTATTGTGTTACGGCTACTGAACAACCGCCTGTCGTTTGACAATTTTGGTTTAAACTATAACTCTGAGCACTAGTTGTGCTACTTTGCGTTAAACTTAAATCTGTTCCATAATTACCATCTAAACTAATAGTTGCTGTATGGCTATGTGATTTCTTTTGATGTATAAAAACATTGTTGTCATCATTGTTAATAGTAAGGTCTAATGTTTTATCTGCATTTGCTTCTTGCATCACATGTACATTATTGTTATCACCAGATATGTCTACATCCATACTATGATCACTTGTGTTGTTTTGTGAACGTTGGGACAATCTTAAATTATTGTCATTACCATTAACAGACAATTCCATATTATGTCCTCCGTGTTCAACATAATCATACTGCCAATCGTTTTCTGTAATTTTGTAGCCTTGTCCTAGTTCCATGCTATTGCCTGTCCCTGTTACATCTATTACCATTGTGTCTGCATTGCAAAGGCTACCATTATGACATTTTTGTTTTGCAAGCATTGTATTGTTGTTGCCGTCTATAGATAATTCTATTGATGCGCCCTCTGTCTCTTGTATCAGTGTAACATCAATATTATCGCCATCTAAAGTGACAGGTGTTGTACTCGTGCCTATGGTGTTGTCTTCTCCATCTTGTGTAACAGACAAATCTAGTCCGTTGCCACTTTGGGTGATGAATATATCATTAGCAAAACTAGTTTGACTGGTATATATTAATATCATTAGTAGTAGGTACCGCACTGTCCACACTCAACTTAAAATCATCTATCCTGTTACCAACACCTTGATCTATGGTTAGATTATAACCATATGCTTGCTGTAGTCTCAGTTTTATATAATTTCCTGTACCGCTGTCTCTTATTACAACAAATTCAGGATTTTCATCTGTGATTGCAATATTCAGTACAGGGTCGTATCCAAATATCGTTTCATTAAAGATATCATCAAACTCGCTTTTCAATATTGCCGCTAGTCTTTTGTTACTTTGTTCTAGTGCATCAAATAAAAACTCTAAAGCGAGAGGATCGTACTCTAGTAGTGTATACCAAGTATCTTCCTCGTCCAAGTAAAGCAAGTCACGTTCTAATACATCTATCTCTAGGAAATCAATATCTAGTATATTTGTTAACTCTTTTACTCTCTGACGTTCTAGTTCTTCTTCATCAACAACAGGTTTGCGTACAATGATAAGATTGTTGATAAATGTTTCATCGGGATCCAATAACAAGGGTCTCTGTGGAGCCGAATCAATAGCAGAAACGGTAGTGGCTTGGAAGGCTTGGTTGAGAACTACCTGTCCCATATCCGACTCCACAGAGATTTCTCCAACTGTACACAATAACTTTGAAGATACTTGTGTACAACTGGGTAACAGTATAACAGTACTTTGACCAAACTCATCCACACTCATACTAAAGTCTGTACCTCGTACAGCAATAGTTGCAGTGGGTGTTCTAATCTTAATGTTCTGTCTAGAATTCTTTGCTATTTGACCGCTGGCATAGCGAACTGTGCCAAGTGCTGCTTTTATACTTAGAGCACCAGTCTTTGTGTTAGGGTCATAGACGAACTCGTCTATAACAAGTTTACTGTGTTCGGTAACATCTACCCTTGTGTCGTCCACAAACTGGATAGCAGTTCGACCTTTTGCTGTTTGAACAGTATCATAACTTTCAACATTTGTTCCTTTGTCCACCATCAGTTCTTCGCCTCCACGGCGTTCAATCATGCTATTGCCTTTTTGGTCAATAACATCACCTATGGAGGCGAGTCCCTGTGTAGTGGAGAAAACTAACAATGATAGAGTCATGAATACTTTATACATTGTTAGTCGCTCTGTGTAATGTCAACGTCGAAGTCATCACCAGCAATGGTTAGATCAACGGTATTATCATGGATGCCACTTTGTGTAACATCAACAGTACCGCCGCCACCTGTGATATCTAAGTCAACAGTATGTCCTGCGGTATCACCGTCTCCACTAACATCAAGTGTAACTTTGACGCCTTCGTCACTGTTTGCACTATTAGTTGATAGACTAGCACTGTTGTTAAGTGCTACGGTAATGTTTGCATTTTTACCATTGAGCGTAGAGTCGATAATGTTGTTGTCACCTGTAACTGTAAATGCTACAGTGGCACTATCACTATCACTGGTTTCGCCAATGTTGATTGTGAAATCGTTGTCATCACCGGTTGCAGCAACGGTCAATGTTACTGTATCACAACTACCTGTGGCTGTGCTACTACACAACAAATCTATTTCGTTGTTGTCACCTGTGATATCCCAATCACCTGTGTAAGTTGCGCCTTTGATGATAGCGGTAATAACATTACTATTACCAGTTTGTTTAATGTCAAAAGTCATATCATCGCCGGTTAGGCTTACTGCGGTTACTGAGTTCCCGATCACGTTGTCAGTTCCATCTTGTACAATGTCCAAATCCAAGTTATCACCACTTTGTGTGATGTAAATGTCATTAGCGAAACTTGGAATAGTCCATAAGCACAAGATAGCTAGTACTTTTACTGCATACTTCATTTTTTATCTCCTGCAGTACTTGTTTTTGGTCTACCATTGGGAAAGTAACCTATTGCTTTATCGCCATAGTCTTTTCCTTTGAATTTCCAAAAACCTTTTTGTTCTCCTTGTTTTACTAGTTCAGCGACCGCTGCTTCGATAGCAGCTCTCACTGCATAACTAGTAGGTTCATTTACCGCCATCCCTGCCTCAACCTCCAGGGCTTTGGTACCTAAGTCAAGGAACCTAAAAACATCTGCGCCACTACTGTGACTTGCGATGCTTTTTTGTGTCAGCACAGTGAGCAATATTTCGCCAGTTTGTACACTGACTATACGCATTGCTACTGTTACTTGATCTGTTCTATATTCAGTACTAGCGCCGATGCCAAAGTATCTTGCACCTACACCTCCGCTAGTAATATTACTGTCATACCCCACGACACCGCCTTCGATCATTAAGCCAGCAAACTTTAGTGCCTTGAGCGGCGATTTACCTTTGTCAAAGGTCTCCGCTGTGCTACGAATGAGTTGTCTTTCTTTTGTGAGGTTTTGTAAACTGTTACGTTCTAATACTGTGAACCAAGTTTCATTGCCAATGTTTTTTAGTGCATCAATAACATACACTTCAGCACCTTGAGTTACTGCGCTACTAAGTTGACTAAAACGTTCATTGGGTTTACGTTGTCCGGTTTTATCAGTAAACTGATATACTGCAATAGGAATCTTGGGTCCATCTAAATCTGGAATGTCAGTAAGCACAGGTACAGCAGCAGGAGCCAACGTTGGTTGCTCATGTATTTTTGCATTGTGTGCTCCGCAACCAGCGAGTGCTAGCGCCAATAACATTGGTAAAATGCGCTTATACATATGCTAAAATCCAAAACCTGTCAGTGGCACTGTTAGTTCTGTGGTTGTACCATCTTCCTCAAGTATTACTACGGTAATAGTATCAGATGTAATATCCTTATTCCAAGTAATGGTAGCACCTTCTATTTCTGCTGTGCCTGATGTTGCGCCATCATCTTCAAACATTCCATCTACTAAGCTCTTACTGATGTTAGCGTATATTCTACTTTCAACGTTTTTAAGAAACTTAGCCAAAGTGGTGTTTTCTTCAGCACGTTGTAGTTCGCGCTCAAGTGCTTTTTGTTCGTCTTCACGTTCTTTTTTACGTTGTTGTTGTAGTTGGTCAATGGCAAGCACATGGTTACTGTATCCATTGCCACTGAATGCTGGATTTTTAAATGAATGTGTTAGTTCGCTGGCATTTGCAGTCCAGGCGAATAACCCTATGATTAAGATAAAGTATCTCATTTTTAGCCCTCTCTCCAAGACACTTCTTTGTATATAAAAGATCCGCTCTCACCCAGATCCTCTAACCGAGACACAACGATATGCATAAAAACCTAGGGCTTTTACGGCAAGAGTTATGTCTCGATTACAACTATATACTAGAAGTCTCTCCTCTTCCAAGTATATTTAATCAAATATTGGGGATTTATTATATGGTATTATATTGTCTGATGGACTTTGCGTCCACCCATAGGATACATACTAAAACGTGCACCAGCAACACCAAAGTTACTGCGATCACCTTTATACATTGCCATCATTGCTGGCTCGTATGCACCTTTCATAGGATCACCGTTACTGTGCATAATAGGACTTACTAGTTGTCCGTTTTGGATGGTAACAGGTCCTTGCAGCACAAGGTCTACGTTTTGTGCACCACGCACTCCACCATAGCCATTGCCATAGATACTAATAAGTTGAAATAGTTCGCTTGCTGGTCTTGCAATAGTTGTTGCTCTTGGCATTTGTTCGCCAACCATTGCTTTAATGTCTTGGATAAACTGTAGTACTTCTTGTTTGATTTGAGGATTTGCATTGTATACTGGCAACATTTCTCTGTCGCTCATGCCTCCCCATTGTCCAAAATCTTGTGCTCTTGCACCATCTTTGTGACTTACCCAAGCAACACTTTCACCTTGTGCATCTACAAAATGAAAGTCACTTTTAGGTGTGCCTGGTGTAGTGACAACATCTGCTACGTCAACAGTTCTGTCGCCTACTACAAGTGGTATTGTTGGATTGTTGCCTTTAAGTTCTGCTAACTGTGCTTGCAAACTTGCAAGTTCTGCATCTTCAATACGAGTGCCAAATCCTGTGCCTTTGCCACCAAACTCCGCTGTTTTTTCTAACTGCGACAGTCTATACAGTTTGCCATCTGCACCAGTATAGGTTGTAGGTATATTGCCTTGTCTTAGTTGTTCTAATGCTTCAGGATCTGGCTCTAGTATTAGTGTTGGTTCAGTCTGTCCTGCTAGTACAAAAGGTTCTTTGTTAGCAAGTTTTTGGATGAATACATCCATGTTATTACGTTTTCTTAGTTGTGCTGGCGCAAGAGTAAGTTCTTGCAAATCCTGCATATCTTCAGGGATAACCGCTGGACCTTGTTGCACCGACTTTGTGCCCTTTACAGGATATGTAAGTTCGTTTAGTAGCATAGTGTAGTATTTATCTACACTATTACTCTACATGGTCCTTGAAAGAAGTAGAAGTCATCTTGTTTCCTGAGCTTCCAGTTGCCTCGCAGTTCAAACACTTTTTTATCTTGAAGATAGTCGTCCCATAGCATAAGCAGAGGATTGTTTTCTTCAACATGCATACAAAATGCTCTGTTATCGTATATCTTCTTGAACCAATATGTATAAGTTTTTTTGTTGCCAAAACGTTTTACAGTTCTAGTAATATAGCGCACAGTAACTTTTGCATCTTCAACATACACAGGCGGCGGCATTGCGCTAGTATCACATTCCTGTTTGATTTTTTCTCTAGCAACATCTTCAGCATAAAACTCAGGTAGTTTAGCAATCATTCCGATTTCACTGCCTTTAAGAGTATAAATGTCCTTTCGCTGTAAGCAAGCACCAAGACAGTCTCTAAATGTTGTTGCACTAAATCTATTATCCATTGCGCCCATAAACAGTTTTTTACGATAGTATTGCCGTATTTTATCTGCTTGTGCTAGATAATCGCCATTTAGTATATACTTGTGTGTTTGTATTTGTTTGTCCACTTCATGCATGTGAAGAGGATTATCTTCTTCAATCCTAACTAGTGCTACTGCAATAGGATCGTGTTCAAACTTTACGTCGTTCATATCTATATCAAATAACTGTGGTTGTGTAAATAAACTCATTCATATACCCTGTTGTGAGTATCCTGACATCTAATAAATGTTGCGCATTTGCTCAAATGTTTAAGTTTTATTGCTCCAACGTAAGTAAGAGTAGAACGCAACCCACCCAACAAATCTTGAATAGTATCTCCCACTGCTCCCCGGTAAGGGACCAAAACTTCTCTTCCTTCACTGCTTCTGTATTCCTTTAATCCACCAAAATGTTTTGTGTTTGCTGCTTCACTGCTCATCCCGTAAAACTGTATAAACTGCTTTGTTTCTCTTAGTTGCTCGCCAACTGTTGGATCGACTTCCATTTTGAGATAGCATTTTTCAACAATATTTCCGCCACCTTCTGTATGACCAGCAAGCATGCCGCCTAACATTACAAAGTCTGCGCCGCCTGCAAATGCTTTAGCAACATCGCCGGGACAAGTGCAGCCGCCATCAGCAATAATGTGACCGCCCAAACCGTGGGCAGCATCGGCACACTCAATGACAGCAGATAACTGAGGATAACCAACGCCAGTTTGAATCCGTGTAGTGCATACACTACCGGGCCCAATACCAACTTTAACAATATCTGCTCCACGCAGTATTAACTCCTGTGTTTGATCTGCGGTAACTACGTTACCTGCAATAATAACAATGTTAGGATAATCTTGACGCATGCTAGCGACAAAGTTTAAGAACCTTTCGCTGTAGCCATTTGCAACGTCAATGCAAACGTATTTAATCTTTTTTGCACCTGCGTATACTGCACGGAACTTAGCTGCATCATCGTCTGTAACACCCATACTGTATGCTGTGTGTTCAGCACGTTGTTCGTTAAAAAAACCTACTAGCTCTTTAATACTGTAGGTTTTGACTAAGCAAGTAAACAGTCCTAGTTCACTTAGACGATCTGCCATTTCAAATGTACCAACACCATCCATATTAGCTGCCATTACAGGAATGCCTTTGAAATGTGGATTTGTTTCCGGTTTAAGTATCTCTATACTTAGTTCTTCTGGCTTGTAGTTACGAAACCAAAATCTGCGCTCAAGTTTCACTTCTTTGCGTGAGCCCAGTGTACTGCGCTTAGGGCGCAACAATACATTGCTGTAGTCCAGCTTGACGTCCGGTTCTATATTCATTTATGCCTCTTATGCTGATTCTAGTTTTATTTCTAGAGGGTAACCTTCGTTTCTCGCACTCAATAGTACTTCAACACCCTTTTGTTCTGCTATTTCAAACGGCAGTACTGCTACAATGCCAGCGCCATTATCATCAATCTCTTGACTTTTATCAGCCGCACTTGATTCATCATAATCAAATGTATTCATTAAACTGCTAATAACAAACTCATATGTTGTAGAATCATCATTGAGATAGATTACTTTATAATCTTTTGGAGGTTCGATATTGAGAACAGGTCTAGTAGTCTGCTTTACTTGTGTATCGCTCATGGTAATCCTTTATTGTTGTGAGGGGTATTGCTACCCCCCACTCTTTATAGTAGTATTTACTCCGCAATATGCTCAATGGCAATCTTGCGAGGTTGCTTTTCTTCGGGGATAATACGCTCTAATGAAACATAAAGCATACCGTTCTCAAGTTTAGCACCATTAACAACTACATCATCTGCAAGTGTAAAGTTACGTTTGAACTTACGCTGTGCAATGCCTCTGTGCATGAACTGAAGTGTTTCAGTCCCTTCATCTTTGGGATCATGTGAGATTGTAAGCACACCCTCTGCAACTTCAATGTCAAGGTCTGCTAGTTTTACACCAGCAAGTGCCATTTCGATTCGGAAATGGTTGTCTTCCTTAACAATGTTGTATGGAGGATATCCTGTACTGTTTTGATTATGTTCTACATAGCGGAACATATTGTCAAAGACTCTGTCGAATCCCACAGCATATGGTGTTAGTTTATTGATGTCGAGTGAGGTTAATCTTGTCATTTTGTATCTCCTTCTATAAGCAAGATTTATGAGACCCTTAAAGGCATCTCAGTTGAGGACTAACCGTTGATCCTCCCGTGTCTATTAAGTAACAACCCTTTTCTATGACAGTGTCGTTGACCCTTGTCATAAAACTTTAAATGTTTTGGCCCTAGTATCTATTGACTCTATATTTGGCCCTGTGTCCACCGTGTGACTCCACGATGTTAAAAATATTTATCTATTGTCTAGTTCACGTTTCTTTTTAAGCCAGCGAGCTCTGCCCGCTGCTTTTTGCTTTGCACGTTTTTCGCTGGGCTTTACATGATGCTTGCGATTTCTAAGCTCTTGAATAACACCTTCATTTTGCATTAGTCTTTTAAGTTTACGCCAAGCACGGGTCACATCATTGTTGCGAACCTCTACATATAACCCTTGTTTTTCTCTGGGCTCTCTTGCCATTTAGTCATCCATTCTATTGCAGGCTCCAGTGGGTCTGCAACTTCGTTTATGTTCCATCGTATATACGATTCTTTATTATTATAGTAGTAAACACGTTCTTTGTCAATAAAAAAACCACTGTAAAATGCATTATATGCGCAGTTTATTATACTTATCTCACTTTGATAATATGCTGTAGTTATCCAATCCAAATCACTTTCTAATGTAGCACAATATATAGTAACAGGAATAGGTAGTCTGCGTATATTATCAACAACATCTTGTAGGTAGTCGTCACATCCTATTAATAGTATACTAGGCTGTTCAGCAAAATATAAATCAGGCGCTGTCACCACGACGGCGTTGGATTGCATTTTCGACTTCCTCTTGCTCTTGTACGGTTAGGTCTTCTAAATCTGTGTAACCGTTCACTACTTGATCTGTTAGGTGTGCAACATATTCCTCATTGAGATATGTATCTGTCACTTCCTTGTCCAACTGCATCCAGTTTGTGCCTGTGTATCTAAACAGCCTGTTAGGCAGTACGTCTACTCTAACAAACAAGTCACCTTTTTCTGGTTGCTTTGGAAACTCTATACCAAAGTCTGCTTGCGCCGCTTTGTCTAAATCAAGGTCCGCTACAGCGGCTAAGTTCCTGGCAGGGACCTCTATTCTTTTTTTGGTTCTACGTCAAATGGCAGTTCTGGATTTGTATTAACTTCTTCTTGTACTTGTGCTTCTAATCCTGCTGCAAACTCGTCTTTTTCTACTAGTTGATATTTTTCAGCCATCTTAATAACAACTGCATCTCTACGCTCAATCTCTGCTTCGAGGTCACTAATCTTGCCAAGCAGTGTAGTAATGCGTGTCTCTTGGTCAGTTACACCTTCTGCAATAGCATCTAGTTTTTCTTTGTAACTATCACGTTCGGCTTCAGTAGAAACTACTTTGTCAACTAGCCCATCATTTTCTGTTTTAAGTTCTGCAATAGCCGTTGCTAGCTCATCACGTTCTCCTAACAGTCTAGTTTTTTCTTCTTGTAGTTCGCTGTATTTTGCGGGATCAATGTTGCTAAGATTACCGTCTAGGAGTTTTTCAATCTCTGCCAAATAGTCATTGTGTTTTTGTAGTTCCATTTCTAGTTCCTCTAATCTTGGGTCATCCACTCGTACGATTTTTTCTTTAGGTTTATTAAGTCCACGCTCTTGTCGCCACCAACTTATACTCATTACACCTGCAAGCACCAAACAAATAGCAAGTGGATCAAACACTGCAACAATAATAATGATTACCCAACGTACTGCTTCTTCTAGTTGGCTACGATTTGCTTCGCCATATACTAGTTCAGCAATGTATTTTACCGGACCAACCTCTGCTTCGAACTGTCTATACTGTTTTTCAAATACAAACTTTTCTTCGCGCAAGTTATCTATAGTTGGCTGTATATTTTCTATTTGTGCTTCTAGCTCTTCAATACGCACATCAACATCTTTATTTGCACTGCCTGCTTGAGTTGTATATTTTGCAATATTTTCATTTGCACTTGCAATAGTAGGATCAATACTTTTTCTTATGTCTGCAATACGAGCTTCAACTTCTTTTATTTGATTTGCAAGACGATTGTTTATCTTTGTGATTTCACGTTGTACTGCACTGGCAACACTTACTTCGCCGCTCTTTGCTTTGTCTATATCATCTTGTAGTTTAGCACGTTCACGACGCTGTTGTTTGCGTAGTTCATTGCCTTTGGCAACCATGTCTGTTGTGCCACCAAATGCTCCTGTTTTTGCTTGTCCTTGTTTAGTGTAGGCAAGCACATCGGCATCTAAACGATCAAGTTCTGCTTGTGCAACTGCTATTGCATCTGCACTACGTTTTTGTGCATCATTTAGACGTTTGTTTTGCTGTGCAACTTCTTTTTCTGCTTGTTCACGCAGTCCAGGAATCTTATCATTCTCTGCTTTTATCTGTGGCGCTAAACTATTGCGGGCATCTTTAATACGCTCACGCTCACGCTCAATAAGATTGTCAACTCTGCCACTTGTCTCGCCTGCGTTTAGTCTTGCAATCTCGTCTGTCCAGCGTTGTTGCTTTGCTTGCGCTCTGCTAATCTTATCCTCAATGACTTGTGCTTGTGCAATCTGCTCTGTGCCTATACTGCTTTGTTCTATGTGTGACTTTGACAAGAAGCCAAATACACCCATGCTTGTAATAAACATAAGCACTAGCACTGCAATAGTGAGGTAACTTTTAATGATAACAGGCGCACGACGCCAATGTATATGTAGCCAAACAGTAGCAAGTATTTTGCCAACTTCTAGTACACTGCCCATTAGAACAATGGGTAAAAATGCAGCGGCAAAGATTGCTGTCAATCCTAATATACTGTAGTATGCGGCAATAGCACTAATGCTTATCGCAACAAATAGTGTGAGTATTCCTAAAAACATATGCTTATTATACTACCTTTTATGCCGGGTTGTCTACCAATAAAATAACAAATGTGAGACTATGACGCCCGCGCTGTATTTATATAAATATTTGTATGCTACTAAATGAAATCACACAACCATCAGATATGCAAAGTCTTAAACTACGTTTAAAGTCGTTTAGCGATTGGCTCATGCAGGGTAGTCATACACCCAAAGAAATTGCCACTGAACTTGAAAATAATATTGGTGATATTACCCGTGTTGAAATGGAACTTAGTCCTAATGTTGACAAAGGTGATATGAACGCCAGTGCTGCCTACGAACAAGATGATGACGAAGATGGTGAAATACCATTTGAGATTACACTTGTGTTCAGCGACAAAGAAGATCGCATGACAGTCAACGATCCTAATCCACTTGTTAACCGCATATTAGATATGATGAAACACGAAATGATTCATCAGAAACAAGCAAGAGCAAGAGACTTTGAAGACCATACACAGGGCAAGGATAATCGTAATATGAATTACGAATATATGAGTCGCCCAGACGAAATAGAAGCATATGCTATGAACATTGCAGATGAACTTGTACGACAGGTAGGCAAAGATGGCGCAATAACATTACTGCGTATGGCAAACAAAACAGCCCAATTCAAAGATGAAATGGGCAATTTTTTAAGTCCTGATTTATTTGCTTATATGGGTATGTGGAACTTTGATAGCAAGCATCCTGTTATCAAACGCTTGCTAAAAAAAATCTATCAGTATATCAATACGCAGTAATATTTACATTTACTGAGATATAATCACCAACACTTACTCGTCTTGAAGTAGTTGTTGTGCCATGCAATCCCAATGCTTCGTATGTAACTCTATATCCTGCAATGTATTCTTCTGTACGCTCGTTGTACCCTGTTTCGCACTTGTTCACTGAGCGATATCCAGTAATCTGATTGCCTTTTTTACTATTGTTATGACCAATCATACCACCAAGCAATGCGCCTACTGCTCCACCATTTTCTACATTTTTTGTTACATTGTTACCAATGATACCACCAATGATTGCACCTGTTAGTGCGTCACCAGTTTTGTCGCCGCCGTTGCCGTAAATAGGTACTTCTTCAGTCCAACAGTTACGCACAGGCTCCATTACTGTTTTAGTGTTGTAAACAGTTTCTACATCTGTAACTGTTCCACTAATGCTATAACTTTCAGCAAATGCCATTGAACTGAATAGTCCAAGTGTACAACTTAGTACTACCGTATGAAAGACTTTTTCAAAATAAGTCATTATAAACTCCTTAGTTTACTGGACTCGGACCATCCGAATCTGTTTGATAAAACCATCCAGCTAAACTATAGCGAGGATGATCTGCTGTTATACTCACAGGGCTAATGAAATGTTTATTGATGCGAGCGCCTGTGACTTCACTCACATCCATTATTACTAATCTATTTCCAAAAGGTTCAATACTATCTTTGATGGAAATCTCATCTTTGTCTAGTATACACAGTTGCCCACCCCATTGCGTCAACCATGTCTCGTTGAAATAGAATATATATGCACACCAACGTCTTGGATCATGGTGTGCGTTAAGCCAAGCAGTGTGATCATAATAACTGTATGTTGGCTGATTTGTGTGCATGTTAGTAAAACCTGTTACTTCACTTACTAAGTCGTGAAATGTATAATCAGGTTTACCTATACTATAATCTTCTGTGACCACACGATTAAAATATGTCACTTCATGACTATCATGTCGTTTGTGCATATCTTCAAGCAACCAAAAAGCATAGTGAAAGTAACTAAACTCTCCTCTGCCTTCATCTATGTGTGCTTGCAGTGTAGTTTGGAACTTGTCACTTTGTTGAAATCCTGCAGGATACTTATTGTGACTGTTCCCAACACATCCCCAGACACCATAGTCTAGTGTGGGCACTGCTTTGTACAATGCTTTTATGTAGTCTGTTTGCAATACATCGTCTATTACACAATAACGTTGATTAGCAAACTGGTTTTGTGCTTGTTGTATGTTGTCTCTGTTAAACATTAATCCCAACGATAAAAAAGATGGTCATCAACTCGTCCTACATAGTGCAAACTTTTACGCCACTCGGGATGTACATAGTTAGCATGATAGTGTGTCGCACCATCAATAACTCCAGCCCAGCGATCATCATATATAATGTCCCAAGCAATCTCTTGTGCAATACGCCAAGTGTAACCTAAATCTTGCTGAGGTATGTCATCGCTTTTACCATCACAGTACCAACTAAACTGACATTTATGTCTTACAGGTACTTCTTTGCCTTTTTCTTCAAGCCACCATTTACTTATAGGCCCTTGGTAAACCACTCCGCAAATACTGTCAGGAAAACGTCTATCTTGTACACGATTCATTACTACTCTAGCAACTGAAATCATGCCAACACGACTTTGATTTCGTGCTTCCCAATATATGTTAAGTGCCAAGCAATGCAGGTCTTCTGTTACGCTTTCACCTGGTTCTAGTTCAATAACTTCTGTACCTGTTGTATCGTCAAACCATCTTGTAAATGCATTAGCATTTGCAATAGTGCTCACAACTAGACACAGTGATAACAAAAATAGTCTCATGTGTTCTCTCTCTTTTAACGTTACTTAATAATATTAACATCTTATATAGAGATGTCAACCTTTTATTTTACAACGCCTTCAGCTAGTAGTTTTGCTCGATTTGCCATATGTTGTTCTTGAAGTTCTTCTTTACTACCACCAAAGTAAGCAACTGCATGACCTTCCAAGCACATGATCTCGCTTACTTTCATTTGACGATCTTCTGGTCCATAGTACACATCAAAATCGCCAAGTATTCTACCAAACTTGCCTTTCATATCTTCACCATTGCGGGCTACTTGTGTTTTAAGAACTAGTCCATTAACTTTAAGTAGTTCGGTAATCCGTTTCTTAGCCGCTAAGCCAAACTTCTTTTCTTCTTTATCTCTGGTGCGACTTTCAGGAGTATCTATGCCCATGATGCGCACACGCTCATCCATCATCCAGATTCCAAATCCTAGGTCAACGTCTACGTCAACTGTATCTCCATCAACTACTTTTCTTAGTTTTGCTCTATACTCGTACATTACTTTTTCCTCTCCCAAAGCCTGTAGTATATTTACCTAAAAAAAAGCACCCACTAGGGGTGCTTTAAGGTGTATTATATATGTCTTTTTATTGTTGTAAGTATTCTAAGCAGTTTTCTGGTGTTGATTCAATATACGGATCTTCATCTGTACCGTCATTATTGATTCCTGGTTCCTGCCACCATTTTTCAACTACACCGTCGTTGATGATCGCCATAAAGCGCCAACTGCGGTTGCCAAATCCAAGATGGTTTTTACCAATCAACATGCCCATAAAACGTGTCATGTTACCAGATCCGTCTGGGATAACTTTTACACGCTCAACGCACTGTGCTTTAGCCCATGCGTTCATTACAAATGCATCATTTACACTCATACAGTAAATCTCGTCTATGCCAAGGTCACAGATTTTGTTATAGTTTTCTTCAAAGCCTGGAAGCTGATATGTACTACATGTTGGTGTAAATGCACCAGGTAAACTAAACAATACTACACGCTTGCCTGCAAAGTAATCTGCTGTTGTTTTATCTTCCCAACGGAAAGGATTAGGTCCGTCGATACTGTCATCGCGGACACGAGTTTTAAAAGTTACTTGCGGTAACTCGAAGCCTTCTATCATTTTGATTATCCTAGTCTATTAAAACACGCGGGGAAAAAAATCCCCGCGATGAGTAAGCGAACTTACTTTTCTTTTTTAGTGATGAACTTGTAAAGTTCTTCAGCCTTAGACATAATCTCATCTGGTTGATACATCTTAGGTGTGTACTTCTCAAATGCTTCAGTTACATCTTTAGACTGTTCTTTGTATTGCTCAACGACTGTGAAGAACTGTGCTTGCGCCATTTCGTATTGGCGATCAAGCATTTCTTTTGCCATTGCTAGTGTGTCGAAACGAAGTTCGAAAGGGTTTTTACTACTCATCATATTTCTCCTTGTGTGTGTGATGTGTGTTGTGTGGCACTTCTGTTTCAAGGCAGTACCCGCCCATGCTTACCTGTTTCTAGGCAGCCATTGCCATTTCTGGCGCATAGTTATCATTTGCAACTATAAGTTTTCTTCGCGTTAACCGAGCTTAGATCCGGACAACTCCACTTGTCTATTAACTGCCAGTCGATCCTAGTTCGCCCCCATCATAAAGACACGCTACCAACTGGCTTACATTGATATTCTACAGTATCCCAATCACCATCTACTGGTATATCGGAATAAACTTTCAACATATTGTTACATTCTACTTTGGTGTCAAACCATTGTACGTCTTGTTCTTGGCAGGTCGAGCCTAAACAAACAGTAAGTAGTATGTGCCAAATAACTTCCACTTCGATGTCCTTATGGTGGAGGCGCCGGGTACCGCCCCCGGGTCCTGTTCAGCGTTGAACTCGCTTCAACATTGTAGTATATTTATAACATAAAAAGATGTGCATGTCAAGACTAAATAAACGAACGGAAAATAAGTCAATATTTTTTTGACTATATTTTTTTTAGGTTGAGTATCTAGAGGAAAAAAGAATGACACAATTAATCAATCCACAAAAGTTTACACACACGTCGGGCCTATTAAGGTCCTTTTTTTTAGACAAAGGTTTTGAAGAAGTACACACACAAAACAGATTGTCAATACTTGCTGCATGTGAAGATCCATTTAATGTAGCAACATACAACTACGCAGGAAATGTATGGCCCTTGCCGCAGACAGGTCAGATGTGGTTAGAATATGAATTGCTCACCAAGCCTTCATCGAAAGGCTTTTTTTGTGTCAGCACATCCTATAGACAAGAACCAAATGCTATCCCAGGTAGACACGACATTATTTTCCCAATGTTTGAATTTGAAATGCCAGGCAGTGTAGATGATCTTAAAGCAATGGAGTATGAACTAGTAGAATACTTGGGCTTTGGATCACTTACAGAAAAGACCTATGGCGAATGGCAAGAACACTTTGGTATTGGTGCAGATGTTGAAATGGATGCTGACCATGAACTAGCAATGGAACAAGAGTTCGGACAAACTATTATCACAAACTTCCCTGAACTTACAAGCCCATTTTGGAACATGGCAAGGAACGATGATGGTAACACAGCCAAGAAGATGGATGTTATCTTAGGTGGTATGGAAACTATTGGATCAGCAGAACGTTCATGTGATGTTGACATGATGCGTGATACATTCCACAGTATTACAGATGGTGCTTATAG
>VMHT01210439.1_pt1 | contig 33845 bp, 49 predicted proteins | sample 4693611 | NCBI WGS metagenome assembly VMHT01 (sample SAMN12280063, study PRJNA550983) | marine metagenome | isolation source: seawater sampled from same location over 5 years 0.02-0.2 micron viral filtrate | place: USA: collected off the coast of southern California halfway between the port... ...
AGGCTTTTATAATGAAAACGGCTCTCAACCGGACCAACTGGTAATTCAACGATATTTGTCATGTTTCTCTCCTACGAATCATTTAGCATTCAGCGGCGATTAACACAAACTTTTTTTGTTTTATTACCTTATAATGCGCCGGTTTTTCAAAATGCTTTCAAAATACAAATTTAATTTGTATATTTGATTGCATGGATATTTTAAAAATTGTTCAAACGGTGGGATCTCAAAGGGCGCTGGCAACCGCCCTAGGGGTTAAACCCCAAGTCGTTCAGTATTGGGTGAGTAAGAACCGAGTGCCTATTTCGAAGGCTCGAGATGTCATTCGATACTGTGATGATCATGACATTCCGGTAGATCGTTTAGAGTTGGTTGGTCTGCATGACGATTGATCTTCTTTATCCTCCAAGTGTTAACCGGTTGTGGCGGTATGGCCGAGGCAGGGCTTACAAAAGCAAGGTCTATAAGGACTGGTTAATCGAGGGCGAGTTGACTTTGCGTCAGCTTACACTCGAGTGTTTTGAATGCCCTGTTTCTGTCGAGATGGCGGTAGGTCGTCCCGATAAACGCCGCCGGGATTTAGATAACATCGTTAAACCATGTCTCGACCTTTTAGAAAAAGTTGGGGTGTTTGAGGACGACAGCCAGGTACACCGGTTAAATGTTTATTGGGGTGGTCAGAAGGGCGTGGTCACAACCACAATTCTGCCAATTAGCCATGCCTGACTGGACCGTTGAGGAAAGCAAAGAGATGGTGCGTCTTCTAAATGCCGGTTTAAATTTTCGTGAGGTGGGCGAGATTTTGAAACGGTCTCGCAATGCAGTTATCGGGCGGTCCCATAGGATTGGATATAAAAAGCCTGACCCCCAATCACAATTCAAAGAGAAACTAAAACACCTCTACGCTGAAGCAGTAACTTGCCGCGTCAAAAATAATGGGTGTGCGTTAGTTATTATTGAAAAAACAGAAGGCGTTCATTGCGAAATTCCCGGTTGCCGCAACACAAAACTAAAACACTCACGGCATAATTTGTGTTCAGTCCACATGGCTGAGAGGTTAGCTCTTCAGCGGAGACGGGCGGCGTGAGTATCCGCGCATTAAATTTTGCATTTGAGTGCGATTTGCCGCCTTTAACGAAGTTGGTTTTCATCGCCATAGCCGATTATGTCGATGATCACGGTCAGTGGAAAATCAAGCATTCGACCTTAGAAAAAAAGACCGGAATGAGCCGCAGTTCTATCATTCGGCACGTTCGGGATCTTGTTAATTTAGGTCTGCTTCAAATTGACCAGACCCGCCGCAAAGATGGCAAACAAGGCGCAAACATTTACAGAGTGTCAGAGAGCGCCCCTGTAAACATTCAGAGTGTCACAGAGCAACCCTGTAAGGGTGTCAGAGAGACACACCATTTACCACCAGAGTCTTTACCACCAGTAGAGTCCACGAATTTTGATCGTTTCTGGTCAATTTATCCGCTCAAAAAAGACAAGAAAAAAGCTCGTTTGGTTTTTGCCAAGGCTTTGAAGGAGACCGACGTTGAAGAAATTATCAGAGGCGCTAAAGCCTATCGAGAATACAACGAGATCAACGGCACCGCTGCCAAATATATCAAACACCCCACAACCTGGCTTAACGGGGGTTGCTGGGCAGACGAACACCAAACTAGCGGCGTTGACGCCCCACGAAACCGAAACTTATCTAATGGCGCGACTGAGGCAGCACGACGTGCATATGAAAGTCTCCGTGGTTCAGTACGAGCCGCTGATAACCGAGATACGGGGGATCACTTGCGGACAAAACAGCGACCTGATGAGTGCGCTGGAAGTAGTCGAGCGGTCATTACAGACAGCGCCATTGGAGATGATTGTAGCGGGTTTGGCGCAGATGCACCTGACGATGGGTTCGAAAACGACAGATACAGAAGGGCGTATTCGTGAGGTTGCCCGGCACCTTACAAAATATCCGGCTGACCTGGTTATGGACGCAATACAAGCTTTGCAAAAAGAGGAGGAGTGGTTTCCCGCATTATCAAAATTTATTGCGCGGATAACTCCTAGATATGAGCGACGACAAAGAATCCGACGAGAAATCGAAAGAGAGTGTGGTCATTGGGCGAGTGCGGCTGAATGAAGGACGCGACGATGGGGACATGGTGCGAGAAGCAGATCCCCGTGGTGGCGTAACAGTTCATAACGTAAACAAGACCCAACGCTTGATTGACCGGATGCACCGCTTTGAGGTGATAGATGATAGGCAATATGACGCTGCGTCATACCTTCGTGATTTATATGAAAAGGCTACATTACTGCCGCCGCCTACGGCGTTAGATCACAGCAAGCCTCTGGGCGGTGGCGCTGCGCCAGAAGTAATGGAAGGATTATGGGAAGTTTACAGCCAGCAAGTCCGGTGTCTCAAAAATGAAAAAGACATCGTGATAAATGTTGTTTTGTACGACAAACCTACAAACAACATTAACAAATTGCGACGGGCGCTTGACGCGCTAGGTGACTATCAGGGGCTTGATGAGGAAGCCTAACGACTTTTACCCCACGCCAATGTCGGTCGTGTTCAAAATGCTTGATGAGTTGCGGTGGTCAGGTTGTGTATGGGAACCATGCGCCGGAGATGATCGACTAGTTAACGAGTTACGTGCTCGAAACTTTGTCGTTGTCTCTGGTGATATTTCGACAGGCGAAGATTTTTTTAAATTTGAAGCTGCCCCAGTCACGACTTTAATAACAAACCCGCCGTTTCGATATATTCGACCGTTCATCGATCACGCATTCAAAATCGGGGTCAGTCGCATGGCGCTGGTTTGTGGAGAACGGCTGTGGGCGTGTGAAAAAGGCCGCAAACAATTTGAGCGGCACCGCCCTTCAAGGTTTATAAATATGAGTTGGCGTGAGGATTACCTGGGGAAGGGTGGATCACCAGACCGCGCACTTGCGGTGTCTATTTGGGAGACCCCTCATAGTGAACACTGCCGGTTTGAGGTATGGTCGAAATCTGGTCAAGAGCAGCGACAAGCAGAGCTATCGTTTTCGTAATTTCTCGGTCACCACAAAGCATCCGCCGTAAGTGACGGGTGGAGACCCCCAGGGCAGCTGCACATTCTTTCTGACGCAACTCATGGCGCAACATAAACAATTTTAATTCTTCGGGACTCATAAGAACTTCAACAATTCCTGGATATGGTTAAGTACCGATGTACGGTCGATCGGCAGTATAAAAAGTTCACCGTCCGCGACAACCACCAACTCGCACTGATTAGTGTCATCAGGTGAGTGGCGGAAGTACGCGAACGGTGCAGTGTCCATTTTACTCTCTCCTTTGGTCCTACTCGTATTTGGTTTGACTACCACGGCGCTTTTGTGTGTTCGCCCGTAATTCGATTGACTAAGCATGCCTTTTGAACTGGCGTATCTCTTCTCAAACCCAAATGCTTTTTGATCGGGTGTATCAGGTGCAGAAAGGTCAAGTCGTCGTCGAAAACGGTGCCAACATTCAGCACGATCCAAGTTTCGCCGGTTGCTGGGTCTATAATCTCTTCATCGATCTGAAACCCTGCGGTTGCTGCTTCTTCCATTTGTCTCTCTCCTTTGTTAATACAAAGAATATAGGTCCAATGGTCCTCTATGTAAAGTATTTTATGCGGTTTTAATGAAAATAATGCGTTTTTTTCAAAAAAAGTTTGCTACAAATCAGCATAAGACCGTATATTATCGGTGGCGAGGTGCGTCTCCAGGTTACGGTTCCTCTCCTCGTTTACTTTACACACAGTATTGGAAATGTGCCTCGCCCGGTTTCCCCTTACTCTGCCCCGCTTTGTCGGGGTTTTTTTAGGTGCCAATGAATGATGCTCTCGAATTTCCGAAAATGTTTAGTGCGTATGTGGAAGTGGTGCCGAGCACAGGTGAAATCCGTGTGGTTTTGGTGTTCGAACGCTTTTCGGATGTAACCGAGGCACAAGAGTTTGCTGAGTGGATCAGCGAAGATATGAGTAATACTGATGAGACAATTCACTGATGGCGGCTAGAACGAGAAAGGTTCGACATGACGACGAAACCCGCCGCAAAATTCAGACAAGTCAGCTAATAAATCGTCTGGAAAATCATATATTTAGAGACGATGAACTTTCAACAACACAGCTACGGGCTGTAGAGATTTTACTGAAGAAGTCGCTACCTGATGTAAGCGCCGTTGAATTTTCCGGTGAAGATGCAGGGCCAATGAAAATGGTGGTCGAATGGTCGAAGTCCGAGTCAGAATCGGATACAAACCCAGAGAGCAATTCGTAGGTTATCACGAACGCACACAGCGTTGGGCTTGTCTGGTTGCACACCGCCGCGCCGGTAAAACGGTGGCCTGTGTGAATGACCTCATAAGGTCTGCCCTGACTTGCAAACATGAAAACGCCAGGGTGGCGTACATAGCGCCATTTTTGGTGCAGGCTCGCGATATAGCTTGGACGTATGCGAAAGACTTTACTCGGTCTATTCCAGGTGTGACTTACAACGAAAGCGAGCTTCGCGTTGACTTTCCAACCGGGGCGCGATTGAGGCTTTACGGGGCTGATAATTATGACCGGTTGCGCGGCCTGGGTTTGGACGCAATCGTATTAGACGAGTTTGCGGATATGGACCCACGAGCCTGGACAGAGGTCATTCGTGCCTGCCTATCTGACCGCAATGGTAGTGCTACGTTTATCGGAACGCCAAAGGGACGAAATACCTTCTGGGAAATATATGATAACGCAACCACTGATGATGAGTGGTTTAGTATGTCATTAAAGGCATCAGAAAGCGCGATACTGCCAGAGTCAGAGTTGTTTGCAGCTCGTTCGATGATGTCAGGTGACGCTTACAACCAAGAATACGAGTGTAGCTTCCAAGCAGCTGTTATGGGCGCATACTACGCCAGCGAGATAGAGCAAGCAGAGGCGGAGGGCAGGGTGTGCAATGTACCGCATGACCCCCACGCACTCGTACACAGCGCCTGGGACTTGGGCATTGGTGACCAAACAGCGGTAATCATGTTCCAGCAAGTGGGGCAAGAGATCCACATTATAGACCACTTCGAAGGCTCTGGTGTGGGGCTAGATTGGTATGTGAGCGAGATCAGACGCCGCGCCGACGAAAACTCATGGCAGCTGGGCGACCATTACTTCCCGCATGATGTCCGAGTGAAGGAACTATCGAGCGGTCGGTCCCGAATAGAGTCGCTGCAAGACTTGGGGCTAAATCCCATAGTGGTTCCGCAACTAGGTGTTGATGACGGCATAAATGCGGTGCGGCGTATCTTTCCGCGCCTTTGGATACATCAAGATTGTAAGCACTTGCTAGAGTGTATCCGCCAATACCGGACGGTCTTTGATGAAAAGCGCAAGGTGTTCCAGTTGCGACCTTTGCATGACTTTACAAGCCACAGCGCCGATGCCTTACGGTATTTGGCTGTGGGTTTACGTGAAACAAGTGGAGAGTGGCATAGGCCGCTTTCCTATGACAATCGGGGGATCGTGTGAGCCTCACAGATCACGAACTGAAAAGCATTGTGCAAGCGGAGATCGATGACGCTATTGGCTTTGTCGGTAGTGAGATAACCGATGACCGCGCCGATGCTATTAAATATTACAACTCAGAATTGTTTGGGGACGAGGTGGATGGAAACTCTGCTTTTGTGTCGAGCGATGTATCTGACGTAATCGAGACAATGATGCCAAGCCTGATGCGTATCTTTACATCGTCAGACAAGGTTGTTGAAGTGATCCCGGAAACGTCGGAAGACGAACCCTTCGCAGAGCAGGCACAAGATTACCTAAACTGGTCGTTCTACCGCAACAATCCGGGATTTATGGTACTTGAAGATGTATTCCGTGACGCGCTTTTGTCCAAAGTGGGCGTGTTCAAGGTGTTTTGGGAGGATGCGACAGAGGTTGTAGAAAAGGCCGTAGAAAACCTGACTGAGGCCCAACTCTTAGAGCTTGCTGACCGCGACGATGTAGAGATCCTCTCCCAGGTAGAGGGACCGGACTTAGAACAAGAGGTGCCGCCGCTTCTTGACGACATGGGCAACCAGATGTTCGGTGAGGCGGGTGAGATGCTGATGACAGCGCCACCGATGCTCTATGACGTTAAATATCGTGAGACAACCATGGGCGGTAAGGTTGTAGTCCAGGCGGTGCCACCGGAAGAGTTTTTGATCAGCAAGCGGGCAACTTCATTAGAGGACGCACCGTTTATGGCGCACCGGGTGATGAAGACAACATCCGATTTGATCGAGATGGGTTACGACCGCGACGTTGTGGAGTCACTGCCGACAGGTGAAGACCTGACGTACAGTGAAGAGCGCATCAACCGTTACGGTGAGGGCGAGGTACCCGATAGCGGCAGTAATGATCCGGCTATGCGCGAGATCATGGTTTATGAGTGCTACATCAAAATTGACGTTGAACAGGATGGTGTCGCAACCTGGCGCAAGGTAACTATCTCAGGGTTTACTATACTCGATAATGAGCCGGTAGATGAGGTGCCGTTCGCGACCATCTGCCCGATACCGGTACCGCACCGTTTCTTTGGTCGGTCTATTGCAGACCTGGTTATGCCGTTGCAGCGCCTAAAAAGCGTTCTCACGCGTCAGATGCTTGATAACGCCTATATGACCAATAATTCGCGCATGGTTGTGCAAGAAGGGCAGGCTAACCTAGACGATGTACTAACCAATCGGCCAGGAGGCGTGATTAGGGTAAAGAACCCGACAGCGATACAGCCGCTAGTCGTGCCGAACATGATCGGCAACGTGTTTCCTTTGCTGCAATACTTTGATCAAGTACGAGACGAGCGCACGGTAGGCCAAGGTGCAGCGGGATTAGATCCTAACATTCTTCAGAACACTACAGCGACCGCCATTGCCGCAATGCAACAATCTGCGATGGCAAAAATGGAGTTGGTGGCGAGGAACTTTGCTGAGACCGGCGTGAAGCGAATGTTCTACCTCATGCTCAAGGCGACAATGGAATATGAGTCTCCAGGCAAAATAATTCGCTTACGCAATGAGTTTGTGGAAATCGACCCCAGGGGATGGTCCAAGATGATGGACATCTCAATTAACGTGGGATTAGGCACGAACTCGCAAGACCAGCAAATGGCTATGTTGGGCCTGATTGCATCGAAACAAGAACAGATATTATTGCAGACCGGACCCGACAATCCGCTGGTCGGTGTCGAGCAATATCGCAACACGTTACGCCGCATAGTGGAGTTGGCGGGCTTCAAGGGCGTAGATGAATATGTGCGTCCAGGCGGCGAAGAGATGATGCCGCAGGCTCCACAGCCACCACAGCCCACCGCTGAAGAGCAAAAACTAGCCGCCGACATTCAGTTGGAACGAGCAAAATTAGAGGCTGAAATGGCGCTTGAAAGAGAAAAGGCAGCGGCAAAGTTGCAGCTTGAGAAAGAAAAGCTCGAAATGCAATTTGAATTGAAACGCGCAGAGCTTGAGGCCGAAATCGGTCTGAAGAATTTCAAGGCGTCTACTGACGTTGGTGAACAGGGGATGAATGTTCGTTCAGTCGTCTAGGTTACACCGTGACCTGGGCTACATGGTTAGCCTTTCGAGCCATTCACCGCAACACAATGATTACAGCATCTATGACATAGGCCGTTTGTATTGGCCCCCGCTGACGTTGGACCAGTACCGCGTGTTTATGGCGAGTGAGTACCCAGAAGGGTTCCTAAGTCCAAGAGATGATTGGGCAATAGGTTTTGTTACCTGGGCAATGATGTCGCCCGATAGCGTCAAAGCATATGCAACTGGTAGCCGAAAATTAACACCCGATGACTTCAACAGTGGCGCGGAGTTGTGGGTGATTGACATGGTAGCCCCGTTTGGCGGGGTTCATAAAATGGTTCGAGAAGTTCGGTCGATGTTGTCGCATCGTTACCCCAACAATGTAGCCAACATAATCAGAAATAACCGTTCTGACCGGAGACGGTTTGGATACTTTGCAAGAAAGGAAATAGATCATGCCGATGGTTGGTAAGAAGAAGTTTTCATACACAAAAAAAGGTATGGCAGCTGCGCGTAAAGCAGCAAATAAAACAGGTAGAAAAGTTTCCTACGGCGGAAAGAAACGTAAAAAGAAGTAATGACCGTCAAACGCGGTTCGGAAACATTTTCTGGATATAACAAGCCAAAAAGAACACCACGACATCCAACAAAAAGTCATGCCGTCCTCGCTAAAGACGGGGATCGGATTAAGCTAATTAGGTTCGGTCAACAGGGTGTATCTGGCGCAGGGAAAAGCCCCAAAAGCGCAAAAGACAAGGCAAGAAGAAAGTCTTTCAAGGCGCGACATTCCAAAAACATAGCAAAAGGCAAAATGAGCGCAGCCTTTTGGTCGAACAAGGTGAAGTGGTGATGGCAAAAACAGCATCCAAACCGAAACCAAGCGACCCTGCAAAATGGTCACGCGCCAAAGCGAAGGCCAAGCGCAAGTTCAAGGTCTACCCGAGTGCCTATGCAAATGCATATGCCGCGAAAGAGTACAAGAAAATGGGCGGCTCATGGCGGGGTGGAAATAATCGGGTGAAAAGTGGCCGCAAAACGAAAAAGTAAACGCGGCGGATTAGGTCGCTGGTTTGATCAGGATTGGACCGACGTAAAAACCGGCAAGAAATGCGGTAGATCCGGCAAAAAAGACAAACGTGCATACCCAGCTTGCAGACCAAAGGCTGTTGCAAATCGGATCTCAAAAACAGAGGCCAAAAAGAAAACAGGACCAAAACGTGTGAACTGGTCCGTAACTGCATCAGGTAAAAAGCGAAGAAAATAATGGTTAAAGGTCTTCTGTCTGAAAATCCGTTTGATGATCCAGATTATGAATACACCGGGCCTTTAAGTTTAGCGCCATTTCGGCAACGTAAATTACTGGACATCGATGAAACAAGCGACGACGGCGTGGAGTTTGCTTTTCCGGGTTTACTACGAGGACCATTAAACGCTGCGGCCCGTATGGGACAGATGGCACTGGGCGAACGTCCGCTAGGATTTATTCTTGGTGATGTGATTGATTTTTCACCCGCCGGGTTATTGAACCGCATACCGAAAAATGCGTTGGGCATGAACGTGTTTCACGGGACGCCAAACTTATTTAAGCCGGAACCGGGCTTTCCACAGGGCCGTCCGCGCCTCGATAAGATGGGTACAGGCGAAGGAGCGCAAGCATATGGGCGGGGATTTTATAGTGCTGAATCGCGAGGTGTAGGGTCTGATTATCGCGATATGCTGGCCCCGCCGCCGGGAGTCAGGGTTTCTGGAAAACCAATAACTGCGTTTAAATTTGCAAACGCTTTAAGCGATAAGGTGGCAAGTAAATACCCCGAAATGCCGGTTGAAGAGGTTAAGCGTCATTCTGGAAACGCCGCTCGAATAATTTTCAATAGAGCGCAAGAACTTAAGGAACTCAACGACTATGATAATGTGTTTATGCGGGCCTTTCTTGATCGTCAGTCAAAAAATGATGACGATCTTTCTAAAATTTTCCGTGTTGCCCGCGATGAAATGCCCGCTGCGACGTGGAGTGAAGAAACGGGCATCCTCTACAAGCTCGATATCCCCGACGCCGACGCCGCCAAATTTTTAGATTATGACGCACCATTGAGTGTGCAGCCAAAGGTTGTACAGGACGCAATCACAAAGCTGGGCTTCATGCCCGATACCCCTGACAAGCTGGCAGGTGGTGACGTGTGGTTTCGGATGCGCCAACAACTTGGCGAGCAGGGGGCGGCTGACGCAATGCGCGAAGCTGGTGTGCCGGGGCTGCGCTACAAGGATGCCGGAAGTCGCGGCAAGGGCGACAGTGACGGTACTCGCAATTTTGTCGTCTGGGATCAAGATGTGCTCGACCGCACAAAGGTCTTGCAGCGCAACGATGAGATGTTCGATAAGCTTTTGTCACCAGACAGGCAAACCAAAGTGGAAACTTCACGGCGCGGCAATGTTTTGGAAATTAATAAAATTGAAACACCGCCCGAAAAACGTGGGCAAGGGTTTGCGGATGAAAAACTCCGAGAGTTAATTGAACAAGCAGATGCGGAGGGATTAACGCTTGCTTTGACGCCCTCCAATGCCTTTGGGGCGAACAAGAAGCGCCTTGAGAATTGGTACAAGCGAAACGGTTTTGTCCGAAACGCTGGCCGGAACAAAGACTTCACCACAAAAGAAGCATTTGTCCGGCCTCCTAAAACGACAAATTTAAAAGCAGCCCCCGGCGTCCCGGCTATGGGCTTACTTTCATCAGACAACGACAACCGCCCCGGCGGCATAAATCTTCTGGGCCTTTACACAGGTGGCGTTATTTAATGGCAGAACTTTACAGCCGAGACCCTGGATACCGCGAACAGCTAGAGATTGCGTTAGAGGGTTTGCTGGATTGAATGTGAGCGGTGTTTCGGCACGGGCGAGGTGGAGGATGACGAATGCTTAACGTAATAAGCCTGGGCGCTGGCGTACAAAGCACCGTAATGGCACTGATGGCGGCACATGGCGAACTGAAACCGATGCCTGACTGCGCTATTTTTGCAGACACGCAGTTCGAGCCAGAAGGCGTGTACGCTCATCTCGATTGGCTCGAAACGCAGCTTCCATTCCCGGTGCATCGGGTAACGAAAGGCAGCTTAAAGGACGCGGTGATTGAGGGCGGCAGCCCAAACGATTTTATGATGCCTTTGTTTTCGAAGGGTGGCATGGGGCGTCGGCAATGCACTCGACATTTCAAGATAGACTTGATCGTAAAAAAGGTCAGAAAGTTACTGGGCCTTGAATATCGGCAGCGTGGCCCGTCAGAAGCTTCCGTGCGTCAGTGGATAGGCATTTCAACTGACGAAGCTGTACGCATGAAACCATCGAATACCAAATATATCGAACACGTCTGGCCCTTGATTGATGCTGGAATGTCTCGACGCGATTGTCAGCGGTGGTTCGAAAAGCGTTACCCGCTCCGGCCACTTGCAAAATCCGCCTGCGTTGCCTGTCCGTTTCACAATAACGCGCAGTGGCGTGACATGAAACTTAACGACCCGCGCTCATTTGAAGAGGCCGTGCAGTTCGACAAAGCCGCTCGCATAAATAAAACGACCGGCAATGAACAGTTCGTCCACCGCTCATGCAAGCCGCTGGAGGAGGTGGACTTTCGCAACCTGGAAGACATGGGGCAACTCAATTTCTTCAACGAAGAGTGTGAGGGGATGTGTGGCGTTTAACGCGCGGACCATGCGCCATCTGCATGCCACCGGCCCGGCGGCATAAATCTTCCACACAGCCCTGTTTTGCAGCCAACTAACCAAGAGTGGCTCGACGGCGTAATGAAATATTTGGAGTCTAATCGAGGGCGATAAACAGGCTCGATTTAAGGAAGTTATCTTTCGAGACGCGATACTTTGAAAACACCTGTTCTTGGACCACCAGAAGCTGTTTTTGTTTTTCTAGTGGCAAGTCTTCGAACAAAGAAACACCGAATTCGTTAAGTGCTTTGACGCCGATGTTTTCGAGTTCGTTATATGCATCAAGTTCATTATTCATGCTGATAATTTATCATTTTTTAGGGAGTTTTGGCAAATGGTTGTGCCTCTGGGCCTACTGAATACAACGCCAAATGTAGCACAGTTTTTTGGGCCAGCTGGTCGTGAAGCTCTCGTAGCACAGTATCTTGCCAACTACCCGCAATCAAACGCGGCATTTATGGCTAGTGTACCCGCTCAAACGCTCTCACAAGGCCGTGGAGTAGCCACTCAACCGCCAATTGAACCTGTAGTCGCTCCGGTCGTAGAACAGCCTGTACAGCGCCCTATGGTTAATGACGGAGAGAGCTATTCATCATTTGATATGATGGGTTCAAACGCTCCGTCTATATCTTTTGGGCCAGATCCGTCAGCCGTACAAGCGGCGGAAGCATTTGGGCCTGCTGGTCAAACACCTGGACAAATCGCAAGTGCCTACGCGGACTCACAACGCACTGAAAGTCCACCCGGTGTGTTTAGTGCGTTATCGAATGTTTTTGATCAGCCCGTAAACCAAACTATCGAGCAAGTGGGAACGGCGTTAACGGGAACCGGTCCCCAATTGATTTCCAATATGTTGCCAGGGGGCATAGGATTAGTTGCTGGCCCCGTACTTGAGGCAATGGGGCAACTAAATGAGCGTAACCTAGCCTATGACCGGGCTATGACCGAGATGAACCAACCCGGCTATTCCTACGGCAAGATTGACGGAATGCCTTACAGTATATCACCTGGTCCGTTTGGCTTCGGTCAGGTGCTATCCGGCGTAGTCCCAGACTACTTCGACATCGACATGGCGCAATCAATGCAGTCCGTGCAAGAGGGTATAGATCCAAACACCGGAACAAGTATCGAGCCAACCGCTGGCGTGGCCGGGTACAATCAAAAAGGCAACTACGTGGATGCCTTTGGTAACGAAATGGCAATGGGTGCCATAGAAGATGTGAACGCTATGGCTCGCAACAACAACATGACCCTAGCGCAAGCCACAGCCGCATTAAATCAAGCGCGAAGTGGGCGAACCAATTTGGCTTCGGCTATAGCAGAGCAGCTGGCTACAGCCCCTAGTGTACTGGGTGGTCGCAGTGCTGACCGAGGCGGCAACTTCCCATCTTTTGATCCTTCATATGATCCAAACGTGCCGGGGTCGGTTCCAGACATAAATCTCGATCCCTTATCGGCTGAGATGGTTGACCTTTCATTTGATGAAATGGTTGACGCTGGCATGGACCCTGGCGAAGCGTCCGCCGCCGCAGCGGAGTCATTAGGCTATGACGCTGACGACGACGCCGGAAAGGGCGGTTTTTACTAATGGACGCGAACCGCCGCGCTGAACGTGCAGAGGCACTTCTGCGAGATGAATTACTGAACGAAGCATTTGACGCAGTTGTCGAGGAATACCTCGAACTGTGGCGAAACAGCGGCCCTTCTGAACAAGAAACACGCGAACAAGCGTTCCAGCTTGTACGCGCTGTTGACCTTGTGAAGGGTCACCTGGAGTCGGTGATAAGCACCGGCAAGCTGACGCGAGAGCAGCGTAAAACTCTCGTCTAATCGGAAAACCCCAGCGTCATGGCGTTGGAATTCCTTTAGGAGGCCGTAATGGCAGACGACAACGAGTCCGTTGTTGAACAACCGCGTTCGTTTGATATTGCAGACGCAACGCAAGCAATTACTGGTATTTTGGACCGTGGAGACACGACAACCGAGGAACCAGCGGTTGAATTAGAGAATTCCGAGGATACAGCCGAGGAATTTGATGAAGAAGGCGAGATTGACGCCGCACCAGAAGACCCTGACTTTGACGACGAGCAGGATTCTGAACTCGCCGGGTCTGACGACGAAGAGCCAGAAGAAGAAGTCCAAGTTCAACCTCAAAAGTACACCGTCAAAGCTGCCGGTGAGACCTTTGAGGTGACGGAGGAGGAACTCATCAGAGGGTATCAACGTCAGCAAGACTATACTCGTTCCAAGCAACAAGTGGCCGAAGCTGCGAAGCAGTACGAGCAACAACTTGCAGAAATAAGGAACGAGCGCGAACGCACAGCGCAGACACTCGACGCCCTACAGGCTAATCTTGTCGAGCCGCAAAAACCGGATCAGGACTTGCTTGAACTCGATCCAATGGAATACGTACGCCAGAAAGAGGTGTACGAGCAGCGGCTGGCACAAGCTGAAACCGTACAGGCAGAGCGGACGCGTTTAGTTCAGCAAGCAACAGCTGAACAGGAGCAAATGCTCAAGCAGATGCTGGAAGTCGAAAACCAGAAGATTGTCGAGAAGGTTCCGAGTTGGGGTAACGCAGAGACACGCCAAGACGAAACCCGAAAGATGATGGACTACGCCATAAAAGAGTTTGGATACACAGGCGACGAGTTACAACAGATTTACGACTCTCGTTTGATTCATGCGCTCCACAAGTTGTGGAAGTATGAGGAAGCTACCAAGCCAAATTCAAAGGCTCGTCAAAAGGTCAAGAAAGCCCCGAAGGTCGTTAGATCGGGTGCCAGACAACCAGCAAAAGCAGAGAAAAAGCCCGTGCGGGATGCGAGAAGGCGTTTGAAAAAAAGCGGCAGCGTAAAAGACGCGGCTGCACTTCTTTATCAAACCCTTGAATAGGAGGATTAGCTTATGGCTGTTCCCAGCGATACCTTCCAACGCCACCAGGCGATTGGTACCCGTGAAGACTTGGCGGATGTCATCTATGATGTAAGTCCCCAGGAAACTCCATTTATAAGCAACGTCGCAAAAGTTGCTGCATCAAACGTACTGCATGAAGTGCAGACTGATGTTTTGGCAAGCCCCGCTTCCAACCAACAGGTTGAAGGTGACGACGCCAGCAACAACGCGGTCACGCCCACAGTTCGGGTAGGCAATTATCTGCAAATTCTTTCCAAGACTGTCCAAGTCTCTGGCACATTGGAAAGCGTAGATGCAGCCGGTCGAAAAGGCGAAATGGCATACCAAATCGCTAGACGCGGCGTCGAACTCAAAAAAGACCTTGAGTTTGCCCTCGTTCGCAACCAAGCCTCTAACGCTGGTTCGGCGTCAGCCGCCCGTGTGATGGGTGGCCTTGAGTCCGGTCTGTCTTCGAACAAATCTGTTGGATCTGGTGGAGCGCAAACTGCAATCAGTGGCGCGACATGGACGGCTCCAACTGATGGCACTCAGCGGACCTTTACAGAAACAATTTTTAAAGAGGTTATTGAGTCCATTTGGACAAATGGCGGTGACCCAAAGGTTGCGATGGTAGGTCCAAAGTCAAAGCAAAATCTATCCGGTTTTGCCGGTATCGCGGCCAATCGTTATATGGTCGGTGATGGCCCTGGTAAGATTATTGCGGCGGCAGATGTCTATCTCAGCGACTTCGGGGAAACCGCTGTTATCCCCTCTCGGATACAGCGTGACCGCACCGCTTTAATTCTTGACCCTGAGTATGCGGCGGTAGCCTATCTGCGGGAGTTCCAAACTTCGGATCTCGCGAAGACCGGTGACTCCGAGCGTAAGCAAATTGTTTGCGAAGCAACACTTGAGCTTCGAAACGAAAAGGCCCACGGCAAGGCTGCGGACCTCACGGTCTAACCGTGAAGGGGGAGGGTTTCGGCTCTCCCCCACTTTTCCAATTTATGTCCTTTTCAATTGTATGGATCTACGCAATGGCTGACATCAAGCGGGTGCTTGAATACGACCCGACAACGCGCACAAAGACTATCTATCACTACGATTGGAAAACTGACGACTCCTATCTTCAGCGTGTGCAAGATGTTGAGCCAATCATTGAAGAAAATAAACTATGGCGTAATCACGTTGACCAAAGCAAACGCGATATGAAACGTGTCGCGTCTATTCCTTTGAATGTCTACTACTCGATACCCCGTGAAATCCGACAAGACGGAAAGCGCCTTCGTCAGTGGCTTAATAATCCAGAAAACGCCGCGTTCAAAACGTGGGAAGGCACGGTTTAGATGGCTCTCGGAACATATTCCGATTTGAAAACGTCAGTAGCCAATTATCTTGCGCGTGACGATTTAACCAGCCAGATCCCAGATTTTATTACGCTGGCTGAAGCACGTATGAACAAGGACTTGCGCCTGCGACATATGCTCAAACGTGCAAACGCAAACACAGCATCAGGTGATGACACGGTTGCCTTGCCTGCAAACTTTCTTGAAGCGAGAGATATGTATGTCGAGGGATCTCCAAAGAGACAACTGGACTTCGTGACGCCTTCGCACTTTTCAAGAATTCGCGCAGGCTCTGAAAGCGGTAAACCCGTCACGTTTACGATTGTCGGATCAGAGTTTTTACTTGGTCCAACACCTGACGGTGTTCACACGTTGGAGATTACGTTTTACCAAAAAATCCCGGCGCTTTCCGATACCACAACCAGTAATGACATTCTGGTGCATTACCCGGACATCTATCTTTACGCCACTTTGATAGAAGCGGAACCATTCTTGCAGAACGATCAACGTCTGCAAACTTGGTCGTCCCTTTATCAAAGCGCGGTTGCCGCTGCCACCGTTAGCAATGACCGCGAACAATTCTCAGGAGGACCGCTACAGATGCGGTCCATATACAAAACTTAGGAGATACGCATGTCAGCTGCGTCAGACTACCTAGAAAATGCCCTTCTCGACCACACGCTGAGAAATACGGCTTTTACCTCACCCACAGCTGTGTATGTCGGTCTTTCCACCGGGTCGTTCGGTGACGACAACTCAGGCACGGAATTATCCGGTAACGGTTATGCAAGACAAGTAATTACTTGCTCCGCAGCCTCCTCTGGTTCGATCACCAATTCGTCGCAGATTAGTTTTCCCACTGCAACAGGGTCTTGGGGGACCGTTTCGCACGTAGGCGTCTTTGATGCGTCTTCGTCTGGCAATTTGCTGTTCCACGGTGCGCTGTCCTCGTCAAAAGCAATTGAGAGCGGTGACGTACTAAAAATCGACGCGTCGAGCCTGACCTTTACGCTGGCCTGATGGCAGACCAAACCGCACCGTTTACGCTTGAACAGCTTGATGCGTTTGGAACACTCGAAACCTTGCCTTACTCGCTGGACAGTGATCAATGGGTAAGCGGCACCGCTACAATATTTGACGGATCTGCCGCATTGGCGGTGACAACAACAATGTCATCATCCGCCACACGAATTATGACAACATCAGCAACTATGGCGTCATCATTTACGGCCAGTGCCGCTGTAGTGCGTGTTAGAGAGGTAAGCGCAACGATATCGGCAACATTTACGGCAACAGCGACAGCGATTAGAGAACGGGGCGTTTCAGCAACGCTTTCGTCAGTTTTTACAGCAACTGCGAACGCAGTTTATACGGCGGCTGGTTCGGCAACCATGAATGTAATTGCAAGCCTCACAGCGGCCTCTGTGGTCGTTTATAAGGCCAGCGCGGCGATGTCTTCCGCCTTTACGACAACGATAGATGCAACGGTGCGCGGCTCAGAGTGGACCGATGCAACACCGGGGTCTGAGACTTGGACCGAGATCACACCCGGTTCGGAAACGTGGACCGAGGTTACAGCTGGTTCAGAAACGTGGGAGAACGTGTAAGTGGCAATTATACCGTTTGGCGAATGGACGCCTGACCAGCCTGATTTATCCGCTGGAGCAACCGTTGCCAAAAACGTATTCGCAGCTGCCGCAAGCTATAAACCGGTAAAAGATATTTCTGTTCAGTCTACCGCCGCTGATGCGCGGCTTACTGGCATGGGCGGTGGTGAAGATGCGTCTGGAAACGCATTTTCGTTTGTCGGTGACAGCACGAAACTATATCGCTACTCCGGTGGCACTCTTAGTAACGTATCAAAGTCCGGTAACTACACCACTGCCGCTGGTGAGCGGTGGGCGTTTGCGGAATATGGTACACGGGTTATTGCCAGTAATTTTTCGGACCCAATACAATCATTTTCGGTAGGTTCGTCTAGCTTATTTGGTGATCTTGCTGCCGCTGCACCGAGGGCGCGGACTATAGCGACTGTGCGAGACTTTTTAGTTTGCGGTAACATTTTTGATAGCGGCGACTTTCCAAACCGCGTGAGATGGTCCGCGTTAGGTGACCCCACCAATTGGACGACATCTACAACAACGCAGTCAGATCACCAGGATATTTTTGAAGGTGGCTCCGTCCTAGCGATTGCAGGCGGCGAATATGGCGTTGTCTTTTTGGATCGTTCAGTTGTGCGTATGTCCTATGTGGGTGCGCCGCTTATCTTTCAATTCGATCAGGTAGCATCAAATCGCGGTCTGGCAGCGCGAGACGCTTTCACAAGAGTGGGTGATCTTACGTTCTTTTTAGATCGTGATGGTTTTTATGCCTTTAATGGGCAGACGATCCAGCCCATTGGCGTTGAGAAAGTGGACCGTTATTTCTGGAACGATGTAAACAGCAACTACCTGGAGCGCATAACGTGCGCGTCTGATCCTGATAATGGTCTAATTTTCTGGTCTTATCCCTCAACAAACTCTTCTGATGGCGAACCTGACCGCATCATGGTGTACAACTGGCGGATCGGGCGTTGGTCTTACATCGAGGTAGACCATCAAATGGTCGGTAAGACACTATCGGTGTCCTACACTTTAGAACAGCTTGATACGATCAATTCAAATATAGACAACCACACGGTTAGTTTTGATAGCCCGGTTTACCAAGGCGGTCAGATACAAATATCAGTTGCCAAGGACAATAAGCTGGGATCGTTTAGCGGTGCCAACCTTGCAGCAATAATTGAAACGCCAGAGTCCGCCGTGGCGGATACAAGACGCGCTTTGGTAAGGTCTGTTCGTCCTATCGTGGACGGCGGGACTCTTACAGTTCAAGCAGCGGCACGAAATCGCGTAAATGACACGTTTACATTTGGAACGGCAGCGCCACAAAACGCGGCTGGCTTTTGTCCGCTACGCTCTGAAGGTCGATACCACCGGGTACGTGTAAACATTGCAGCTGGTGGTACGTGGAACCACGCCCAGGGTATTGAGTTTGACGCGGTGGCAGGCGGGTTGAGGTGAGTGGTTTTTTCCAAACGCTTCCGGTCGATGGCACAACTGACCAGAGACAGATTGCGCTTGTTGTACGAAACGCCATGGACGGCAAAATAAATTCAACGGGTTCGGTTACGCTGACAGCATCGAGCACAACGACCCTGGTAGAAGACAGCCGCGCAGGCGGTGACAGTGTGATTTTGTTTATGCCGACGACCGCTAACGCGGCGGCAGAACAAACGACAATGTTCGTAAGTGTTCGGGCGAAGCAGTCTTTTACGATCACACACGCGAACAATTCACAGACAGATAGAACTTTTTCCTACGTAATTTTGGGGTAATGCCATGAGCAGCGACGGCGGCAGAAGACAACAGACGGTACAGTCAGTTCAAAATACTGAGCCACCGGCCTACGCGAAACCCGCATTAGAGCGGATTTTGTCAGAGGCTACATCAGAGCTAGAGAGCGCACGGCCTAATTACTTTCCAGAATCCACAGTCACACCGTATTCGCCACAGTCTGAACTTGCTTTGCGAATGACGGAACAGTCTGCGCTCGCTGGATCTCCAATAACGACCGGAGCACAAGACCTTGCTAACCGCACCATTCGCGGTGACTTTGTTATGGCAAACAACCCATATTTTGAGCAGGCTTTTGCTGCCGCATCCAATCCGGTGATTAGTAGTATTCAAAGCCAGTTTTCAAAGGCAGGCCGATTAGGATCAGGTGCAAACGCCGATGTTTTGTCTCGGTCCCTAGGGGATCTTGCCGGTTCGATGGCCTTTAAAAACTACGGGGACGAACGTGCTCGACAGATGGCAACGGCAGGGGCGGCGCAACAGTTCCGAGATATGTCGTTTGCGGACCCCGCAAGGCTTGCCCAAGTCGGTGCAGCAAGAGAGCAGCTGGCGCAGGCACAATTACAAGACCAGATTGATCGATTTAATTTTGAAGAGAATATCAATCGCCAGAAGTTGCAAGATTTTTCTAGTTTGGTGCGTGGCGGCACAGTTGGTGGAACAATGACCGCGCAACAACCGACATTCTACAACCCCGCTGCTAATTACCTTGGCCTGGGTCTGGGCGCTGCTGCGCTTGGTAACGCCTTACTACCGGGTGCTGGTGGGTTATTAGGGAGAATTGGCCTATGAGCACATTTAATCTACCTAATATGTCGCCAAGTATGTTTATGCCGAATAACCTTCCTAATCTTAACGTCAATCCCAATCCAATGACCCTCTTCGGTCCCATGACCACGCCCACAGCTACCCCAGGAGCGGCATCTGGTGACATCTATGGCCTGTTAGGGGTAGACCGCAACAACGCCCGTACAATGGGCCTTCTAGCCGCCGCGTCAGCGTTTCTGGATGCGGGTGCGGGTGGTCGCAACCCTCAAGACGCTTCCCTTGGTCGTGCCGCTGGACGGGCCGCTCTGGGCGGTATGGGAGCTTATCAAAACGCTTTGAGGACAGGACTTGCCGAGCAAGTTGCCGGTTTGCAGGCGCGGAAAATGTTATCAGATCAGGCTGCTTCAACGCGTGACGCGCAGATGGCACAGCGTTTAGGAATACCAACCTCCGCTTTGCCTGCTTATTACAAGGCCGCAATTGAACAACAGTTTCCCAAACAGGAATTTATGACGATAACGGAAGAAAACGCGGCTCAATTCGGTTTCACTCCCAAAGAAGTAAAGGAGGCCCGTGAAAGCGGAAGAGCGTTACAGATAAATCGTTCTAATGAGATAAAGTCGATTCCTCTGCGTCAGGTTCCTTTAGTACAACAAATAGGAGGTGAAAGCACCCTTGGTAAGCAATTTGCGGCCACTCAAGCAAAGGATTTAGCAGAAATAGAAAAAGCAGCAAATCAAGCGGATGCTACTAAAACAACCGCACAGATTGGGTTTCAATTGCTGCCTAAAGAAATGGGTCCGGGTAGAGAGTTAAAAAACCGGATCGATACTCTTATTCAAACGGGGCAAAACCTTTTTGGTGTAGATGTTGATCCCGATAGGACGGCACGGATTACCGACTTTGCTTCCTACCGTACATTTTTGACCGATAATTTGCTTGAAAAACTAGCCTCACAGAAAGGGCCGCAAACTGAACCGGACGCGCAGAGAGCAAAGCAGGCGTTGTTGAGCGCAGAAAACCCATTAGAAGCGAATAAAATTATTCGTAACTATCAGATTGCCCTTGCAGACCGCGCAGTAGAGTACCGAGATTTTGTTACAAAGCGGATATATGCCGCAGAACCGAAGGACCAAAGTAGAGCGTTTAGCCAAGCTAAAAGAGATTGGTCTACCTTTATAAATAAGACGCCGTTGGTCGCCCGAATTGAGCAAAACGGCAAAACCAATGTTGTGTTTATAAATACCTTTATGGAAAGAATGGCTAAAGCAAATCCACAATTCAGCAAGACAGCAATTGAAGAGCAGTGGAGAAAGCTAGTCAAAGCGCAGGGGCGTAAATAATGCCTAATCATACCTCGCAAGTTATTATCCCATATTTGGGAGATGACACTGAAGCGTCCCCAAACCCATCACCAGTCACCCCGCAAAGTGTGCAACTTGATAACGGGTCTTTTATGGAACGAGCCGCAGATACTGTTGGCGGCGCTCTGACTGACGCTTATGATTTTGTATCTGGTGAAAGCCGTCGCGAACAGGACTTGCCAGAGCTTCCGGGTCGGTTCTCCAAGTACCTACAAGATGTAGGTGAGCTATTCAGTACGATGTCGCTTGCCCGAAATGATGCAGGCAAGGCTGATATATTCAGACTGTTCTATCCCGATGCCCCGATACGAACAGACAAGTTTGACAACGTGATTGTTAACTTAGACGGCAAAGATTATTTTCTGAACGCACCCGGTCCCAGCGCACAAGATGCAAGTGACTTATTGGTTGGAACCGCATTTGAGTTAGCTGGTGCGCGTTTGGGTGGCGGTACAGGAAAGAAATTTCTTCAACGGACTGGTGACGTTTTAGGTACTTCAGCCGGTCTATTTGGAGGCGCTGTGGCACAGGATATGGCCGCGCAAGAAACAGGTAGTCAACAGCCAATCGATTATGGCACCGCTGCCATGGTTGCCGCCACAGGTGGGGCTTCCCAGGCGTTAGCACCTGTAGTTCGCAGAATGACTAAATCGATGCGTAACCTTTATCGAGAGGTGACCGGAGCACCAGCGTTTTTTGCTGAAGGGCGGTTGACAGAACAGGGCCGAAAAGCACTCCAAGACGGCGGCGTTGACCCCGCAGATGTTTCTGACACGCTCGCTAGTTATTTTGCGCGTGAAGGCAAAAACTTAATTGACCCTGCTATGGGCCAACAAGGTGTTCGAGAAACTGCGCGTTTTGCGGAGTCTCAAACCCTGCCTGTGCCGGTTCCCTTATCGCGTGGTGACATTACTCGCGGTTCGACTGACCGGATGTATGAAAGCGAAGCTCTAAAAGGATCCTTCGGTGAAGGTGCTTCAAGGCAGATGGCTATATTCCGCATAAATCAACGCAATGCCATGATGGCAAATGTTGAAAGAATGGGCGACGATATTACCGAAACGGGAAGCGGATTTGGTGCGGCGCAACGTACACTATCTGACCGAGCGGAAAAGCAAAAAAAGCAGATTAGCAAATTATATAAAGAAGCAGATACAACTACTGCGGGGGTTAGGGTCAAAGACCTTACCCGTGTCGGATTTGAGCTTGATGCTGGAGATGCTGCCGCACTTGTTCGTAATAGTGATGTTGCGACAAAAGAGCTAGAGCAGTTCCGTGGGCTTTATGGCGAGAGGGGTCCAGACGACGCTGTCTTGGTTAGCGAACTGTTCAAATGGAGACGCGGCGTCACAAAACTTGCCGGGACATCCAACAACCCGACAGACAGGAACGCGCTGGGTGCGCTTCTGCGAAACTTTGACAACCAAGCTAAAAGATTAGTTGAAAATGACTTAGTTCTTGGTGATCCGTTTGCCCCAAAAAAGTGGCTTAAAGCCGTTCAAGCGCGTCGTGCTTACGCAGACGAGTTTGAGTCCGATAAATTTATGGAAAAAATTCTATCGACTACAGACGGTACTTTGGATTTCACTCCAGAGGAGGTAGGCAGAGCCATTCTCGCAGGGGGAATAAATTTTAAAAGTAAACAAGGCGTTGCGAAAAATTTAAGAATTTTGCGTGATAAACTTGGCGCAGGCAGTGACGAATTTAATCAAATCCGCCGTGAGGTTTTTGAGCGAATAATTGATACAGCCCGTAAAAAGTCTGACATACCCTATGACGCGATAGAGGCGGATATGTTGTCGGGCGCACTGTTGCGGACGAATTTAGACAAAATTTTTAAAGAAGCGCCAGAGGTTATGGGGGTTCTCTTTACACCAACCCAGATCAAGCAGATGCAACAGCTTACACGTGTTGCGGAAACAATAAGCAGAGAGGTGAGGGGCGGAGCAAACTTCTCTAACAGCATCAATGCACTTCAAACTTCGTTAAGAAATTTATTAGGATCGTTTGGTCGGGTGGCTGTTCAAGTAGTGCCAAAAGGGGAAGCCGTACCCATAGTTAGGACCATGGCAAGAACTGGAGCGGGTCAAGGTGTTCGACCAAGGCCACCACAAACAAACCCCGGCAGTATTGGGGGTCTTTTGAACATTGGCGAAATTCCAGAATAAGAACTTTAACATTTATGACGTTACCCGCTGCGGCGGGTTTTTTTATGAGGTGAAACATGGTCACAGATATTAAAAACTGGAGCACAACTGCGGGGTCAAACACCTCAGTTGGTGGCGTGTCGATAGCGGAGGGCATGGCCCCTTCAAATGTAAATAATGCGATGCGTTCTACAAACGCGGCGGTTCGCGAATGGTTCGAAAATGCGGACTGGATCGATTTTGGTCACACGGTGACATATGCGTCTGCAACGACGTTCACGATTGCCAGCGATGTAACCTCGATCTATCACGCAAACCGGCGTATTCGGGCAACAGATAGTTCAACGCTGTATGGAACGATTGTTAGTTCCAACTTCTCGTCGCCAAACACCACGGTCACAGTAACTTTTGATGCGGGTTCCTTGTCGGCCTCATTATCTGCCGTGGCTGTTGGCGCGACGGCAACAAACGATGCTGAACCACGCGGTGTGTTTGCCAGTGCCGGGGCAAACAGCGACATCACTTCAATCACTGGACTTACGACTGCCCTAGCTCACACCCAAGGCGGTACCGGGTTAAGTGCTCTTGGTACTGCTAATCAAGTCCTAGCTGTAAACTCCGGTGCAACCGCGCTCGAATTTCAAAATGCGGGTGGCGGGGCTATTCTTCAAGTTCGACGCAAAAATTTGGGCTATTTTAGCTCGACTACAATTAACGCTACTACGACTGTAACTGGTTGGGACGACACAATAACAATGTCGTCTGCTTCTAATGCCATACTTGCAATAGTTGGCGGAACGAAAACCTTTGGCATCTGTGTAGGCAATAACCTGATGTACACTTATTTATTCAGGGACGGTGTTCAAACTTCTGCGACGGCTCTCAACTCCGGTACGGTAATAGGAGAGATAGCGGCGTATTTTTCCTCACAGAACTACACCATGTCAAATACCATTACCTTTCTTGAAAAACCAAATACGGCAAGTGCAATCACGTATTCAGTGCGACCCTACGGAAATACTGCCGGACAACAAAGTAGCGCAATGACTTGGAGTAACACGCATCTGACGCTTATAGAACTTGACGGCTCACTCGTCACGATTAACCCGTAGGAGTAACGGAATGATTGAAAAAATTATTGCATTGGAAGAGCTTCGGCCCGGCGAAAAGTGGAATTGGGCCGGAAGCGACTACGATGGCCTTGTTTGGGAGGACGAGACCGATAAGCCGACGGAGGCCGAGATCGATGCGCGGGTAGCCTTCAACGCCAGTAACGAGCCAATGCGACAACTTCGATGGAAGCGCGACGGTCTTCTTTTCGGATCTGATTGGACGCAAGTACCAGACGCGCCAGTTGATAAAACAGCGTGGGCAACCTATCGTCAGGCGCTGCGTGACCTACCGGCGAATACTACTGATCCCGAAAACCCTGTCTGGCCGACGCCTCCCGAATGATTGGTCGTCTCAGTTGCTTGTTAATTTTGGTCGTGTTTGTCACGGCCTTTTTTATGCGCTCTCCGCAAGCTCAAACCCCCATGTACTGTTTCAATGATTTCACAACAGCGGAAGAAAAGGCGGCGGAGCACGACGAAAAGTTTCGTTACTCAGGCACCAATCTGTTGGGCATCGAAATGTTTTTCTTCATAGGTGAAAAGACCTACACGATTTTTATAAAATCCGAGGGCGGGTTTTTCTGCACATCCCCAGCATTGATTGGCGTCAAAAAACCTAAAAAAGGCATTTCCACATGACGGACGAGACAAAACTTGTTTTGGATTTGTCCGCAGTCACCGCCGCTGGTGGCGCAGTGCTTTCCGTCCTTCCTGACATTGCGGCGATTTTTACAATTGTTTGGTTAGGTCTTCGAATTTGGGAATCTGAGACCGTAAAAAGGTTCACAGGTCGTGGAGTTTGATACTCGACTTTTGATTAGTTTGGGTACCACCCTCTGTACCTTGGCCGGGGCGTTTGCCGTCATACGCTGGGAAGTGAGAAATTTAAACAAAATTATCAATGACATAGAGGCCCGTATCCGGGGTCTTGATAAGACTACCGATAGACAAGAGGTGCAGCTAAGTAATCACGCCCAATCGTTAAACACATACGGGGAAATGCTTTCGCCAAAAGAGCGGGAAAATCGCGCAATGGTCATGGCCGACATTCAAGCGCGTTTAAACGCCACCGAAGCAGAGGTTCAGCGGTTACGGTCGCTCCATAACGGAAGGCACCCAGAGGTACAAAAATGATTTCTCTAATTGCTGGATTAGCAAAGCCGTTACTTAGTGGCGCAATGGATTACTTCAAAACCGGGCAAGAAATAAAAGCAGCGGAAAAAGAAAATCGTGCAAGATTGTTGCGCGACACGGAGACTAATAATCACGAATGGGAGATGGCGCAGCTTACTGACAAAGATAAATGGTTACGCCGCATTTCGTTCAGTATGTTTTCTGCTCCATTTCTTTGGGCGCTTTTCGATCCCGCTGGGGTTGAGGTTTATTTCAATGTCGCGCTGACGAGTATGCCGGAATGGTATGTAAAAATTTACGCCAGCATGGTTGGGGGGGTGTGGGGTGTGTCGGCCCTAAAGAATACCGCTCCCGCGCTTGTAAATGGCGTTGCTAAAGCATTGAGAAAATGACTTTCGACAACCAGCTGCGCGAACTACTTGAACGAGACGAAGGCTGTGTTAGGTCGATTTACCTTTGCAGTATGCAAGTGCCATCATATGGGATTGGACACGCTATTACACCAGACGACCTAGAATATGGACAGCCTGTTGGAACAGCTGTTGCTGAGTCTCGGATTCAATCTGCATTTGAACAGGATATAAAGACTTGTCTCACTGATGCGCGATTATTGGTGCCGTCATTCGATGATCTGCCAGATCCGGCGCGGATTACTGTAGCAAGTTTATCATTTCAATTGGGTCGTCCTAGATATTCAATGTTTAAAAAACACCTAGTTGCTTTGAACGAAGATCCACCGGATTGGTTGGCAGCAGCGAACGAACTCAGGAACTCTAAACTTTATCAGCAAACGCCTGCTCGCACCGAAAGACACGCGAAAAGATTAGAGGGGCTACAATGGGGCTAGAAATAAAGCGCGGTAGGGCGCTCTCTGATCAAGATTGTCGTGACGTTCTCCAACTCGCTGCCAAGCATAAAACTATAACGGCAGCTGCAAACGAAGCTGGTATGCTTCGAAGCACATTTGAGGGACGCCTAGCAACCGCTCGACAACGATTTCCTGATGTAGAGAACCAGGCACCAGCTGGGACTGATGACATATCGTTGCCTGAGTTTCCAGATGAAGACATTACCCCGGATGAAATACTTGATCACCTGTCGCGCCGTTGGGAAAAGAAACAAGAACACAACGCCGCGAAAAAGTGGTTTGACATCAAAATACGTTCTGACGATCCGTTCGGTTTGGTGGTAGTTGGTGACCCACACATTGGAACTCACTGTAACATTCCGCTTTTACGACGTGATGTAAAAATCATGTCGGAAACGCCCGGTATCGGTGCCGTCAACATTGGCGATACGGGAAACAATTGGGGTGGCCGACTTATCGGTCTCTACGCCGAAGAAGACATCTCCAAGCAAACAGAAAGAAAACTAGCTCAATGGTTTCTAAAAGAAGCTGGAATACCGTGGCTTGTTTGGCTGCACGGAAACCACGACACAATGCATTCGGAGTTTTCGACGTATTTGAAAGCTGTCAATGTTAAACAAGTACCCATGTTAGATTGGGCCGCGCAGTTCCGATTGGTTTTTCCGTCAGCGGTTATCCGAGTTGATGCTTCCCATAATCACAAGGGAACGTCGATCTATAATCCATTGCATGGTCAAAAACGCGCTTCTCTGTGGGGTGAAGATGCCGACATATTTGTTTCTGGGCATCATCATACGTGGGCGTTAACGCAAGAAGAAAACGCCTCTGGCAAGGTAATTAACCTAGCGAGGGCCAGGGGCTACAAATGGCATGATGACTTTGGACACAGACATGGTTTCGTAGAAGAGAATTACGGATCAAGCATTATTTTTGTTATCGAGCCAAAAGCCCCCCCCAACGTCAGGGTCAAACCTTTTGGCGATCTAAAAGAGGGCGCAGAGTTTCTGACCTGGAAGCGGAACAAGTCATAAACGTCGAAAATAGTGTCACCATTTTTGTCACCATTTTTTTTCCGTTTTGTTCTCAAAAAGAACTTATTTTGCCGATTTTAAAAAACCCGTTTGACTAAGATATGCTCGTGAATCCGCAGTTTTCTGCGGGTTAATTGGTCGGAGTGAGAGGATTCGAACCTCCGGCCCCTGCCTCCCGAAGGCTCTGCCCCCGTATAAAAAACGTATATACATCAATTGTTTACAGCTTTCTTTTGCGGAGTGTCACCATTTTTGTCACCGATTTTTGACAACAAATCCATGCCTCGCTGTTTTTCAGCCGTATTATGCTCTGCGTAGTGCAGCGTTGATTTGATGTCGCTGTGACCCAGATATTGTTGCACCAGCCTGATATCCTTTGATAGCATGAGCAGCCGCGTTGCCGTGGTGTGACGGATGTCATGGAAGCGCACCTTTCGGTTTATCCCGGCGCGTCGAACGGCCCCGTCGAATGTTTTTCGGATTGTCTTGATTGGCTCACCGGGTCGGTTTTTGCAGTGCCAACATGAGCAGCCGTTTTGACCAAAGGTAAACACCGGCCCAAAGGTTTTAGGGTTCAGTAAAGTCAGGAAGTCGTGCATTGCGTCGTTAATTGGCAGCACAACCTTCCGCCCTCCTGGCTTTTTGCTTTTGACAAAAAATGTAATTTCCCGTTTTTCAAAAGATACCTGCGACCAATCCAACTGCCAGCAATTGAGCTTCCGCTGTCCGACGATAAACATGAACTCAATCATGGGAATGGCGTGGGGAACAAGCTCGTCCAGTATTCTTCGCTCCTCCTTGACGCTCAGAACGTAAATCGGTGACTCTGGCAAGACCAGCTTGGCTTTGTTCCAATCGATATATTGAATCGTTGCCCCGGATCGCTGGGCGTGTGCCATAACGGCGCTCAAGTACGTCAGGTCTTTGTTGACCTCGCCGTGCGACACAAACGGCGCGTTCTTCTGGTCTTTGTATTTGGAGTTTTTCTGTGCGCGGCGAATGGCGACGTAATCATCCACCGTTTTCAGGTCGATGTTTTTCACCGCAACGTTCGGGCCGATGATTTTTTGAAGGCGAGCCAGACGCTTCAGTATGTTGTTTTTGTCGGCTGCATGTTGCGCCTTCTTTTGCCAATAATCACCGATGGCAACGTCAAGGGTTAATTCGGTGCTTTTGCCTCGCTCAATAAGCGTTCGCGCTTCTTTCTTGAGCCGTGTTTCTACGAGTGCTGCCGCTGGGCGAGTTCTCTCGCCAGTATTTCCGTAAAAGGGATGACCTTTGATCTGGAACTTGTACTCGTAAGTTTTGCGCCCTTTGCGCTTAAAAACTGACATCCTCCCCCCTCCATATATTGGCGCAGATCAATTTCGCTTATCCGTTTTCTTTTGCCCACCATAAAATATTTTAGTGTGCCAGCGTCAAGCTCCCGATCCAAAGTCCTAATGCTTACTTGCAATATTTCTGCCGCCTGTTTTTTTGTATAGGCTTTCATTGCATCAGACCTTTCTGATTTTCTTGCAAATACTTTTGATAATTTTCTCGCGCAAGCGCCCGTAGCGCCTCTCTTAAAATGGCGTTTGGGAGCATCTCACGCAGTACAGACATCTCACCTAGAGAGTGGCATTTGCTGTGGATTGAGTGACACAGAGGTAGAGCCTCATCGTCTGACGATTTGAGACCTTTTCCCGCCGTTCCAATGTGTGATGGATCTATCGCGTCATTTTCGGTTCCAAAAAGACCGGTCACGATACACGGCTGGCTCCGTAGCCAATCTAAATATTTACGGTCTCTGATCACGCCGCCGCCACCTCTGTGCGTAAAACAGTCGTATCGACGCCTAACTCATTGGCTAAATAGTCGAGGGCTAGATCGATAAATTTATTAAATTGGTCGCCATTAAGTTCTTCCAAAGACCTGGGTGTTTTTCGCTCATATACTTCCCCATTAAAGGGAATTTGAACGGTGCGAGAATGTCCGCAGGCAAGTTTAACAGCGTCTTTGATATCTGCCGGTGTCACGCCGTCCATGTTGTCGCTCGCCAGGGCGCACAAAGAGTGAAAATATCTCATCTGTTTCGATGATCTTTGAGAGGGATAGTTCAGAAATATGGTTTCCCCGACGCGAGCTTTACTGACGACTTTGTTGGCCTCATCGTCAGCGGGGACCAAAAAACCCTGCATCGATTTTGTAAATCTGCAAGTCATTTGAATGCCTTTAATCTCCGCGCCGGGGAATTCGTTTAAAACTGCCTCAATGAGCGGATGCTCAGAAAGGTATGCTGTCATCTAAAGGTGGCGGCGGTTGCATGGCCTCTTGGGGCGTCCCAGAAACCGATTGCGCTTGGTTTTTTTCTTTGAACTTGATGGACATATATTTTTTGCCGTTCGTGGCTTCGTTGATCCAAGCGTCCATGTAATATTCTCGACCATCAACCTTTGCCGATCCCGAATAATCGGCATGGCTCTCCCGCTCTTTATTCTCATTCCGCCAAAGCGAACCGGACTCGTGCTTCATTTCAAAGGCCATTACGCCATCTCCATTTGTTTGAGTTTTTTAAGGTGCTTGCTCATTTCACCTTTAAGGCCTGCAATATCCTGTCCATCACCGAACCAATCGTTAGGAAATTTTGTTGACGCCTCTTCCATAAAATCCATAGAGGCTTTTTGATTCACAAAGGCGGTGAACTGATCGTGGTCTTGACAGGAACGAACCTCGTTCAGAAATTCGTGGCTACGCTTTCTGAAGTCAGTTATGCCGGGTGGGTTTTTTTTTGGGATGTCCTGTTGCGCGATAGCGTTGTTGACCTCACCGGCAGATGCGTATTCACCGCCGTGGATACCCAGTGCTGCAAGACAGCGCCCAATTGCGCTTGTCTCACAATTTTCTAAGGCACTCGTTCGGTTCACATTCCCTTGGGTTCGATCTTCCTCTGCCATGCCGGTTGCAAGTACGCGACCGTCCTCATCCTTGATGATTGCCTGCACTCGCACGAGAGGATCAGGTGCCGCAAGCATCTCGGTCTCAAGGCTTGCTGTTGTGCCAAAGTGCTTTCGAAAAATTTCAACACGGGTTGCAACGGTCGTGTATTGCTTGCCCCGAATGTTCGTGGTCTGGTGAGACCCGGCGCGTATCTCCGCGATAGCGTCAGTTAAAGCAGACATGGCTGAAATCCTTTTGCGTGTTCCTGGGAGATCCAGACACGGCCTTGTTGACCCGACTGGAGTCGCCGCCTCTGTTTTGCCTCGACAACAAGTCCCTTCTGGGCAAGCTCTGCGCGGCGTGTTCGGGCGGTGCTCCCAAATGTTCCATACTGTCGTGAAAGTTCTTCGTCAGTCAGACCAGAAGGACCGGCAAGTTTAATTAAATGTAAAACCTGTGCCTGAATCTGGGTCAGGTGAGGTTCAACGCTAGCAGCTGCGCTTCGTGAGGTGTCTGGGTCATTTGTTCTATATAGAGTCTCTAGCATTAAAATGTTCCATGCAAAATTTCAGCGAGGACAAGCAGACCAAGAGCACCACCGACGATTACGGTGGTGCCAATGGCTGTGAGGGCAATTGCGGTGAGGGCAAACTCAAGCATAATCGTACCTCGTCACTTGAAGTTGCGCCGACTCAATCTGTTGTCTGTCTCTTTCGGCCTGGGCATTTAATTCCAGCTGCAACCGCTCGATTGCTCGTCGGACCATGAGTTTGTCTTCGACCGTCATCTTGTCTTGATTTTTGATGACATCATCGACGCTGCCGTCTAGATGCCACGCCACTCTTCCTCCCCGGCTCATGCGTACACCAGGCTGTTGTTGTGGCGTCTCTCCGCTTCACGCTCCTGTTGAAGCTCATCAACCCATGTCTCGATGTCATACAACGTATTGTTCTCAACACGGTAGGTATCTCGACCGTGGACGTTAATCAGATAGCTGCTCGTACAAGAGACTAGCTTTTCTAAATGTTCGGGGTTTTCATCGAAATAGTCCGCGACATCATCGTGTGTGCGGAAGGTCATCGTCTCGAAATACGGGTCAACCAAATCGCGTGAGTATGGCTCGATAACTACCGTGTGAATTTGTCTATGCATAATAATAATCTCCTCGTTGTTGAAGAGATTATACGGTTTGATTCGGTTCGAGTCTACAAATTAATTTTGTTTTTTTTATTTTTATTCGGTTACTCTGGAGCGTAAGTTCCAATTACCACGGCGGTAATCTCGACTTGTTCACCATTTTCAAAGTGAATCGGCGACTGATGATCGGGGTGATCGGAGCGCGGCCAAAGATATTTTTTTCCATCAACGACGCGATATTCTTTCACCGTCGCTTCCCAAAGGCCTTCTGCGTTTGAGCGATGAACGATCACGCCAGCCTTGTCTTTAATGGTCTCAAATTCTGTAACAGGTAGGCAGATGAGATAGGTTCCTTCGGGATAGCGGAGGTTCATACTCTCGCCTTTCGAAATCAGCGCATAAGCGCGAGGCGGAATGTTTGGAACCCAAATCTCGCTTTGGTCTTCCTCATCATATTCAAGTGCCGTTCGAAAATTCCCTGCCATTACGTCACCCACCACTTTGACTCTCCTGAGGCCGGTGGTTAACTCTGAACCATAACGGAGTTTTTCAACCCCAACCTCTAAAGCATGAGCAAGCTGCGTGAACGCTGTCTCGCGGGGGATTGCTACCCCTTTTTCCCAGCTTGAAATCGTCGCTTGGCGAACGTTTAATCGTTTTGCCAGTTCCGCCTGGGTGAGACCTTTTTCGGCTCGCGCTCGTTTGATGCTCTCGGCAATGGTCATTTATTTTTTTTCTTTGTTCAACAATTTTCGTTCGTAAAATTTACTAGAAAAATTTGTTCGCAATTTTTGCCAGTAATTTTTACAGATGTGTTTTGTAAATCTTCATAAGTTTTTTTGTATATTTAGCCCAAGCAGCGCGATAATTGTTTAGTGGTGTAACCGGCATGTCGCATCGCCCGCGTGATTTTCTTTTCTCTGTTAAAATCTTTGCAAGCTGATCCAAATATTCAAAGACAACAGTTTCGTAGTATAGAATTGCCCGGACGGTTGGAATTACAATTTTAACTCGGTTGTCATCTTCGTCCGCCTCGATGAAGACTAATTTTAAATCTTCAGCGTCTTTTAGGATCTGGTGTGTTTTGCGGCGGCTGCACGTTAAAAGAAGCTCAATATCAATTTGCCGTGACTTGCGCCCACCGTAAAGATTGTCCATCAAATAATATAGAGCAGTCAATGTGTGCTGGTCGCGGTACCAAAATTTTTCTTCTGCCTTTAGGTTGTGGTCCGTCGCTTTAGTCATGAGTTGCAACCGGGTCTTTGTGTACGCAGACACATACTCTCGATGGTACTGACCCTCTGAAAATAAAAAACGAACAGGTGCATCAATAGACGCACCTTCTGGTAAATCGGCTAGGCTTTTATAATGAAAACGGCTCTCAACCGGACCAACTGGTAATTCAACGATATTTGTCATGTTTCTCTCCTACGAATCATTTAGCATTCAGCGGCGATTAACACAAACTTTTTTTGTTTTATCACCTTAAAAACCGGCGTTTTTTCAAAATGCTTTCAAAATACAAATTAAATTTGTATATTCGATTGCATGGGTATTTTAAAAATTGTTCAAACGGTCGGATCTCAACGTGCGCTGGCAACCGCCCTAGGGGTTAAACCCCAAGTGGTTCAGTATTGGGTGAGTAAGAACCGAGTGCCTATTTCGAGGGCCAACGATGTCATTCGATACTGTGATGATCATGACATTCCGGTAGATCATTTAGAGTTGGTTGGTCTGCATGACGATTGATCTTCTCTATCCTCCAAGTGTTAACCGGTTGTGGCGGTATGGCCGAGGCAGGGCTTACAAAAGCAAGGTCTATAAGGACTGGTTAATCGAGGGCGAGTTGACCTTACGTCAGCTTACACTCGAATGTTTTGAATGCCCGGTTTCTGTCGAGATGGCGGTAGGTCGTCCCGATAAACGCCGCCGGGATTTAGATAACATCGTGAAACCATGTCTAGACCTTTTAGAAAAGGTTGGAGTGTTTGAGGACGACAGCCAGGTACACCGTTTAAATGTTTATTGGGGTGGTCAGAAGGGCGTGGTCACAACCACAATTCTGCCAATTGCCCATGCCTGAGTGGACCCTCGAAGAAAGCAAAGAGATGGTTCGTCTCTTAGATGCCGGTTTAAATTTTCGCGAGGTTGGCGAGATTTTGAAGCGGTCTCGTAATGCAGTTATCGGGCGGTCCCATAGGATTGGATATAAAAAGCCTGATCCTCAAAGCCAATTCAAAGAGAAACTAAAACATCTCTACGCAGAGGCGGTGGCTTGCCGCGTCAAAAATAATGGGTGTGCGTTAGTTATTATTGAAAAAACAGAAGGAGTTCATTGCGAAATTCCCGGTTGCCGCAACACAAAACTAAAACACTCACGGCATAATTTGTGTTCAGTCCACATGGCTGAGAGGTTAGCTCTTCAGCGGAGACGGGCGGCGTGAGTATC
>VMHT01141380.1_pt1 | contig 33830 bp, 45 predicted proteins | sample 4693611 | NCBI WGS metagenome assembly VMHT01 (sample SAMN12280063, study PRJNA550983) | marine metagenome | isolation source: seawater sampled from same location over 5 years 0.02-0.2 micron viral filtrate | place: USA: collected off the coast of southern California halfway between the port... ...
ATCATAACAATCCTTACAGTAAAACGTACCACCTTTCCATTTTACTGCATTCTTGGTGCAATACTTGCATCTCTTTTTCATACACGCTTTTCTCCAAGCATCATCAAATATACCCACCTATACCTCCTAAAGATATACTACATTACCTTTAGTATTGTGTGCAAGATTTACTTTTATACCATAACAAGTCGATAGCAGTTTGATAGTTCTTGGACTTGGTATAGTTCTTTCTGCATTTACTATTGTAGATATAGATAAGCCAGTTAGATTGCTCGCATCTAAATATGTATACGAACAATCTATCCTAGCTTTTCGGAGAATCTTACAAATGTTAGAAGGGAGGTGCGTCGTCATCTTTGATACCAGCACTATCTTTCTTTTCGCATAATTCTATTCTGCTATCAAACCTACCACACACAACACTTGTGTACCAAGTACCATCATCTAATTTAGAATTTTGCAGCTCTCCTTTGACATAAACAATCATACCTTTCTTGATATACTTCATAACAAAATCTGTTTTGTATGGATCAAATATACTAATTTTGTGATGATGTGCTTTACGATTGTCTTTACTACCAGAGTTGTGAGTTACAACTAACTTGCAGTATTCCTCATTTTTCATACGTTCTGGATCTACTGCACAATGTCCTAGTATAGTTACTTCAGCTAATGTCTGCATTCTTTACCTCTCTTTCTTTCATAAATTTAATTTGATCTTTGTATGCTTGTCTAAACCACTTCTGATCTTCATCTTTTAATACTGATATTTCATCTTTGTATGTTGTATACAATTCATCAAGCATAGGTTTATCTGCTGAATCGTGTATAGTTTCAGCAAAATCTTTCTTTAATCTTTCTAATGCTTTAGGTGAAGTATCTGCTTTACTAGATTCATTACCATCATCATCTGGATCACCTACTACACCAAGTAATGCACACAAACCATATCTTCTAGCATATGTAATAGAACCACCTAGTTTCTGTGGATCATTAGCATCTTTAGATACAAGAGGTATACCACCATCACAAACTACCTTACCAGATATATGTATAAGATTAGTTTGCAATACAGATCCACCACCTTCAAGTTGTTTTATTACTTGTTGTAATGCAAAGTTGTTATCCTTTAGTGCTGGCTTGACTGTCTTTAGACAACTCAATAGATCAGCAAACTTACTTTTGTAGTGAGGATTCTGAGAACCTTGATATGGATTATTTACGTCGTGCAATAAGTTGAATAGATCTCTATCAAAGTCTGGTTTATTCTTTGTCTTTTGTTCTGGCATTGTCATACTCCACTATTAGGTTGTTGATAAATCCTGGGTGTTTACCTACAAGATTCTCGTTGTAAGTTTTTGCCCACATATCTATTAGTTCTTTCAATGTAAACTTCATCTTCATTCTCCTTTTGTTTTGACAACAAGTGTACCTTTCTTGTTGCGTGTTATTACATAGTTACTGTTAGGAAACTCACATCTTCTAGCATCCTTAGGTACAAGTAACTTCATCTTCTTCTTCGTTTCTTCGAAGCTGGATACAGCACCTTGATACTGATTCATCATACCATCAAGGCTTCTGTATAATTCATTGTCAAACTCAAGATAGTCTTTCATACCATCTACAAGTACGTGTTCTTCTGCCAAAGTTTCAATAGCACTTTTGCCATTTGATTCTGGTGGTTGCTTGTCATTTTTTACGAACAACCAAAACCTTTTCATCTTTGCAAATAGTCTATCGTAGAACTCTTGATTCCAATCTACTCTTACTACTTTGGGATCATCATTACCAAGTATAACAGATAGGTAACACCAGTCTTGATTATATACTTTCATATAATGATGTAGCTGTGGTGCATAGTATCTAGCCTTGTGTTCAACAGTTGCTCTTGCATTACTGTGTTTACATTCTAGTATTACATTGTCTACCTTGGCATCAAGATGAGCAAACAATGGTACATCTCTAAATGTAAATTGTTTTACTTCTTGTCCTGGAGTTGGTCTAGTTACTATCTTACCAGCAAACTCTGTCTTAGCTAACCATTCAATATGGAATGATTCTGTATGTACTCCAAGTTGCACACGAAATACATTAGATAAATCTTCTTCCACATCTCTTTTAGTTTTTACTTTCCATAGTTGTACTAGGTTTTGGTTGTGCCATATTCTGTTGGCATCACTACCACCTAGACCTACAGTACGGTCAAAATTATTCATAGTCATTCTCCTAGTAATGTCGTTCTGAAACAAAAGATACTTGCACTTTATCATAACCTCTGTCGTGACAGTTTTTAAGCTGCAAATATAATTCACCAATATCAAAACAACTATCTTCAAATATTACTTTGGTAGTTATTTTTGGTTTTTTATAGTCAATATGTTTTTTAGTTTTTGGATTGTAATAAGTTGTTTCTGTTCTTGTGTAAGTTATTTTTATTTTATCAAAATATAAACTCATAATCATTCTCCTTTTTGTTAATAAAATTATAATGCATTTCTGCATTGTAATCAAGCATAAAAAAAGCCTTGCAAAATTAATCACAAGGCTTGGAACAAATTGAAGAATGAACTAGGTGAATGTTGTGAGTCTGTGTAAGACAGATCTACACCATCCAAGAAAACTTTGACAGAAATTTATCTTGTTGTCAACAGGTTCTCGTATGGTAGCTGGTAATGGAAACGTATTATACTTGTGTGTTTTCATTACAGATACGATAGCATCCTTCAAGAATATAGCTGGTATATCTTTGATTGCTTCTATATAATACTTCAAACCTTCACGTTGTGGTAGTTCAGTTTGAAATGTATTGCCCAGCACTTGCAAACTTTTTACAATAGTTTCGTTCGGAGCTGGTTGCATTTGTACTTCAAGATTATGAATAACACCATCAATTTTTTTCTTGAGTGGTGCTAGTTCTTTATGATCCTTTAGTTCTAGTAATGCTTCTGATGTTGCTCTCGCTATTGTATCTATCAAGATAATCTCCGACTGCGTCAGCATTACTGGCAGAAACTCTGGCTGGTTTAGAATTGTTCCAGGTTTTCTGTGTTTTGTTACCCAACTTGAAAGAGCACCGACACCAAAATCTGAAGGCGGCATCCCAGTTGTTTTTTCTGTTACCTTTTGCGAGGTAGTAGTCGACAAATTGTTCGTGTTCATAGTTCAAATCCTCCATTGTTGCTTGCTTAAATTTATCAAAGAACCAAGACTGCAACGTGGTACTTGGCTCCCAATCTTCTTCTATTGGTTTAGAGGTATAATCTCTTTCCATTCTTCAATCTCCTTTGCTGGTATTGTATGAATTTTTATACCATATGTTACTTCAGCTAATCTTTTCTTTAGCTTGTAAGTATCTGTCGTTACACCAACAACAGATTCTACTACTACATATCCTCTATGATTGTTAGGCTCAAGAGTAACATACCTAAAGTCTGCAACATAATCTGCTATACGCACATTGTTTACTACAACAGGTAGCTGTGGATTGAGTTCAAGATCAGTTATAAGTTTATCACCTACAAACTGTACTAACTGTAAGTATCTATCTGCCTTGGCAGTAGAGTTGAAGTATACCATATTACCTTGGTATGCTTCGTATCTACCACTAGATTTCTTTACGGATTTTTTCGTAGTGGGTTTCATATATATAATTCCATACTGTTTTTGCAGTTGATTCACGTAAACAAAACTCACCTGTCTTTATTCTATGATAGGTACTATCTTGAATACCAGACTTTCTAAAAGCTTCACGTAAGTTGATACCTTTTTTATCAGCTAGTTTTTGTAACTGATTCATATAAGTATTAAGTTCATTCATAAATAATACCTATCATAGTTAGTGCATAAATGCAAGTTATATGTTTGCTTCTGCTTCTATCTCTAGTTCTTCTAACTTATATCTTGCATCATACCAGTTATCGAATACCCAGTATTGCTTTTCGTGTAGCCAACCTTTGTTCAGACACTTGATCATTTGATAGTAGTCTTTACCAACAAGATCAAAACCAGCACTAGTTTCTTCTACAATCCAGAACATATCTTTACCACTCAATATCTTTTGTCTTGTACTTGAACAAGCTCTGTTAAACATCTTCTCTCTTACTGTACCTATATACATTACTTACTCTCCTTTATTTTTAGATATAATACTTTACCTTTTTCTGTAGCAAACCAAACTCTTTGGTACTTGCCATGCTTTGATTTGCGTTGACCAACTGCACCAATGTAGTGTTGTCTTTCCAACCATACTCTAGCAGTGCGATACTTGCTGGTTGTCACACCATCGTGGAAAGATATTTCTTCATCAGTCATACCAGATGTACCACCAATATCTATGATGATCTCCAGCACTCTGTCTTTTGCTCGTCTTGTTCTTTGTACTTCTTGTTTGGCGGCAGTCTTACTAGTTTCTGGATCTGTTCGCCTTACCATATTGTACCAATCTTCACTCATATTCATTCTCCTATATTGTTAATAAATAAATGTATGCCCAGACTATAACATTAGTTATTGTAATTATATAGACTGCAATCATACATCACCTACTGCTTTATCGCTAGCAATCACTTCTGCTTTCTCACGTACAAAGAAGAAGGATTGACTAGCGTACTTACAAGCAGAACGTAGTGAGTCTGGCTTATCTCTAAGAGCCTTAGCCCACGACTTTAAGTAATGCACGTGGTCACTTCTTGTTTCGTGCAACAAGTTATAGTGAGCCATATGAAAACTTGCACCAAGTTCTGCTATAAGTTCCTCGAAGGCATAGTCATTTGATGCGAAGCTACCCTTGAGGTTTCTGTCGCATCTGCTTTTATGCCCTGTCCAATGTGTGATCTCGTGAAACAATGTACTGTAGTATGCTTCACGTTTCTCAAACTGTGTTCTGTGTGGCATCTTGATCTCATCTGTTTGTGGTATATAACAAGCTCTGTTACTACCATCAGTAATTTTTGCACCTACTTTTGGTATGTCAGTTTCTATTTCTTCTATGACATCGTGATCTACTTTTCTTGTAGGTTTAATCAAAGATATTTTAAGATCGTTAATGATTTTTGTATCACCAGTTACATCATCAATACTAAAAATAGCTACAGTCTTGAATGTTTTCCTTACTTTTTCTTTGTTAGTTTTAGGATCTACTTCTGTCTTTATGATGGGTTGCCATAAAGGTATGCCTGTGCGTGGTGCTGGATGTAATCCTATCTTGTTCCATTGATTGTATGTACCCCAGACAGGTGTCTTGTAACCATACTTGAAGTTCAGATGAAACTGATTCCAACCTGTGTATGCTTTGCCATCTACATTCATATGAAAGTTCTCGATCCACTTTGGTATAAATGGTTTACTGGGATCGTGTTGTTCCATATCTTTTATAATCTGCTCGGTGATTGCCTTGAGATTATCTTCTGCTATTTGTTTAATTGACATGCCTATCCTCTCTATAATATTTTCTCCACGCTTGAAGTGTTTGATTCATAGCTAACACAAAACTATTTAGATCTTTTCTTTTGAGCAGCACTCTGAGTTCATCACCTAATAAGTTCTTGTGTTCTAGCCATAGATCGTGAACGTCTGCTAGCTTTTCGCTTTGATAACTTTTTACATAGTTTAATCTAGCTTGTAGTTGTTGTATGTTTATGTAAGCACAAGCAAGACGTTTGACTCTATAACTATAACCTTGTAAAAAGTTACAACCATTTTCAAACAACGTATCGTTAAGCAATTGTTCGTGTGTTTGTTCAGCTAATACATTCATAATCTACTCCCTGTTTTTGTAATCTTTTATTTATCATTTCTGCTTTCTCTTGGTACTCACGTAGAAAAGCATACTTTATTTCTAGGTTTTCTTTACCAGAGTTTATCTTGATTGAATCACGCAAGCACATAATCAAATCATTAAGCTCTTTTAGATATGCAAGATCAAGTTGTTGCTGTTGCCACATATGATCTTCTAGTCCTTGTAATATGTTTGCTTCTAATGTCATTTTCATTCTCCTTTGTTACTAATAGTATAATTAATACAATGCATAAATGCAAGTATTAAGTTTACAAAATAATTAAACAATAACTACATTGCAGCTCTTCTGTATTTGCATTGTTTATTTGTTTGCTGGTGGTACTCTACTACAAGCCCTTCGGTAGCCCAGTCGTGGTTGCCAGCTCCTAAACAAACGTCGCATAAAAAAAACCCTCTGGGCGTGAACCCAGAGGGCAGGAAGCTGTGTTACAGCTTCACTGGGGTGTATACTTTCGTTACACCCTTTTTTCTATATGCTAGTTTTCTTTTAGCTGATATATCAAAGTCACCTTTGGTGTAGATTCGATTGATAGCTGGAACAGCTACAATCTCATCTAGGAAACTCTTGATCATCTCAAGTCTTTCTAATCTTCTCTTTACGTCATATCTGATTGCTTCATAGTGTGAAGCCTTGTCATCTATGTCGTTGTCAATCATACCAGTCTTATCTTCAAAACCGGATGCTTTCTTGTGTTGTTCTTGTGATTTAGAGTCATACTCGTTGTACAGTTCGTCATACTTGTCATAACTCTCTTTGGTTTTATTAATCATTGCAAACATACCATACATAATGCTGTCTACATAGTACATACCCACTACCTCGTTCTCGTCACGTGGTAAAGGACTTAGCTTCACAATCTCTTCTGAAGCCTTCTTTAGCTTATCTAGAATTGTTGTAGACGAAATGTCTTGATTTGCTTTTTTATCGTGTGATTTTTTTGCGTTTGTCATTTTGAACTCCTTTGTTTTGGTTATAAAAAAATCCCCAAGGGGGTAGTACATATAGATAGGAAAGTCTAGGGCGAAGCCAGCTCTCGCTGGGGCGACAGGGGTCGCACCCTAGACTAGTAGGGACGGTTCCTATCTATATGTGCTAGTTGCACTTGCAACATTTTTTTGTAACCATAACAAACCTTCGGAGTTCAAACCTACCATTGACAAACCAATACAAAATCCAGATAAAAAACGAATCATTATGACATTTCGGCTATAACAATTCGTTCGTGGTAACTTGCTTGGCAACTTACTTGGGAACTAAGTCCTTTGCCACGTTACGTTACAGGTAGTGTCAAATTATTTACTTGACAGCTATATGGATGCTTTGCAATATAGAACCAGAGAATGTTAGATGACGAAGCAACTAGACACTAAATCAGACACAACACAAGAACTTACCACTAGGCAAAGCAACTTTATTGATAACTTGTTAGCTGGTGGTGTTAGTGCAAAACAATGTGCCATAGATGCTGGTTACTCAGAACGATCAGCCAAGGTTGAGGCTAGTCGCTTACTCAAGAACAGTAAGGTTTTGCACCACTTACACCAGCGTGCTAAGAAGGTGCTAGGAGTCAGAGCAATAACAGCACTACAAACTGTATCAAATCTCTCACAATATGCTAACTCAGAGTATGTACGTCTGGAAGCTAGTAAAGACTTATTAGACCGAGCTGGCTTACGGGAAGAGCAGAACCAGACTCTGGGTACGAACAACATCCAAGTAAACATAGATCTAACATAGGTAATTTAGCTCGGACTAATAATGCTCTGACTGCTATACCTTCGGTTGTGTAGTTACTGGGGGTATCCGAAAACTCTGCTACCGATAACAGGTAGAGGACTTCCTTTCGTATTTTTCCTTTACAAAAGCTCCTCAATGTTTTATGTATGATCTATAACAAGGAGATAACAATGCCAGGAACTATGAAATCCTATGGAACAATGAATAAGAAAACAAACAAAAAGAAACCAATGAAGAAGTCTGCCAACATAGTTGGTAAGAAGGTCAAGAAGAAAAAAGGTAAGGGAACAATGTATGGCTAAGCTGTGTGCAAAAGGTAAAGCCGCCGCCAAAAGAAAATTTAAAGTATATCCAAGTGCTTATGCTAATATGTATGCTTCTGGTGTTTGTTCTGGTAGAATCAAACCAAAATCTGCTAAGAAAAAAACTACACGTAAAAGGAAGCGTGCATGAGTTTACGTAAATGGGTTGGTGAGAAGTGGGTTGATATTGGTGCTCCAAAGAAGAATGGTAAGTATCAACCTTGTGGTAGGAGTAAAGGATCTAAAAGAAAGTATCCAAAATGTGTACCATTAGCAAAGGCTAGAAAAATGACAGCATCACAGAAAGCTTCAGCAGTAAAAAGAAAGCGAGCAGTAAAACAAGGGGTTGGTGGTAAACCAACTAATGTAGCAACCTTTAAAAGAAAGAAAAAAAAGTAATGGCGAAATCACCAGCTTGGCAACGTAAAGAAGGCAAGAACCCTAGTGGTGGATTAAATGCAAAGGGTCGTGCTAGTTATAACAAAGGTCGCACCAAGACAGGTAAAAAAAGAAATCTTAAAGCACCATCAAAAAAAGTTGGTAATAAAAGACGTGCAAGTTTTTGTGCAAGGATGAAAGGTATGAAGAAAAAACTTACTGGTGCAAAGAAACGTAACGATCCTAATTCAAGAATTAATAAATCACTACGTGCGTGGAACTGCTAATGTATGTAATTAATTACAAAATGTTTTTTCATAAAAGACCAGCAAAAGCAGATGTAGAAAATAAATTGTTTGATCTGTTGCGTGATGGTTTTACTTTACGCACTGCTGAAGAAGAAGATGATTATGTTAAAAGAAAAGATATACAGGAGAAAAAATGTTTATAAGAGAACTATCATTTACAGATCTAAATAGATTGCGTAAAATTGTACGTAATACACATCTTAAATTTTATCCAAATGGTTATCTTACTAACACAGAAGTAGATAAATTTATAAATTCACTCGGTCCAGATGTAGCTGGTAAAATGATAAAGTTTGCAGTAGACAACAGACAAGTTGACTAATGCAATTTAAATATAAACCAGACGGACAAATACTAAAAAATTTTATGAAAGACAATAGTTTCTTTCGTGGTATACGTGGACCAGTTGGTTCTGGTAAATCAGTTGCTTGTTGTATAGAAATATTTAGAAGAGCAATAGCACAAAAAAAATCTCCAGATGGTATTAGAAAAAGTCGTGTTGCTGTTGTGCGTAATACTAATCCTCAGTTACGAACAACCACAATGAAAACGTGGCTTGATTGGTTTCCAGAAAAAGAGTTTGGTAAAATGAATTGGTCACCACCATACACACATAGAATCAAAGTAGGTGATATAGATCTTGAAGTTATCTTTTTAGCTTTAGATAGACCAGAAGATGTAAAAAAATTACTTTCCCTGGAATTAACTTTTTTATTCTTTAATGAGAGTAGAGAGATAGCAAAACCAATTATAGATGCTGGCACAATGCGTGTAGGCAGATACCCTTCTATGAAAGATGGTGGTCCGAGTTGGTATGGTGTAATAGCAGATACCAATGCACCAGATGAAGATCATTGGTGGTCGGTAATGAGTGGAGATGCACCACCACCAGAACATCTATCTAGAGAAGAAGTAATGATGTTAGTCAAACCTGATAACTGGAAATTTTTTACACAACCATCTGGTATGATAGAAAAATCAAATAATCAAGGTGAAGTAGAAAGATATGAAATAAATCCAGTAGCAGAAAATAAAATGAATCTTATGTCAGATTATTATACTTCTATCATAAGAGGTAAAACTAAATCGTGGATTGATGTTTATGTAATGAATAGATTAGGATCTATAGAAGATGGTAAACCAGTTTACAAACAATTTTCAGCAGATATACACGTAGCAAAAGAACCAATTATACCAGCAGAAGTTCCATACTATGTAGGTATAGACTTTGGTCTTACACCAGCGTGTGTGTTTGCACAACAAGTCCGAGGAAGATGGATAATCTTACACGAAATCGTAGCAAAGGATATGGGGATGGTACGTTTTGGAGAACTGCTTAGACAAGAAATGCAGTCCAAATTTAGACAAATCCCAGTAGCACGAATATTTGGAGACCCAGCTGGGGATTATAGAGCACAGACTGATGAGTCTACCCCATTCCAAATACTACGTGGTGCTGGTATTCGTGCCATTCCAGCACCATCCAATGATGTATCTTTGCGTATAGAATCTGTTTCAGCACCATTGAGTAGATTGTTAGAAGGTAAGTCAGGATTGCTGATAGATAAAAGCTGTAAACATCTAATCAAAGGTTTTGAGGGTGGGTATCAGTATAGACGTATGCAAGTTTCTGGTGAAAGATATACCGATAAACCAGATAAAAATCATTATTCTCACGTGCATGATGCGTTACAATATCTGATGTTGGGTGCTGGTGAAGGACAAAACATAACCAAGTCCATAAATCCAGCAAAAGTGGTGCAAGCAAAAACTGATTTTGATGTCTTTACAAAACAACCAAAAAAGACTATAAGAAAGAAATGGAATATCTTTGATATTCGTTCAAGATTATAGAAAGGATAATATATGTGTTCAGGATTATTTGGTGGAAGTAAACCTTCACAAGTATACATACCACCTCCTCCAGCTCCAGATCCAGGTTTAGCGGCAAAAGAAACACAAATGCGTGAACAAGGATTACAGAATCAACAAGAAGCAACTAAAGCTAGAAAGAAACAAATAGCAGAAGGATTAGGAAGAAGAAGTTTATTAACTTCTAGTGGTGGTGGATATTTATCTAACACTGGTAGTGGTAATACATTAGGATAGTATGGTAGCATTAGTTCCAGAACCTATTTCAAAAGAAATGGGTGATATTGAAAATATGATAGCACGTTACAAACGTGCTCAAAGTATTAAAGAATTATGGCGACCAACATTTGAAGAATGTTATGAATACAGTATGCCAGCAAGAGAAAGCTTTTATCCTACAACTGCTGGTCAAACAAAGACAGATAAAATATTTGATGAAACTGCTGTTGTTGGTGTACAAGAATTTGCATCAAGATTAGTAGCTGGTATTGTGCCAAACTATGCAAGATGGGCAGAGATGGTTGCTGGAACTGAAGTACCAGCAGAAGAACGAACACAAGTAAATGAATCACTTGATGCAGTAACAAACTATGTATTTGAAATTTTACAAAATAGTAATTTTGCACAAGAAATACACGAATCATTTTTAGATCTTGCTGTAGGCACAGGAGCATTACTAATAGAAGAAGGAGATGCAATAAAACCTATAAGATTTACAGCAGTACCATTATCAAGATTATGTTTAGATACTGGACCAAATGATATAGTAGATACTGTATATAGAACAAGAAAAGTAAAAGCATCAAATATAAAATTAACTTATCCACAAGCTATATTAGCACCAGAAACAGAAAGGCAATTATCTGCTGGTAAAGATTTTTTTGTTGAAATAGTAGAATGTGTATCTAGAAATTATACGAAACCAAATGTAGAGATGTATGATTTCACAGTATTTAGTATGAATCCACAACATATATATTTACAGAAAAAATTTTTAGGTGAAGGATCAAATCCATATGTGGTGTTTCGTTGGAGTAAAGCCGCTGGCGAAGTGTATGGTCGTGGTCCACTTTTAAATTCTATGCCAGCAATAAAAACTTGTAACTTAGTAATAGAAATGATTTTAGAAAATGCACAGATGGCAATATCTGGTATGTATCAAATGGAAGATGATGGTATAATAAATGTAGATACAATTCAGTTACTTCCAGGAACAATCATTCCAAGAAGTCCATCATCAAGAGGATTAGAACCTATAGCACCAGCAGGCAATTTTAATGTTGCTGATTTGGTATTAAAAGATATGCGTACAAATATTAAACGTGCATTGTATAATGAAATGCTTGGTGATCCAAATAGAACACCAATGTCAGCTACAGAAGTAGCAGAACGTATGGCAGATTTATCAAGACAAATTGGTTCATCATTTGGCAGATTACAAGCAGAAATGGTACAACCTGTTTTACAAAGAGTAGTGCATATTTTAAAAAAACAAGGAAGAATAAATATACCTACAGTTAATGGTAGAGAAATAAAAATACAATCTACATCACCATTAGCACAAGCACAAGCAAACCAAGATATAAATGGATTCAATAGATTTTTAGAATTAGTTGGTACAAGATTTGGACCACAACTTATAAACTTATTAGTAGATAGTAATGAAGCTACTAAATATCTTGCAGAAAAATTTGGTATTCCAGAAAAACTTACTAGAAGTAAAGAAGAAATGGAACAAGTTATGATGCAGATGCAACAAGCATTACAACAACAACAACAACTTCAACAAATGGCACAACAAGATGGACAAGAAAATACACCCCCAAGTTAGTATAGACGGATATAGAAGAACACAAGCAAATGAAGATAAGCTAAATACTACAGTATTGTCTTGTTTTTTAACAGATGCTGGTGTAGAAACACTTAAATATTTACGCAGTATTACTATAGAAAGTGTTGCTGGATTTAATATATCTGATCAAGAACTAAGACAAAGAGAAGGAATGAGATTTTTAGTTGGTATTATTGAACAAAGAATAAAGGAGGGCAAAAATGTCAGAGCAAGAGAGTCTAATAAACGCAGAACAGGAAACTAAAGACGAAGTAGGAGAAGTAGCAGAAAGACCAGAGTGGTTACCAGAAAAATTTTTTAAAGATGGTAATCCTGATTATGAAAGTTTAGCTAAATCTTACACAGAAGCAGAATCTTATATTGGTAAAAAGAAAGAAGATCTTACTGCTGAAATAAAAACACAAATGGAACAGGAACTTATTAAATCTTTACCAGAAGCACCAGATAAATATGCTTTACCAGAGATACCAGAACAGTATGAAACAGATACACCACTTATGGATGGATGGAGAAAATATTGTCACGACAATAAATTAGGACAAGAAGCATTTAATAAAGGTATTGATTTGTTTATACAATCACAACCACAAGTAGATATAGAAGCAGAAAAACAAAAACTTGGTGAAAATGCTAATCAAAGAATAGAAGCAGTATCATTGTGGGTAAATAAAAACTTTGATGAGTCACAAAAACCTATGCTTGAAATGATGTGTAGCACTTCTTCTGGAGTAGAAACAGTAGAAAAAATTATGAGTATGCTTCAAAATAGTATGAGCCAAGCACCTGAATCTACTGCTATGGGTGGTAAAACAAGAGAAGATTTACAAGAAATGATGAAAGATAGAAGATACTGGCATCCTACTAGTAGAGATGAAAACTATGTAAAACAAATAGATACGGCTTTTGAAAAACTTTACAAATGATAAGTATACAACCTTCAACTGAGAAGGATGCAGTAAAACTTGCTAGAAATATGAGAAAGCAAGATATTATGGAAGTAGAAGCAGTAGATGTAGATCCTCTTACAGCTTTATTATATCCAGTACGACACCAATCTGCACAAACATTTACATTATTTTATGACAAAGATCCTGTTTTGATGGGTGGTACAGTAGGAGAAAGTATAGGATTGGCAAGAGTTTGGTTACTTGCTAGCGATAAAGCTTTTCAAAAACCTATGAAACTTGCACTATTAAGTAGAAAATGGGTAGATTTAATACATAGACCTTATGAAATTTTATATAATTATGTGTGGATTGGTAATGAAAAAGCAGTAAAATTACTTAAACACCTTGATTGTCGTTTTGATAATGAAATAGTTAAAAGAAAAAATCTTGACTTTGTAAAATTTTCTCGTTGCAAAAGTAAACATTTATCGTTATAGATGTATTAGTAGTCCTAGAATATTAGAGTATTGCCCTTCTGGATAACTATACAAAGATACGCTAGATAAACTCGGTGAAACTTTTTTTAACTTTATAGGAGATAACTTATGTCTGTAGGAATAAGCACTGCTTTTATAAAACAGTTTGAGAGTGACGTTCATATGGCTTATCAGCGAATGGGATCTAAACTCAAGGACACCATTAGACAGAAGCCAAGTGTCAATGGTAATCAAACAGTTTTTCAAAAAGTAGGAAAAGGCTCTGCTGTCCAAAAATCACGTCATGGACAAGTGCCAATAATGAATATCGATCATAGTAATGTAACAGTAACTTTACAAGATTACTTTAGTGCTGACTATGTAGATAGACTTGACGAATTAAAAACCAACATTGATGAAAGAATGGTAGTAGCACAAAGTAGTGCTGGTGCGTTAGGAAGAAAAACTGACGAACTAATTACTACTGCTCTTGATGGTACATCAAATCTTTCAGGTAACTCTGATTCAAATGGTTTAACACAAGCTAAGATTGAAGCTGTGTTTGCTCAAATGGGTGAGAACGATATACCTGATGATGGTGATAGATACTTTATCGTATCACCTGATGGTTGGGTTGATCTGTTACAGATTGCGGCATTTACAGATGCTGACTTTATTGGACCAGATGAACTTCCATTCAAAGGTGGAATGGTAGCAAAAAGATGGCTCGGTTTTATGTGGATGATACATAGTGGTTTACCATCAACAGGTGGTAGAAGACAATGTTTTGCATATCACAGAACTGGTTTGGGTGTAGCTATGGGTGCTGATGTAACAACAGAAATCAACTACATTCCAGAAAGAGTGTCTAATTTAATAACTGCATATATGAGTCTGGGTGTCGCCTTAATTGATGATAACGCAGTCTTTGAAGTGCAAATAACTGAATAGGAGGTACAAATGGCTTTAGATGCAACAAATTTATTTAAGGTTGGTGGTGCCAATCCTGGAATGTGGATTTACAAATCTACAGATGCAGTAGGCACTATTGATGATTCTGGTTACTTTAGTAGTGTAACTAATGAATTAAAGCAATTTGATGTAATAGTTATTATAGGAGCAACTGGTGGTGGATCACCAACAGTAGACCTAGCAACTGTAACATCTGCAACTGGTGCTACACCAGTAACAGTAGCATTACTTGCTTAACGGAGTATGGGGGAGGTAACTCCCCCTAACAACATATGGCAACAACAAAAATAGATATATGTGCGAGAGCACTTGTAATGATAGGAGCAAGTCCTATTACTTCTTTTACAGACGGAACAACAGAAAGTACAGTAGCTAGTAACCTATATGAAGACACTATAAAGAATATGTTATCTAGTTATCGTTGGAGGTTTGCTAGTAAACAAGCACAACTTTCAAGATTAACAGATGCACCAGATCACAAATGGGATTCAGCTTACCAATTACCAGCAGAATTAGTAGGTCTGCATGGAATATTTGTAAATGATATGCCTATACGTTTTGAAAGATATGGTGATATGGTTTATAATGATGCAGTATCTACTGATAAAGTATATGCAGATTATACATATTACGATACAACATTATCAAATCCAGAAGCATTTTTTCCACCATATTTTATATTTTCTGCTGAACTAACATTAGCTTCTATATTTGCATATGCAGTTGCACAAAATTCAGATTTATCTAATGCATTAGAAGCAAAAGCTAATAGACAAATAGCAATAGCTAAAAATATAGATGCACAACAAAGAACATCTAGTAGACTTCGAGTTACTAGATTTAATAATACTCGTAATTCTACAGGAGCTTCTAACATAGAAGGGATTGTAGAATAGAGTGGCAAAATCAAGAAATATTTTACGACAAATAAAAACAACATTTCAAGCTGGTGAATTAGATCCACTTATGAATATGAGAAGTGACGTTAATGCTTATGCGAATGGTGCTAAACAAATGCAAAATGTAGCTTTATTTTCGCAAGGTGGTTTCAAAAGACGTAATGGTACAAAGAGATACGCAAGTTTAACTGGTAATGCTAGATTAATTGGTTTTGATTTTGATGATAATGAACAATACATTATGGCATTTGGTAATCAAAGAGTAGATATATATTATCTTGAAACAAACGCATTAGCACAAGCTATAACAGGTTGTCCTTGGACAACAAGTATATTGTTTGATATGCAATTTAGTCAAGCTGGTGATACTATGATAGTAACACATCCTAGTATGCCTACACAAAAAATACTTAGAACAGGATTAACTTCTTTTACAAGAACAGCTTTTACATTTGATGAAGATTCAGAAAATGTTTATCAACCTTATTATAAATTTGCTAGTGCTGGTGTTACATTAACTGCTAGTGGTTCTACAGGAAGTGTAACTATAACATCAAGTGCAGATCATTTTAATGCAAATTATGTAGGAACATATATACGTATAGAAGATACTACTTTAGAGATAACTGCATTTACAAGTGCTACACAAGTAACTGCTACTGTAGAAGGCACTCTAAGAAAACAACTTATAACAGATCCATTTAGAACAGAAAATGGTACAAAAACAATTACAGTAAGTGATCCTTTGCATGGATTATCAAATGGAGCAAGTGTTACATTTAGTGGATCTAATAGCATAGAAGGAATAAATGCTTCAGATATAAATGGATCAAAAACAATTACAGTATTAAATGATGATGAATATACATTTACTGCTGGTGGTACTAATAATGCTAATAATACTGCCGCTGGTGGTGGTACAGGTGTATTTATTACTAGTAGTGGTCAAGCAAACTCTAGATGGGAAGAACAAGTATTTAGTGCAGTAAGAGGTTATCCAGCATCATCTACATTTCACGATGGTAGATTATGGTTTGGTGGAACATCTAGTTTACCAGATTGGGTATGGGCATCAAAAGTAGATGAGTATTTTAATTTTGATGTAGGAGATGCAGAAGATAGTGATAGTATACAATCAAGTATTGGAGCATCACAAGTAGCAGATATAAGACATTTAACAAGTAATAGACATTTACTTATATTTACAGCTAATGGTGAGTTTTTTTGTCCACAAGCAGATCAAGCAGTATTAACACCAGCAAACTTTACAGCAAGACGACAGACAACGCATGGATGTAGTACAGTAAATGTAAAGACGTTAGAAGGTGGTGTTTTGTTTGTTCAAAAACATGGGCGAGCAGTAAGAGAGTTATTATTTACAGATTTAGAATTATCTTATTCTGCAACAAATATAAGTGTACTTGCTAGTCATCTTATTAATACACCAGTAGATATGACAATACTGCAAGGCACTTCTGAAAGACCAGAGTCTTATGCTATATTTATAAACTCAGATGGTACTGCTGGTATATTTCACGCAGTACGATCAGAAAAACTAGCTGGTTGGACAGAATGGAAAACAACATCTGGTGCATCTTTTAAAAGTGTAGAAGCAGTTGGCAGTAGATTATTTTTTACAGTATATAGAGATAGTGCATATTATATAGAAGAAATGGGTACAGAAGCAAATACATTAGATCACTCTACTACTTTTACTATAGGAAGTGCTGGTACAACATTTACAGGATTGACAAACTATGCTAGTAAAACAGTAAAGGTAAGAAGTGGTGATTTTTATATGGGTGAGTTTGCAGTATCAAGTGGTGGTGTTTTAGAATTATCAACTGGTTTTGATACTACTACTATAACAGTAGGTTTTGACTATGATGTTGAAGTAGAAACTATGCCTGTAGAAACTGTATTAGCAAGTGGCACTTTACAAGGTAAACCAAAAAGAATAAGTAAAGTAGTTATGGGATTAAATTCTACATTAGCAACAACTGTATCTGGCACAAGATTAATATTAAGACAAGTAACAGATGATTTGTCTTTATCGCCTACACCAGTTACAGGCAAAAGAGATTTTTATTTATTAGGGTATAATAAAGATGCAACAGTAACTTTAACACAAAGTGATCCTTTACCACTTAGAGTAACAGGATTAGTAATGGAGTATATGTATTAATGTGTAGTATAGAAGCGGCAATAATAGGTTCAGCAGTTGTAGGTGCAACCTCATCAATTTATCAAGGCAATCAAATGGCTAAGATAGATAAAATGAATAGAGAAAGAGCACAAAGAGAAGCAGAAATACAAAATGCACAACTTAAAGAAGAAAGAAGATTATCAAAAGTAAATGCACAAATAGAAGAAAACAATAGAAGAAATGCATTAGAAAGAAATTTATCAAGTGTAAGAGCTTATAATAGAGGTAAAAACAGCAAAAGTTTTGATGCGTTTTTAAGTGCAGAACGTGATGCTTTTAGACTAGATGTAGAAAATCTTAGATTAGGTAGTCGTATACAAGATAATAGGTTAGCTACACAAATATCAGTAAATGCTAGCAGATCTGCACTTCCAGATATGAGTGGATATTATAAAACTTCAGGATATTTAAATGCCGCTGGTAGTTTAGCTTCAGGTGCATCTAATTATTATATGGTACAAAAACCAAACAATCCTCAAGTAAATACACAATCTTCACCAAGTGGAGGATATGGTAATTATCAAACAAGTACAGCTTCTGGCACATCAAGTTGGTATCAAACAAGAAAGCCTTATTAATGGTAAAAAGATATTCTGATACAGCAAGAGTTAAAATACAAAGTGGTGGTGTAAGCAATCCAAACTTAGGTCGTATAGATCCTAGACCATTAAATACAATGTTAGATAGTGTAAGAAATTTAGCAGATACTGTGCAAAAAACAGCAGTACAATTAGGAAAAAATGAAGCTGAAAAATTAGGTAGAGAAAGAGGTTTAGCTGTAAATATTGAATATAAAAATGGTGTGCCTGTAATACCAGCTTATGAAGTAAATGCTGGACCGATATATGAAAATGCTTATCGTGATGCAGTAGAATCAGTTTATAAAACAACATTACAACAAGATATAAGAACAAAAATAAATGAAGCTAGATTTACACACGATTCAAGTGATCAGAGAAATAATCCAGAAAACTTAGCAGAAGCTATTGCATCTATAAGATCTGGAGTTTTAGAAACTGTAGATCCTAAATATTTTAATTTAGCAAAAAATGCTATAGAACAATTTGGTACAACTACACTATCAGATGTTAGAGAAAGAACTGCAAGATTAAATTATAATAATACAGTTAAAGGATTAGAAAATACAATTGCACAAATAAGTGATAGTATTGTAGATGATAATATTACTATGGAAGATTTTAATAATAGTGAATATTTCAAAGAGTTTGAAAACGTTTCAAAACAATATTTACAAATAACAAATGGTAATATGGCTTTTATAGAAAGCTATAATGAAAAAATACAATCAGCATTAGCTGGTAATAGTTTTAAAAGACAACTGTTTGGAGTAACAAATGGTGTGCCTAATTTAAAAGATTCAGATTTACACAAGGTATCTATGATGTTAACTGGTGCAGTTTCTGAAGAAGAAACTATTGAAATTGCTGGACAAGAATATAATAGAAGTAATATTGTAGAACTTATACCAGATGCAGATATAAGAACAAAATTATCTACACAAATAAATACAGTTATTAATCAAAAGAATAAAGGTTCTACTGAAGCATTAGAACTATCAAAATCATTTAAAGGTATACTTGACAATCTTACTGAAACAATAGCAAAAGATTCATCAGATCAAGATGCACTTACAGCAATAACTGATGCAGAAAATAAAATAGCAAATATATATGATAAAATAGATTTATCTAACTTTACACCTACTACAGAAACAAATATAGAAAATACTTTTTTAAAATATAATAATTCTTTACAAAAACTTCGTAATACACATTTATCAAATATTACAAAAAAAAATATAGATAATAGAAATGCCATACTAGAAATAAATCTTAAAGAAGCAGTAGGTAATAGTAATCCTATTCTTATAAAAGATAACGCACAAAGTTTAGTTGATAATGGTATATCTAAGTATAAAGCATTATCAGAACTAGAACCAAATAAAATTGCTATATATAATTCTCTTATTAATGATTTAGGGTCTGTTGATGATAAAGGAGAATTGTTAGCAAATAAAAGTACATTTGATAAAATTGATTTAATTGCAAATAATTTATATCAAAAACCAACAATAATGATAAATGGTACAAATTATGATGTAAAAGAGTTATCAGAAGTATTGCCAGCTTTTGTTGATTCTGGTGTTTATAGCACACAAATATCATCACTAGATAATGCGGCAACAGCAAGTAGCACTACTGTAAAAAAATCTGTACAAGATTTATTAAATACAATACCTGATAATGGTTTATTAGATGAAAATGCTATCTATAGTATGAGTTTAGCAAACTCGAGTGTATATAATGAAGCTATTAGATATATTGTAAATGGTGGTAATGATCAATTAATATCTACAATGATAAGTGATGATCCAGAAGATGTAGCAAAAAAAGTAGTTGCTTTTGATATTATAGGGCAAACAAAAAGAATACCATCAGATATAATAAACTTTATGAAAAATAGTAGAATATCAGGAGATCGAAATAGTATAATACAAGCTAGTAATTTATTTGGATTGTTATCTCAAAGCACAGATATTAAAAATGTTTTATATGAAACAAATAATTTTAAAAGTGATTATACATTTTATGAAACAATGAATCAATTACCAGATTCAATTACAGAAGAGGATATTACTAAAATAAGAGAACTAACACAAGATCCAGATAATAATAATGTAAGAACTATTTTATTAAATATAAATCAAAATATTAATAGCGATTCAAAAAAAACAAGTAGCACATCAAGCAGTGAACTAATATCTGATACCTCAGAATTTCTTATAGCTGGATATAGAAAAGATATTAAAGGTGATAATATTAAATTAAGCAAAATGGATAAATATCAACTAGCAGAAACAAAAAAGTTTTTAAGATTGCACGCTATAAAAAGATCAATAGGTGTAGTAGAAGATATAGATTCATCATCAATAAAAGATTCTTATAAACAACATATGGATTTTGTTTTAGATAATAAAATATCTTTTGAAGATGGATCAAGTGTTATATTTGGACATTCATCAAAATCAAATTATCCTATGGAAAATTTATCTATAGATTTAAGAGCTGTTAATTATTCACCACATAATAATTTTAGAGCAATATATGATGTGCAAGGAATGTTACAAAGCAAAACTGATGGTAAATACAGACCAAAGAATTTTTTACCTAATATACATATAGTACAACTATTTAAACAAGCTGGTGGTATTGATGTACGTGGAGAAGAAATATCAGCACAAGAAACAGAAAACTACTCTTATCTTGATGAAACAATACCTCAAATACACGAACCACATTTAGGGATCATAAATGAAACATCAGCAAAAAATTTATTGTCTATAGATAATAAACCTTTATTACTTGGTGTAAATGCTGGTTTAGTAGAAATGGATGGTCAATATGCTTTAGCACGTAAAATAGATAATGGACCATTAGAACCAGTATTAGATAAAGATAATGAGATAGTTTTAATTCCAGGTAATGTTGTTTTTAATAATAATTTAAAATCTAATTTATATCATACAGCAATAACTGCTGACAAAAATGCTACTATTATTACAGAAAAAGCAAGTGGTTTTGTAGGAATGCAAGAAGCTAGATTTAAAAAAGGGCACGAAGCATTACGTTTTAATTTTGATAATGTAAATATAGAAAATAACGGAGAAAGTTATTTAATTGGTTTAAATAGATTTTATCTTACAAATAGTATTATTAGAAATAACATTGAAGAACCTATAGAATATGAAGTAAAAAAATTTAATAGAAACTTTTATGTAGTTCCTACACAAACACCTATAGTATCTGATAATAAATTATTACTAAAAGATGTGCCTGATAGAGAACATAATTATATGATGTATCCTGTATTTGATACAAAAGAAAAAGCAGAAAGTGTATTACAGAATATTACAAATATTACAAATAATGATACAAAAAAATATATTGAGTTTAGAAATAAAAGGATTAGATAGTGGCAGATATTCTTAAAGAAGCACCAGAATTATTATCTGTTAATAGTGTCAATGTAGATGATAATGTAAGTAAAAAAGTTGGTTGGTGGAAAGATGTTGGTAATAACTATAGATACACATATGGCAATCCATTAGCAAAACTTAGACAAAGCATTGTAGGACAAGCAGATCCTAATTTTGTTGTCAATAGAGATCATATAGCTAATGCACCTTTAGAAATTTTAGATGATGTACTGGATTCTAATAGTCAAGAAGAAGTAGATTTTCATATGGATTTGTATAAAAAAAATCTTGAACTAAGAGATGAGTTATCTAATGGTAGGTTTTCTGCAATGATATTTGCTGGAATAGCTGACCCTATAAATTTAATACCTTTACCAACAGTAAAAGGTTTAGGTTTTTATAGAGGATTTAAAAGAACTGCTGGTGGTGTTTTTGCATTAAGTGCTGGTGTAGAAACAATACGTAAAAAAACCGATCCTCTTGATACAGGAATGTTTGAATCAGTATTAAATGTAGGAGGTTCTGCATTATTTGGAGGACTATTAGGTGGTGGTGTTGGTCATATAACAGCAAAAAGATTTGGCGAAAATTATCATAATGCATCTAATTTTGCAGAAGGAAGAAAAAGTAATGTATTTCCTGTATCTACAAAAACTGTAAAATTTAACAATACAAATACAGACAAATTTGATGGCACTATAGAAGTACCAGATATAAAAAAAGTATCAGAAGAACAATTATTTGAAGAAAATGGTTTTGAATATTTACCAAAAAACGAAAAAGCAAAAGCACAATTAGAAAAAGATAATAAACTTGTATGGACACCACTTAATAAACTAAGTGAAATATCACCAGTATATAAAGGTATATCTAGATTTAGTAAGTCTGATAAAACACAAAATATATTTTTATCAGCTTTTGGTGATGGTGGGCAGTATTTAAATAAAACAAAACTATCAGGCAGAAAAGGCTTTATAAATGATTCAGGTGGTACTGTTCTAATGAACAATTTAGAATGGACAGGAGAAACAGCTAAATTTATAAAAAGTATGCAAAAAGATTTTTTAGCATTACATAATATAGACAAACCATTTGAACCATTAGAAGTAAAAGTAGGTTTTGCTTTTAAAGATTATCAACAACAAGCAAAAGGTTTATATAATAGATTTACAGGTAAAGAAGATACAACAATGACCTTTGATGATTTTCAAAGAGAAGTAGGTGTAACTTTAATTAAAGCAGAACAATTAGGTAAACTAGATGCTGAGATGCAACCTAATCCACATATATTAAATAGTGCTAAAAGTTTACATAAATTTTTTAAAAAGTTTGAAGTAGCTGGTGATGAAGTAGGGTTTTTTGTACGAAGTAGAACTTTTGAAAATACAGAAGCACGTATATCAAAAGATATAAAAAATGTTTTATTAAGAAGAAAAGAACTTAGTAAAATAAAAAGTAAAAAGAAAAGTGATTTTTTAAGATACAATTTAGCTACAGAAAGATTATTAGATGCTATTGATGATTATGAATACATACAACTACAATTAAAAAAGAATATTGAAAAACAAAGAGGAGCATCATTATATCCAGTAAGTGAAAAGTATTTACAAAAAATTATAGATAACTCTGATTATCCAAAAGTATATAAAAGAAAGTTTAATGAACAAAACATTGAACAAGCTATAAATGATAAATTCCAGGGCAAATTAGAATTTGATATAGCTGAACTTAAAAGAATAGATAGTCATTTACATTCATTTAAAAAATCAAATAATCCAACTGACGATCAATTTATTGATAGTTTATTTGTAGATCATAGAAATTTATTAATTGATATGTTAGATGATCTAATGGGTAACAGTTTAAATCTAAAACAATACAAAACAGTTATGCCAAAAGACAATGTATTTTTATTAAAGACAGAAAAAACAAAAATACCAGATAGTGTATTTAGTAAAATTAAAGTAAAAGATATTGATGTAGATACGTATATGCGACACTATAAAGTAATTAATGATAGATTTAGAGGCGAGTTAAGTTTAGATAGTATTAATACTAAATACTATTTTCCTCATAATCACATTACAGAAAACTATGTAGCCTATAGAGATACAGCAGTAGATCTTTTTAAAAATCATTATCTTAATAAACCTATTGGAAAATTAAAAGCAATACAACAAGCACATAAAAGAAATATAAAAGTAAAATTTAAAAATCCAAAAGTATTATTAAGACTTACAGATGATACAAGATTAGAAGTAGAAAGAGTGCCAACACTAGAAGATGTAGAATTACAAGCACAATTTGAAGCAGAAAAAACTATAAATAAATTAACACAAACATCTGTAATGGGTGATGTTGATGGTGTTATGAACAAAGGATTAACAAGACATCAAATGAGTAGAGAGCTTGATATACCACCATATCAATTATTAAAAGAATACAATGGAGTAGCAGATTTTATACACGCAAATGCAGAAACAATATCAAGAAACTATAGTACAAAGGTCGGACCAAGTATTGAATCTGCTAGAATGTTTAGAGGTGATAGATTTGCACAACAAGAAAAATATGAAATGTTAGATGACATATTGGTAAAATATGCAGACGAAGCAAACAATGATACTAAAAACTTTTTAAGTAGATTTAATAATCAAAATGATGATTTTGAAATATCTCTTAGTCTTTTACTACAAAGACAACCTATATCAACTGATCTTGGCAGTCCTACAAATCAAGCATCTAGAATAGCAATGGATTTAGCACACACTACAATGATGGGACAAGTTTTATTTGCAAGTGCCGCAGATCCAATGAAAGTTATTTTAAACAGAGGAATGAACGAAGTGTTTGGTAGATATTTAAGAAGCTGGTTTAGAGATATGGATGAATGGTCTAAGGCAACTAAAGCAAATCAAGATCTTATTTTTAATGCTGGTATAGGAATAGAAAATATTTTAAACAATGCTAGTCGAATGAAAGCAGAAGGTATAAATGATGGTGGTGTAGGATTTAGAAGAGCAACAAGTAGATTTGTTGATGGTGCAGAAAAACTAGCATCTTACGCAAAAGATAAATTATATGTATTAAGTGGTTTAAATGAATGGACTGCTAAAGGTAAAAAAATGATATTACCAATGGCGGCTGATAGAATAATAAGAGTAGGTGCAATATTAAACAAAAGAGAAAAAAGTTCTGCACTAAATAAATATTTTGATTTAGATTTACAAATATTAAAAACTTATGGATTAGATGAAAAAGATCTAAAAGCTATACATAACAACTGGTCAAAGCACAATTCTAAAAATACATACAAAGGCAAACTTGGAGTTTATTATGACAATCATAGATTCTGGTATGATAAAGATCCTATACTTACTAGAAAGTATTTAAATGCTATTAGAATGGAAGTTACAAATACTTATATGACTCCTACACAAGCAGACAAACCATTAGTAATGGAAGCTGGTATTGTACGATATAGTAAACTTAATAAAAAGTTAAGAGATCATCAATCTACATATTATAAAATACCATTTCAATTTATGACTTGGGCAGTAGGAGCACAAAATAAAATATTAAATTCAACATTGCAAGGAAGACATAGAGGAGTTTTTTCTGGTATAGCTTCTATGATATTAGCTGGAGGTATCGGAGTTGCTTTACGAAATCCAGGTTACTTTCCATATATGTCAACTGAAGAAAGATTATATAAAGCTATTGAGTATAGTGGTATTACATCTTATTGGCTCGATATAAATAATATGTTAGAAATTCTAAGTATAAATGAATATGGTATAAGACCAAATATATTAGGAGTAGATAATCCTTTTGCAAGAAATACAGGTGATGCAATAGCAGAACCATTTGGTCCAGCTGGGGGAATGGTTCAAAATGTAGCAAGATTATTTTATGATGAAGAACTTACAACCAATGAAAAAGCACATATGATAAAAAGGTTATTACCCTTTAATAATATTTTTTACTTAAAATGGTTGTTTAAAAGTGCAACTAACAGTATAGTGGATTCAATGAAACCAGAAAGATATTAATATGGCTATAGTCGTAAATGATACAACACCAAGAAATCAGTACACAGCTACGTCTACACAGACTACGTTTACTTACTCCTTTGAAATATTTGAAGTAACTGATATAAAAGTATTTCAAGGTTCTACACTCCTAACATACGCTAGTAGTCCTTCGGACAAAACTGAGTATAGGGTTACAGGTGCTGGTACATCAGGTGGTGGCACTATTGTATTAGGTGGTGGTGCTACTGCTAATGATGTGTATACATTAGTAAGAGATATACCTGTTGCAAGAACAACAGACTTTCCTACATCTGGTCCATTTGTAATAGATAGTTTAAATACTGATCTTGATAAGATGGTTGCTATGATGGGTGAAAGAGAAGATGAGATAGCAAGGTCAATAAGACTAACTGATGATGATTCTTCTGCAACATTAACATTACCACTAAAAGCAAGTAGAGCAAATAAAGTATTAACATTTAGTAGTACAGGTAATGTAGAAACTTCTATTACAGCAACAGACGTAAGTACCGTTGCTAGTATTTCAAGTAACATAACAACAGTAAGTGGCATAGCAAGTAATGTAACAACAGTAGCTGGCATTAGTAGTAATGTAACTACTGTTGCTGGCAAGGCATCAGAAATAACTTCTGTTGCGGCAGTTGCAAGTTTAATAACTTCAGACTTTGTATCGGATCTAAACACATTAGCAGTAACAGATGTAGTAAATGATATTAATACATTAGCTACTTCTGATATTGTAAGTGATCTTAACACACTAGCCACATCAGATATTGTTAGTGATTTAAATACTTTGGCAACAAGTGATATTGTTTCTGATATAAACACTCTTGCTACAAGTGATATAGTAAGTGATTTAAATACACTTGCTACTAGTGATTTTGTATCAGATTTAAATACAATAGCTACTTCAACAAATGTAAACAATATTGCAACAGTTGCTGGTAATAACTCAAACATAAATACGGTAGCTGGTAACAATTCTAATATTTCTACTGTAGCTGGAATATCAAGTAACGTTACTACTGTTGCTGGCATTACAAGTAATATTGCTACAGTCGCTGGTATATCAGCTAATATAACTACAGTTGCTAGTAACAATGCAAACATAACTACATTAGCTGGTATAAGTTCAGACGTAACATCTCTTGCTAGTGCTCTTGCATCTACTACTAATTATACTGTAACAGTAGCAAGTGGTACATTATATGGTGGTGGTACTGGTAATGTATTTTATTTAGATGGTACTGGTAATCCAGCAATTACTTTAATAAGAGGTAATACATATGTATTTGATCAAAGTGATTCTAGTAATGCTTCACATCCAATAGCATTTAGGACTAGTGCAGATGCAAGCTATACAACAGGTGTAACTTCTACTGGTACTCCTGGAAATGCTGGAGCAAAAACTACATTTGTTGTACCTTCAGATGCACCAGCTTCGTTAAAGTATTACTGTACTACGCATGGAAATGGTATGGGTAATGTTATTACTGTAGATACTTCAAACATAAATGTTGTTGCTAGTAATATAGGTGAAGTAAATAGTTTTGCACAAAGATATAGAGTAGGAAGTAGTGATCCTACGTCATCACTAGATGAAGGAGATTTAGCATATAATAGTACAGCAAATGTTTTAAAATATTATAATGGATCTGCTTGGGTAACTATTGTTGCTGGTTCTTTGACAGATATAGTACAGGATGGTAGTCCACAATTAGGTGGAGATCTTGATGTTCAAACAAATTCAATAATATCTACAACAAATAGAGATATAAATATTACACCAAATGGATCTGGTAAAGTAGTTTTAGATGGATTAAGTTATCCAACATCTGATGGTACAGCAAATCAAGCAATAACAACAGATGGTTCTGGCACTCTTACTTTTGCTACAATACAAGCAAGTGAGTTGACAAGTGCTGGAAATTTGTTTAGTAATTATAATAGTGTAAGTAGTAATGCTACTTCTACAACAGCCAGCACAAAGAATGCGTTTCTCTTTGGACCGATAACTGTAAGTGGTTCTGCTACTTGGACAATAAATGGAAATGGCACATTAGAAATTTTATAGGAGTTATAAATGGCAAGTACAGTAGCAGTAGATAAAATACAAGGAGCAAGTGGAACAACAGTAACTATACCTACTGGACATTCTTTAGTAGTTACAGATGGTATAGGTATATCAAGTTTACCAACAATAACAGTAGCAAAAGGTGGCACAGGATCAACAAGTGCAAGTGCCGCTAGAACAGCATTAGGTCTTGCAATAGGCAGTGATATACAAGCATTTGATGCTGATACAGTAAAGAAAGATGAAAACAATACATTTACAAAATCACAAAGAGGTAGCACACAAACTGCTGGATCACAAACAGGTAGTGTTACACTTGATTTTGATACTTATCAAAACTTTGTTTTAACAGCTACAGGTAATGTAACACTAGCTAATCCTTCAACTGAATCAGTAGGACAATCTGGTATCATAGTATTTATTCAAGATGGTACAGGAAGCAGAACATTATCATTAGGTACAGATTATGAAACTGCTGGTGGTGCTGGATTAACAATATCAACAGCGGCAAATGCTGTAGATGTGATACCATATTTTGTTAAAGCATCAGGGTCAATTCAACTAGGAGCACCACAACTTGCATTTGCATAGGAGACATAAGTAATGCCGTTACAAGGTGAATTTTTTCAAAAACCAGCTAGTTCTACAGGAATATATTCGTATCAAATCGAGCAAAGTTTAAGGTTCGATTTTGCAGATGATAGTTATATGAATTTTTCTCCTGGAACTGCTACCAGTAGAGATGTTATGACTTGGAGTTTTTGGTTTAAGTTTGGTGGCGACCCATATTCTGGTGGACAAGAAAATATATTATGGACTGCTGGTAGTGGTGGTGGTGCTGGACAATATTCATTTTTGGAAGTAAGAGCTTCAGACAGAAATTTAACTTGTGACTTTTATAATTTAGGTATAGGTGCTCTTGATGTATCACTAGTTGATCCTTCTTCTTGGTATCATTTAGTTATGCGATATAACTCTAATGAAAGTACACAAATAGATAGATTAAAAATTTGGTTAAATGGTAGACAATTAACAATATCTTCTAATAGCATATCTTCTGGAGAAGATTTTCCTAATTGGAACAATAACAATATGTATATAGGCAACAAAACAAATATAGGTCACGCAGTACAAGGTACTAATTTTAGTTTTGCAGAATGGATTTTTGTTGATGGTACTGCTTATGATGAAACGCAGTTTGGCGAATTTAAGAATAATATTTGGGTGCCGAAAAATCCAGCTGGAACTTCATTCGGTAATAATGGTTTTCATTTAAAATTTGCGTCTGGAGCTTTTGGTACAGATTCAAGTGGTAATGGTAATAACTGGTCTACCAACAACATAGGTACTGATCACGCTTCTATTGATACACCAACAAGTGGAGGGAGTTAATTATGGCGGCTAATTGTAATTTTGCAACTTGGAATCCTGGTGCTAAAGTAAATCCTGGTCTATCTTATTCAGGATCAATTTTTGATAAAGCTAATACTAGATTCAGAGGTAACACTGGTGGTACATCATCTGCAACTTCTACAATCAGTATGAAAAGTGGTAAATGGTATGTAGAATTATATGCAGAAAATAATCCAAACGGAGGTTGGCCTACACTAGGACTTCTTAAAACTTCATCTATTTCAATAATGCAAAATGTAAGTAATTACCAAGGTTATACAAGTGCTACTGTTTCTCATAGGTCAGAAATTGTTGGAACAAATGGTAACATAAATGCATTTGGTTCAACATCAGGTGCTTCTGTAGGAGGTAGTGCTTGGGCAGATGGTGACATAGTACAAATAGCTGTGGATATAGATGCTGGTAAATGGTGGTTTGGTAAAAATAATACTTATTTTAATAGTGGAAATCCAGCAGCTGGAACTGGGCAAGTAGATACATTTACTGCTGGAACAGAAATGTCTATATGGGTAGCTAGTTATAATGGCTCTTCTTATATGCACATTAATGCTGGTCAAAGCAGTCAGTTTAATGGTAATAAAACAAGTGGTTCTGCGAATGCAACTGATGGTAACGGCTTCGGAGATTTTTATTACACCCCACCTACAGGCTTCAATGCCCTATGTCAGGGCAACGTTGCGATTGATGATGACATTGATCCAGCACAAACTGATAATGATTTTATAGGTGGTAAACAATTTGCTATAGCTACTTGGACTGGTGATGGTGTAAATGATAGAGCTATATCTTTAGGTATGCAACCTGATTTAATAGTAATAAAAGAAAGAGGTTCAGCTAATAATTGGTATTGGATAGATAGCACAAGAGGAATAAATAATTCTTTACAAAGTAACACAGATGGTGGAACTCATGTAGATACAGGAATTGCAAATGCTTTTACATCAACTGGTTTTACCCTAGGAACTTCAGGTGGTTCAAATAATAGTAGTGATACATATTGTGGTTGGGGTTGGCGTTGTAATGGGGGAACAACAGCTAGTAATAGTAGTGGTTCAATAACTTCTACAGTACAAGCAAACGCAGAAGCTGGTTTTAGTATAATTACCTATACAGGAAATGGTAGTGCTGGTGCTACAATAGGGCACGGTCTAGGAAAGGCACCAGAATTTTTTTTAATTAAAAGATTAAGTTCTCAGCAAACTTGGGCAGTATATTCTGTAGGTTTAGGAGCCACAAAAAACGTTGCTTTAAACAATAACAATGCTGTTGCTACAGGTACTGCTTGGTTTAATGATACAGAACCTAGTGCTACTTTAATTACTATAGGTACTGAGGGTAGAGTTAATCAAAATGGTGGAAATTATGTTTGTTATGCGTGGACATCAATTCCTGGTTTCTCTTCATTTGGGTCATACAACGGCACAGGCAATACTCAAGGTGCTTTCGTGTATACTGGCTTTCGCCCAAAATTAGTAATGCTAAAAAGGACAGATGGAGCAGGTTCGTATTTAGTGTCTGATGCAACAAGAAGACCTTTTAATGATGAAGATTACAGAGAGGTGTATTGGAATGATACAAGTTCAGAGCAAACAGGTACAAATACACACGATGGAGTAGATTATTTATCAAACGGATTTCGTTTAAGAGGTACTAATTTAGGGTCGCAAGGTAGCAATAATGATTATATTTATTCTGCTTGGGGAGATATTCCATTTCGCTATTCTAACCCATTTTAAACAAGGAGGAAAAAATGTGGGCTTACGTTAAAGATAATAAAATACAAGAAATTATACCTATACCTAAAAATATAGTGATAGATGATGTTAAACATCCTGCAAAAATATTTAGTGCTTGGAGTTGGAGTGAATTAAATAGTATAGGTATCTATACAGTAGAAAGTGCAAGTGAAGGAGATAATAGATTTGAAGTAACATCTAGTCCTACATATGCCTTTGATAGCTCTAACAAAAAAGTAACTAGCACAGTGACAAAAACAAATAGAGAATTAGATGATACTGAAGCTAAAGATGAAAGTGGTAAAAACATTTTAGATAATGATGGCAACAAAGTAATTAATTATGGTTTAAAAACTTTAGCTAAAGAACAAGCAAAAACACAAGCACATAATTTAATAAAAAGATTTGGTTGGTTGGTGCAAAGAGTTACTATGGATAGTAGTGCAACCATACCTAGTGCAGTAACAACATATTGTGCGGCAATAAGGAAAGATTGTGGAGACATTTGCACAGCTATTGATAATGCAAGTGATATGGCAGCATTTAAAGCATTGTATGCAGATACTGTAAACAGTGAGGGGGTTGTAACACAAGTAAACAGAATAGATAGGTGGACAAGTGATAGCACAGTTCAAGATTATATTAGGTAAAATAAAATCTATTTTTAAAAAGAAACGTAAAAGAGGTAGACCTCGAAAGACAAGAGCATTTTAATGACTGTTGATCCTTTTCTAGTTTGGAATATAGTTCTTTCTTTTATTATAGTTCCTTTTGGTTGGGCATTTGGTAAAATGTTTTCAGAAGTTAAGAGGTTGCAGTTACATCTTAATGATACACGTGAAACATATGCTACCAAATCTGAGTTAAATAATGAAGCAAGAGAAACAAAAGAAGCTATAATAAGACTTGAACAAAAACTAGATAGGATGGCAATCAAATGGTCGAACCAGTAACAGCAGTACTTACTGGTATAGCACTGGTAAAACAAGCAACCTCATTCATAAAAGAAAATATCAATACAGTAAATGATATATCTGGTGTAGCTAAACAGATAGATCAAATGTTTACTGGGCAACAAGAGATAAACAAAGAACGCAGTAAGGCGGCAAACAGTACAGCTAATGAGTTAGGTTTATCAAATGTTACACAAAGTATAATTGATGCCAAGTTAGCAAATGAGCAAATGCAAGAAGTAAAGAATATGATTAATCTTAGATTCGGACCTAATACTTGGGATCAGATTCTAATGGAACGTAAACGTAGGATAGAAGCAGTAAAGCAACAAAAGTTATTAATTAAAAAAAGAAAGTTAGAGAAACAAAAAGAAATGATGGATGTTGCGAAACAAGCAACGATAGGTATTAGTATAGTAATATTAATATTATTTCTGAGTGTAATAGCTTACGTTGCCTTTGCTTCGGAAGAAGAAGAATGTATGGAGTTTTATCCAAAGTACTATCTTGTATGTCTTAATGAAGGTAAAGAGATAGCTTTGACTGAACAATATTTAGATCGTCTTAAATACAGACAGCAAAATACTTGTTGTTTATTACAAAATGAAAAGGAGTAACTATGGCACTAACAGCATTAATCGGACCAGCAACTAAACTTATTGGCAAGTTTGTCAGAGATAAAGATAAACAGGCACAACTTGCACACGAGATCTCAACTATGGCAGAGAAGCATAGTCAACAACTTATGATGCAACAGTTAGAAGTAAATAAAGCTGAAGCAAAAGGTAACTGGTTTCAATCTTCGTGGCGACCCCTTGTCGGTTGGATCTGTGCGATTTCCCTGGGAATTAATTTTATGGTTTCGCCAATTTGTGCTGGGTTTGGTATTACTATACCACAAGCTGATATGAGTGTAATGATGCCATTGCTTTTAGGTATGCTTGGACTTGGTGGTTTACGATCTTTCGATAAGTTAAAAAAAACTGATACTAAAACTTTGAAAAAGTAGGTACAATCATAAGCAAAACTTTTTTACCTACACTCAGTGCTCATTTAAATGGATCGAAAAATCCCTGATTTCTGGGGTTTGTGACTAGGGATACCAACCACAACATATAGTAATATATCCACATAATTAATTAACATTGTGTTTGTTTTTTAAAATCCCTAGTACAAATAATATATATACTTATACAATCAGATCAAGAAAAATGTTTTTCAGAACATTCACTTATTGTTTTTACTATACGTTCTGCTCTTGCACCTACTTGATTGTACCATTGACTGTCTTGTGCTTCTTTGCCAGCAGTAATATAATCACCAACCTCGAGAGCTGCAATCATTTTTTTAAATTTACTTAATCTTGTTATCCCTAAATTGAAAGCCATGTTGTAGAAACATAGCTTTATAGGGAGAGGAGAAATTTTTATGAATGGATAGTTATTATCCACTTCTTTAATAACATCTAAGATCCTTTGTCGCAACAACATTCTTGCTTCATCTTCTGATAATCCATGTTCTTCAACTTCGATTCCATATCCTACAGTATACTTACCAGCTGGACATTTATAAACTATATGTCTGCCATTATCATTCTTTACTGTACCTTCATCTTCTGCTAATTGATTTATTAGTTCTTCTATCATATCACCTCACTACTTTATATTTATCTATTGTTATCTTTCTTTGTTTCTTTTTACTAACCTTAACTTTAGAATTTTCAGATCCCCCCTTTTTTTGTGGAGGGGGTTCCGAAAATTCTAATCTCATTCCTTTTACCACTGCCTTATCATAACAATCCTTACAGTAAAACGTACCACCTTTCCATTTTACTGCATTCTTGGTGCAATACTTGCATCTCTTTTTCATACACGCTTTTCTCCAAGCATCATCAAATATACCCACCTATACCTCC
>VMHT01160335.1_pt1 | contig 33810 bp, 36 predicted proteins | sample 4693611 | NCBI WGS metagenome assembly VMHT01 (sample SAMN12280063, study PRJNA550983) | marine metagenome | isolation source: seawater sampled from same location over 5 years 0.02-0.2 micron viral filtrate | place: USA: collected off the coast of southern California halfway between the port... ...
CCAGCAATATATCTATCATGAGTCCGAACTCAGCCATATCAGTGCAAGACACAGTATTTTGGATGGGTATAGAAGATTTCTATGTGTATGCAGGTAACACACAAAAGCTACCATGCACCGTTCGCAGCTATGTATTTGACGACATCAACTTGTCACAGCGTGATAAAATCACAGTTGGTAGTAATAGTTCGTTTGGTGAAGTTTGGTGGTTTTACCCTAGCGCCAGCAGTAACGAAAACGATAGATACGTTGTGTTCAACTATGAACAGAAAATTTGGTATTATGGTAATCTTGTGCGTACTGCTTGGATTGACCGCGGAGTGGAGGATTTTCCCATTGCTGCCGGAGCCGACCGTTTCCTTTTCTTGCACGAGAACGGACTCGATGATGGTGCTAACGATCCCGCTACAGCTTTAAATTCATCTATCGAAACAAGCCCGGTAGATATATCAGATGGCGATAACTTTATGTTCATACGCCGTATGATACCTGATTTAACGTTTGATGGTTCAACTGAGGGTAGCCCTGTTGTAGCAATGACGTTACAAACACGTAACTTCCCTGGTACAACTTTTAACGAACAAAGTGCGCATAATGTCACGCGCAGCAGTACAAGCCCTGTTGAACAATTTACAGAACAAGTGCATGTTCGGTTGCGTGGGCGTAGCGTGGCCTTGAAAGTAGAAAATACTACAACAGGTGTACAGTGGCGACTCGGTAGCCCACGTATTGATGTGCGCCCGGATGGCAGACGATGACTAGTCGTGCTATTAACTTTTTGCAGGTGTTACCCGCGCCGACACCACAATATTCACCGGCGAACTTTGAGGCTTTGCTGCGTGCGATTAATACATTGCAGCAGAACTTACAAAACCCAGGTGAGATGCGGGGCACACAATTAACGCTTACCGATCTTCCCACAAGTGACCAAGGCTTGGAAGTCGGGGCGCTGTACCGGCGGGGTAGCCAAGTATTTGTCGCACTGGCAAATGAAGCTGCCCTAGCCGGTAATAATGCGACAGGTAGTGTGGGCAGTGTTGCCGTTGTAATAAGTTGATAAACATTTTAAGGTGTGGTCATGCAAGGAATCGCCGCATACGCTGATAACAGTCTTGTGCCGCCAGGTGCTATTTCATCCATCCGTAAAGCTGCGGACATGTTGGAAGGGTTTGGCCGTGAGGGCGATATATATGTAGTGCATGCCGCAGAAGGTGAAACTGTTGTGCCTATGGAGGTGCTAAATAGTTCACCAAAGCTGAAAGCTATGTTATTCCAGCAGATGACGGACCTTGGCCTAGAGCCAGAACGTTATGTTGTTGGTAACGAACTGAACAGTATAAACCCAGTTACGGGTAAACCTGAGTTCTTTTTGAAAAAACTGTTCAAGGGTATAAAGAGTGTTTTCAAAAAGGCTGCGCCTATTTTGGGTGCTATTGCTGGAACATTCCTTGCCCCTGGCATTGGTACTTTTTTAGGAAGTGCCCTTGGCGGCAGCGCGGCGGCTTCTACTATTGGAACGATTGCAGGTAAAGCACTCGGCAGTGGTATTGGTAGTTTTGCAGGCAGTAAATTAGCTGGCGCAGATACTAGCTCAGCTTTACGTAATGCATTGATTTCAGGTGGCACTGCTGGCGCGTTTGGTGGGTTTCAAGCACTCACAGCACCACAAGCAGCGCAAACAGCACAGTTAAGTGGTTCTATTTTTGGTGATTCTGGTAGTGACATCTTGGCAGGAAGTAGCGGGGATGACATTCTGACCCAACAACTGAAATTAGCGCCTGGTGAACCTGGGGTTTTGAATCCTGCAGCAGTTGGTCCGCCTACGCGGCTAATTCCTTCAGTAGCGCAACCTGCTGATTTAACAGTTCCTTATCAACAACTATCGGCTGTTGAACCGCCGCCAGGTTCTAACTTCATGCCGAGATTTTCCGCACCAACTCTACCGGACACTTCTGTACCAAGCGGTTTGAACCCAGATCGAGTGACTAGATTAAACCCGGTGGCGGCTACAAAGGGATTTGGCGGTGGTCCCAGTTTCAATCCCGTATCTTCACCCTCTGGTTTCCAAGGTATTGTTGATTTTGCTAAAGGTGTACCTGGCGATTTGTTCGAACTCGCAAAGGCTAATAAAGCACAGACTGCGATGTTAGCCGGTGGCGCAGGGCTTGGTATACTCGGCGCTTTGGAAGAACAGAAAAAAGCAGAAGAAGCCGAAAAAGCTGCATCAAATCGGCGTGCAGCACTCGACCGTTATATTGCAGATGCAACAGCTAGATATCAACGGCCATACTTTACAGCAGAACAAGGCGGTACTGTTCCTGGTAAAGGCCGTGGAGATATTGTTCCTGCTATGCTAGAGCCTGGTGAGTTCGTAATGAATCGTAAAGCTGTTATTGGTGCTGGTGATGGTAGCCAAAAAGCTGGAATTAAACGCATGTATGCTATGATGCGTCAGTTTGAAGGGAAAGCATAATGGTAGCTGCAACACCCGCACAAGTCGATTTTGGTGATTTACAGCCATCTGATCAAATACTCGGTGAGCTGTTAGGCGCTGGGCGTGGTTTATCCAACTATTTGTTTGACCCGAACCGTGCACAGTTCACGCCGCCACCACAATATATACCAACCCTTGATGATGCCCCTGGCGTACAAGAAGCTATTGCTGCTGCCCGTTCAGGGTTAGGTGCTTACCAAGATTATTTTAGCAGAGGCCGCGACTTACTCGATTCAGCTGCTACGCAAGCAGGTCAAGCGGGCGCTTTTGCACAAAGTGGTATTGATGCTGGCACGGCTAGGTTGAACCAAGCGATTGCACAAGCGCAAGCAGCGCAAGCATTATCGCAGGCACAAGCAACTGATGCGCAATCATTAGCACAGCTACAGGCCGCAGGCGGAGCTGCTACAGCAGGCACCGCAATGGATAGGGGTATACTTGCCGCACAAACAGCTATGGGCCGTGAGCAGTCCTTATCGGACCAAGCAGTACTGAATGCATTAGATACACAACAAGCTGCCACTGCATTAGCTGGCCCTGGCGGTGTTTCTGCCTTTATGAACCCCTACCAAGAAGCAGTCATTGACCAAACACTCCGCCGCCTGAATGAGCAAGGTGCTATGGCAGAAGACCGTGCTGATGCGGCTGCTGTACAAGCTGGCGCTTTTGGTGGTTCACGGGCAGGTATACAACGCGCTTTGCTCGCTGACAGATTGCAAGAAACTAAAGCAGATACATTAAACCAGTTACTCAGCCAAAACTTCTTGCAAGCGCAACGCGCAGCGCAGCAAGCAGCACAATTGAATTTGAGTGGTGGGCAATTAGGGCAGCAAGCCTTCAGCACGGCCACGGGCCGCGCATTGGGCAGTGGCCAATTAGGTACAAGCGAGGCTGCAAATGCTGGCCGATTAGGGCTTGGTATTGGGCAGTTAGGTTCTAACGTTGCGCTACAAGGCGGGCAATTGGGTTCTAATGTTGCATTACAAGGCGGGCAGCTTGCCACACAAACTGGTCTAAATGCAGCACGGCAAGATTTAGCTGGTGGGCAGTTACAAGCACAGACTGCATTAGGCGCAGGTCGTGCTATTGGTGCACTAGGCCAAGGTATTGGGCAGTTAGGTGCACAAGGTGCCTTGACCGATCAACGTGGTGCGCAGCAATTAGCACAGCTTGGCGCTATCCCAATGAATGTTGCACAACAAGCAGCAGAAGCACAACGCGGCCAAGCGATTGAACAAGAGTACTTCCCGATACGTGATTTTGGTATTGTAGGTGATTTTTTCCGTGGAGTACCCACATCACAATCGTTACCATTCCAGCAAGCATCTACTGGGCAAACTAATCCATTCTTAGGTGCACTGGGTGGCGGTATAACTGGTTTGCAGGTCGGTCAATTGTTTGGCAATCAGGGGTAATTAGCATGAACACTTTGCAACGCCCATTGTTTGACGCACCAATGCCTATGGTAGAGGGTAGCGGTATAACAAGTATGGCAATGGAAGAATCCGCAGGTGAAAAACTTGGTGCCGACCTTACTGCTACTATCGCCCAAGGTGTTGCTGAAACAGAGTCAGCTATTGATGCTGCTGATGATAACGTCGGTATTATGAATGCGTTGCGCGGTAAGCAAGCTAGCGAAGAAGAGTACCGTACAGAATTAGCAAGTTATGTTGGCCGTAAGGATGCGAACGCTACCCCCGAAAGTGTATTAGCCCTTGTGCAGCCGACTATTGCCATGATGGAACTTGGCGAAGCACCTATGGGTGGTATTGGCGATATGATGCCACCGCAAACGTTCGGTGTTGAAGAAGAAGTATTTGGTAAGTTACCTGTACAAAAGTTGCAGGCAGGCGGCTTGGCTGGACGTGTTGCAGGTATTCAAGCATTACAAAAACAATTTTTGCCAAGTGAAGAACAGATTCAACAGGCTTTTGCAGTACAGCAACCGACTACTGCCCAGAACTTATTGGCTGTTGGCGCACCCTTTGTACAGGGACTGTTAGCGCCGAGCCAACAAGGTGGGGGTTTAAATGCTGCTTTATCACTAGCCTCGCAGGCAGCATCACAACAAATTGCAGCGCAACGCGAAACAGAGCAAGCAAGTAAACAAAGAATAGCTCAAGCATTGTTGAACCAACAGATGCAATCTGGTCAAAGTGCGTTGACTGCTGGTTTAGCGCAAGAACAGCAAGCACTTGATAGATTGGGTAAAATCGCAGAAGCACGCGCAAAAGGACCAACACTGTCTGATGTGGGCAAACTTTTGCAAGAGCAAAAGCAGTTCCCTGTCGGCAGTCGTGAATACCAGGAATATGAAGACCGTATTCAAAAGTTGAATACTATTACCGACCCAACAGCGGCTATCATTGCACAACTCGGAGCAAATACCGAACTGGAAAATAGGAGAGCTAGTCTTAGAGAGTTCGCAAAACAAAATGAGAGCGAAAGAAAAATTATTAACGAAGACATCATTGGGCCTGTAGCAAAAGGTCTTGAAGAATACACGCAAATTGTTGGCTTATTAGAACAAGGAGAGAATTTCGCTGAAACTGCACGAACAGGTGTTGGCGGAGATTTCAAAAATAGATTACGGAATGTACAGCTTGCAATTAAAGAATTTGCACCAGAGTTAGCTGGTCTAACTGAAAAGACTATTGCACGCTTAACAAGTGCAGATATTTTTGATGAAGATACAGCCACTTTACTCGACCAAAGAGCTGCTGTAGCAGGTTTACGCTCGGTAAATGCGCAGCTTGCACTAGCCTTCACCAAATATTTCCCTGGCAACTTGAACCAAGCTGAAGTTGAAATTGCCCAGCGTGCTGCTTCTGGTGATTTGAATATGAGTGCGCAAGAATTTGGTGTTCTAAAAGAAATTTTTGATAAAACCCGCAGAGCTAAAGAAGCGTTATCGATCGGTTTCCGCGAAGTTCAGGACAACTTTGCTAAGACAAATTATGAAAGATTGGAAAATAACGAACAGATGTTGCCACAGTATTTCTTAAGACAAGAATTACTGAAGAAAAAAGAAGAAATAACGGAGCAGTTCCAGGTAGATGAGAGCGAACGTGGCTCCGCAGATCTTGAACGCCTTGGGTCGCAGGGATATAACCTTACTGATACGCCAATAGTGACGTCATCAGAAGCAACTCAAACTATAAACAAAGCATATGCTCGTATACTTAGAAAACCAGATGCCGAAGCAAATTTCGGTAGGTACTTTGCGCAAATTATGCCTAACGCTCAAGAAACCACTTTAGAGCAAAAGGCAACGCAGTTTGCAAAACAAATCCGCCAAAATGGCGTGCAAGATTTAGGGCCATTTGGTCAATTGCTAATTGATAAAGCCCTGCCTTTGCCCTACACGTATTTGCAGGGACAAGGTTTTGATATGTCAGCAATAGGAAATATATTCCAAAGTCAGCCTAGGCTGGGTCTACCCAGGCAAACAGGAGGTCCCTGATGACTCTTGAGTTATTGAACAGAATTGCTGGGGTGGATGACTCACAGTCTGAAGAGACACAACCGACTGCCGAAAAAAGTGCAGCAGAAATAGCGGTCGATGAGGGTTATTTACCTGAAACTTATGGATACGGCCCCCTTACTTCTGCTGTAGCAAGTGCTGATGTTTTTGGATTATTTCCTACAACTTCGCGTAATTACCGCAATGAAGAAATAGAATCGTATTTAGATGCGAACCCTACTTTGCTCGAGAATGCGATTGGTGGCCAGCCAGAGGGCATACGTCAAGTTCTTGCAGAAGAAAAACAAAGCCAAGGTCGAGTTCAGTTTTTCAAGTCGCTTGTGCGTGCGAAATATCTTTCTGCACCTAAAGAAGTGTTTGATGTAGCTGAAGAAGAAAAGCTACGGCAGCAAGACCCCACCTTTTTTGGTGCAAACCAACAAAGAATTAACGCACTGCATGCTACCGCTGATTATTCGCAACGAAGAGTAAATGGAAAACAAGTTTCAATTTTTAACCCGAATGATAGTTTTTTAGGAATTGGGCAACGTTACGCTCTTGGTGGTTTAACCGGAGAGCAACGAAAAAATTATTTGGACGCAAATTTCAACGCTGAAAATGGCTTCAAAGTTCTAGAGGTTCCGAATACTCTTGATAAAGATGGTCAAGTGCTTGCGAGTGAATTTTTAATTCAACGTTTAGATGATAAAGGCTTACCCGTAGAAGTTCGAAGGGTTGACCCTTTTGGTGATGAGGCTGCTTTGCGAAGTGGCGGACGTGAAATTGTACAAAATTTTGCAGAACTTGTTACAACTGAAGAAGGCCGAAAAGATTTAGCAGAAATTATTGGCACCTACGTGGCCAATGAAAAAGTGGTTGGCGAAAATGCTGTTTATGCTGCTGGCCTCGCTGCGGGGGGTGGTCTTCCATTATTTGGCAGGGTGTTGATGGCTGCTGTTGGCGCACCGACCTTGCAAGCAGCTACAAATGCCGCTGCTCAAGCACTTAGTGAGTTTATTCGCATAGGAGAGTTCAAATCACGTATTGATTTAGAAGAAGCAATTTTTTCAGGTATTGGAGCTGTAACAGGTAGCTTTGTCGATTTTGTAAGGCCGTATGTCGGTAGTTTAAAAGCACAACTTGTAAAGACTAAAAAGGCAGACCGTAAAGGGGTAATAGAGGCCTCTGAACGTTTGGACATACCACTAAATTTGCAAACTCTTTCTAACAATCCGTTTTTACAGCGTGTAATAACTCAAGCAGGACAACTCCGACCGTCAAAATTTAATGATATTCGGTTAGAAGCTGAGCCTAAAATAAAGGCAAAACTTGATAAAAAAGGTGATATCCAAACAGAGGTTATCACACCGCAAAATTTTAACAATATAATTGCACGGGAAAAAAGAGATCTTTTGCAAAATTTGAGTGGCATGGCTCGCTATGATTTTACAGAAATAACAGACCCAGAAGTACAAATCGGTGTCCCTACAGCAAGGCTTGCTTTGGAAAAACTTGGCAATTTCCAAACAAATATGAAAAGCCTGCGCAATACTATGTATAAAAACGCTTTGAAGGGTGCACCAGATGTAGAAATAGATTTTACAGATGCACTTGATAATTACAATACGCTGCTTAATCAAGCGCGAAAAAAAGCACCCGCCCGTTTTGTTGGGACAGATAAAGAAGTTGATACAGGCGTTGTTGATGCTGCTGGCAAACCAACAACAAGAGTTCAAAGGGGTGAGTTCCAAGAATCTACATTAGGGTCGATACCCAAAGAACTCGATGACCTGGCGGAACAAATTGGCAATCTGCAGCCGATTATGGCTTCAACGCAAGTAGGCGAAGATGTTTTTCCTGCATTAGAACAAATGTATAATCTTAAACGACGTTTCAATGCAAAGCTGTATCGTTTAGCTAAAGAGGACGAAGGTGGTGCACTGCTGGAACGTATGCGGCCAGTAGAAGAAGCGTTAGATAATATGATGGAAACAATTATCCAACGCGCACCAGCGAATGTCAAAAATCAATTGGAAGCAGGTAATAGCGTAGCTAAATTGATATCTGAGTTACCCAAAGTTGATTTTTACGCTGATGCTCTTTTTGCTGGCGATATGAATGCATTTACAACGCTAACCACAAACTTACTATCAGACCCCAGGGGTTTGAGTCCTGATGTAAGAACACTGTTCAATGATATAGCAAATGCTGTAGCAATTAAAAACCGCACTGCAAAACGAGCAGGTGCCGTATCGAGCGAGCTGGCAGAAACAAGTTTTGCTGATTTTAAAAATTTGGTTGGTGAATCTGCAATAGTTGGCCTTGCTGCTGATTCAAGACAATTTTTGACCCGCCTTGGTAATTTGATGGGCGGAGGAGAAATCAAAAATTTAAGTGACTTAGCTGATGTAAAAGAAAATGCAAACTTGAAGTTTTTGTTTACTGATGATCAGATTCAAACTCTGGTTAAAAATGCTGAAAATGCAATTTCAGGAAACAACTCTTTAGCAAAGCTGACTGCTGCTGGTTTAACTAAAGATTCTTCAACTAGAGATATTATTACAGAGTTGGCCAGCAAAGTTGACGCACCTGGTGGTACTGATGCCGGAATAAAACAACTTAAACAAATATTGCCCAATTTTGAAGCAGCAAAGCCACAATTAAGAGCTTTTATTTTTGATAATTTGTTGCAAAAAGCGGCACCTGATGGCGAAATAAATTTCGCACAATTGCGAAAATCAATTGATGCCCTTAAAAATGGCGAGAGTGAAAAAGGAATCGCTCTAAGGGAAATTTATAATTTCGCATTTACCGATGCAAAAGGTAATGCGGTTGATGGCCAATTGCTTGATGATATTCAACTTATTGCTGGCCGTCTTGCAGAAAATGTGTCAGATGCAGGGGCCGATATTGCTACAGGCGCTGAAGCCGGAAAAGTTGCTAAAGGAAGTATAGTCACCAATCCAAAGGTAGCCCTACAGTTTTTGAGAAATTACGTCATTGCAGGACATATTGCGAACTTTGTTACAAAACCAATTGAGGCAAAACGTGTTGCTGCGATTGCTAGAGAAGTTGATAGTCCAATAACTAAGCAAAAGCTGCTGAAAACGCTGGTCAACTATAGCTTTTCCACCTCGATGCAAAATCGGGACATTGATTTTTACACTCTTGATACAAATGCAGAGGGCTTTCAAGAAAACCCTAAACTTCAAAAAGCCTTAAATCTAATCAGTCGTCCAGAACGTGAAGTTATCAAAGAACGGCGCAGAGGTTTCAAACAAGATTCAGGCATTTTTGATTTTATTGAAAGTCAAACAGGGCTTCGTGGCGAGCAAGGCGATGATGTGCTTACTGGGTCAAACGTAACTTTACCCACAGTACAATCTGCACCGATACCACCCGCCCGAACAGGTTTAAATATTCCCGCAGCACCAACTACAGGTGGCCAAGGTATTGCTGGATTAGCATCACCGGCTACTGTGCAGCAGCTTGCGCAAGTTGGACTGCCTTTATTTGGAGGATCAAGTGGACCGCGATAAATTAATCGAGCAGCTACGGCTACATGAAGGTGTAGAACATAAACCTTATGTTGATACAGTAGGTAAAACTACAATAGGTGTTGGCCGCAATCTTGATGATGTTGGGCTTACCGATGCAGAAATTGATTACTTACTACAGAACGATATTGATACTGTAGAAGAAGAACTTGATGCGTGGTGGTCTGGCTGGCGTGAACTAGAAGAAGCACGCCAACGTGCTGTTGCCGATATGATGTTTAATATGGGCAGGCCAACACTAAGTAAATTTGTAAACTTTCAGGCAGAACTACAAAATGGCAATTACGAGCAGGCCGCAGTAGAAATGTTGGATTCTCGTTGGGCTGAACAAGTAGGTCAACGTGCTGAAACTCTGGCAAATATGATGGTAACTGGTGAAGATTAATGTTTACACGCCTTGGGACTATACTCCTATTAGCGTTCATATTTTTATTCACATTGCCGCTCGCAGCGCAGGCACAAACTTCTGTTACGACAACAAATAATAATACAAATGTTTCAACTTCAGCGAGTGACAGTAAGGTCAACACTGATGCTGAAACAAAAACAATCGTAATTAATCCGCCGCCTAGTGCTATATCGCCCAGTGTGAATACAAATAATATGGATTTGTGTGCAACTGGCGCTAGCAGTGCTGTACAGACTCAAATACTAGGTTTGAGTTCAGGTGGTACAATACGTGACCCAAATTGTGAACGGTTGAAATTAAGTAAGACTCTGTACGATATGGGCATGAAAGTAGCTGCTGTGAGTGTACTCTGTCAAGATCGGCGCGTATTTGATGCTATGGGTATGGCCGGAACACCTTGCCCCTTTTTAGGTAAGATTGGTGAACCTGCCGCTGCAGAGTGGGAACAAAATCCCGATATGATGCCTAAAAAACGTGATGAAGATGCAGACCGCAAACGGCAGGAAGCTCATGAAAAAAATATGTTTGGCTTCGGCTCTCTTGGCCTTCTTGGGTTGCTTTTACTGCTTTGATGTTTCCGCCCAAGTTACAAGTGATGCTGATGGTACTATAAACGAACTGACTATAGGTGATGATTCATCATCTATTGTAGACCTTCAGTTTGATTTTCCGCTTTTTGGGCAAACATTCACACGCTCACATATGCATACAAATGGTGTGGTGAGTTTTACCGGCGCAAATGTTTCAACACCTGCCTTTCATTGGTGCTGTAACGGTATTGATTTGCAGGGTGCAACTATCACTGTTGACACTTACGATTACGCAATCGCTGTGTTTTGGACAGATTTAATTCAATCTGGTGGCAAAGCAAAACTGTACACGCAAGGCACTGATCAATTCCAAAGGTATATGTGGAAAGGTCTGAATGAGTTCACAACAAGTAATGCAAACAATGTAGGGTTAGAAATACGCCCTGATGGTTCGTTTGATATGCACCATGATTATATGGAGCTAACAAAGCATAGTTACACAATCGCTATTATGGGTGATGTGTCTTCAGGTGAGTATCATCAATACGGACATGGCGTGGGCACAGCAAACAACCCATATGTGTTCGGTTCTGCCTTTGAAGATACCCGCATCACAGGTTGGGCTGTAAATAATTCAACATATAGCCACCAGAACGGCACCACAGCGTCCAGTACAGGCGGTGGCGGAGGTAATGGCGGTAATGGTGGTAACAGCACTCAAAACAATGTTACGGAGCTTGTACAGGTGCAGGTAGACCCTTGTGACTCTGATCCATTATACAGCAGTTCATGTTCGGGTTATGCCACAGCATATTATAATCAACAGTGTAGCCAAAATGCCCTGCACGACAGTGGGTGTCCTGGGTATGCCGAAGCATATTACGACCAGCAGTGCAGCCAAGATGCTTTACATGATAGCGGGTGCCCTGGCTATGCAGAAGCGTATTACAACCAACAATGTGGGCTGAATGCTTTGTATGATACGGGGTGCCCTGGTTACGCCGAGGCTTATTATGCTAACCAATGCAGCCTAGATGCATTGTATGATACAGGTTGTCCTGGCTACACAGAAGCTGTGATTGCACAAAATTGTGCCGTAGATCCTTTGTTCAGCCCCACTTGTGATGGCTACCAAGATGCACTTGCCGCCACCTTGTTAGAAGAACAAGAGGAAGTTGTTGTTGCTGCAGAAAATGATGAAACCGTGCAACCGGCTGTTGAAGTTGTAGAAGTTATTGAAAATGTTGTGCCAAACGCTGAACAAGAAGCAACACAGGTAGCATCCGTTGCAGAAGATGTGACTGCTGTTGTCGAGGTAGAGGGTGTTCCAAATGTAACCGCCCTTATACCTGAGCTGCCTGTAGTAGATGTGCAAGCTACTGCTGTTTTAGCACGCCGAACAGAGTTCCAAGCTGAGTTACGCCAAGAAGCGCAAGCTGAAATCGTACAGCAGCAAGAGTTTGTTGTAGCAGCGATTGAAGAAGAGGTTGTGGCAGAACTAGAAGCAGAAGTAGATGAACCTGTTGAAGAACAACAGGTTTCAGCTGAAGCGCCTGCTGTTGATGAAAAGCCTGCAGAAACAGAAACAAAACCTGAGCCAGAGGCTGATGAACCAGAAGAAAAGGTAGAAGAAAAAGAAACAGCTGAAGAAAAACAAGCTGAGCCCAAAAAGAAACCAGCTAAAAAAACTGTAAGTAAACGCGAACAAAAACTGAAAAAAGTTCGCAAAATTATCGCAAAGCGTAGTCAAACCTTGGCTGAACGTATGGGTGAGACGGTAGCTTTGGAACAACAAAAACAACTCCAATTGAATATAATTGCTGTTATGGGGTATGTACCTGGCTTCAGAGATTATACGGGTATTCAACTACAGGATAATCAGTTTTATACACAACCGCAAATGCCTGGTGGTGAAGTTATTGATAATCGCAGAGTGAGTAGATACTTGCTAAACGATTCAAAATTTAATGAACTAGAACTACTACAGTACCAAGGCCGTGTTGAAGGAACTCGTTGATGGCTGAATTAGAGTTTGCAGGAATTAAATTTAAGGGTGGCCGCATGGCTGCTGTAGTCATGGGCCTATCTACATTAGGGGGTGGGCTGTATGGTTCTTTTGAGTTCTACAAAGATTATATGAATATGCGTGAAATGATCACGCAATATGTGGCACCTGATTTATCAGGGTTTAATAATCGGCTTAGTGTTGTGCAAAGCAAGGTGGACGAACAAATGGATTTAGTGCGCCTTACTGAAGAAGTAGCTCGTGATATCAAAACAGATTTGAAAGCTGAAATTAATCAGCAGCATGATGTGATCTACAAAATGGATAACCGAACAACGAGCTTAGATCGTGAGATGCGTAATGTTCTCCGCGCTTTTGAAAAAGAGATGCGTACTGTGTTGCATGATTCAGAAGAACGTATCAACACAACGCGGCGCGGTTTAGCACAAGATTTCCGTACCCTTGAACGTGAAAACACAAGAGAAAGTAACGCATTGCGTACCAAAGTAGATAACCAACTAGAAAAACTCCAGCAAAACGTCGCAAAACAGCTAGCAGAGTTTGAAACACGGTTGAATGATAAGGTGCAAAAAGCCTTAGATAATCCACTGAATAATTAGTTTGCTATATAGAGAGTGATAGCGGACTTCCGGGTTTAGCTTTTTTTAAAAAAATCAAAATCGTCGCGCGGACCAGAAAAACTTTGGTGATAGTGAGATATTTGATATCGGAATATTTTTAGAAAAAACTTTTTTATACGATCCAAACTCCGTGATATCACTTCTATATAGTAAAGTCTTTGCAACGACGTATAATGAACAAAAAACAGTATTCCTGTGTAGTCGGTGCCAGTACCTTAACGCATGGCTAATTTCTGCGCGATACTTGTAACAATAATCATATTTGCAGCGGTGGTGTTTGCAGAAGCCGTGCTGACCACAGGGACATTTTTTCATGGGATACAATTTTAAAACAGAGCCATATGCGCATCAGCGTAAGGCGCTTGAGCTTGGATACGATAAATCGTTTTTTGCATACTTTATGGATATGGGCACTGGTAAATCAAAAGTGCTGCTGGACAATATCGGCATACTGTATGCGCGGGGTGAAATATCTTGCGCCTGTATTATCGCGCCAAAAAGTGTGTACTTAAACTGGTTCTATAACGAGCTTGAAAAACATTTATCTGCAGATATTGCTCTTGATGTGCTGTGTTGGAACCCTAGTAAAAGTGCCCAGCAAGAAGGGCTTCGCCTCAACTTTATGAACCCGCAGCAGGACAAGCTGAAATTATTGTTTATGAATGTAGAAGCCTTGAGTACAAAACGCGGCGCAGATTTTTTACATAGTGTAGCAAAACTATACCCAGATATGCTGTTAGCTGTTGATGAAAGTACAACTATCAAAAGCCGAACTGCTGCGCGTACAAAAGCACTGACACGCATAGCAAAGGGTGTTAAATATAAACGTATACTTACGGGCTCACCAATTACACAAAGCCCTCTAGATTTGTTTTCGCAATGTGAGTTTTTAGCAAAGGGCTGTTTGCAACAAGCGAGTTATTGGGGTTTTTTGAACAGGTATGCCAAAGTGCAGCGCCGGACATTAGGTGCGCACAGCTTTCAGCAAGTGACAGGCTATCAAAACCTTGATGAGCTGAATAGTATTATACAGCCGTTTAGCTACAGAGTGCGCAAGGAAGAGTGTTTAGATCTACCTGACAAAGTTTATATGCGGCGTGAGGTAGACTTCACCCCTGAGCAAAAGGTGGCGTATAATACGATGAAAAAAGCTGCCATGACCTTTTTAGCTGAAGGCCAAGTGACAGCTAGTACAGTTCTTTCGCAAATGTTGCGGATGCAACAAATATGTTCTGGGTATGTGAAAACTGACGAAGGCGTTTTAGTAGAATTACCTACTAATAAAATTAAAGCGTTGATGTCTGCCATTGAAGAAACAGATGGTAAGATGATTATCTGGTGTAATTTTACGCACGATTTAAAGCGCGTAGCTGCCGAGTTAGAAAAAGCATACGGTGTAGATAGTTACCGTTTATTTTACGGTGATACACCTACTGAAGAACGTTCTGCAATTGTTGCACAGTTCCAAGAGCCAGAAAGCCCTTTACGGTTTTTTGTAGGTCAGCCACGGTCAGGTGGTTACGGTCTAACTTTGACAGAAGCAAAAACAGTCATCTATTACTCAAACGGTTTTGATTTGGAAGTGCGGTTGCAATCAGAAGACCGTGCACACCGTATCGGGCAAACTAATAAAGTCACATATATTGATATTGTGGTGAACCAAAGTGTTGATGATAAAATTTTGTGGGCCTTACGCCGAAAGTTAAACCTTGCTACAGAAGTGATGGCTGAGGGTTACAAAACATGGCTTGTTTAGTGGACAAAATATTGGTTGCTGCGTAAAATCAACACCCGTATTACTATTGGCAGGCTTGCAAGCGGTGGTGGGTGCGCGCCATTCGGTGACTCGAGGGGACGTAGCTGTATCCCTGGCCATTTCGTCGCCGTTTGCAAGTATATGGTAAGCGTACTCGTAGAAAGGAGACACCATGCTTACAATTATTTCCGTTGGATTTTTTGCAATTACAATAGCTGCTCACCTTATTGCAGGGAGTGGGTGATGACGGTGTACATCACGCAAGAAATGCGTGGGCGTGATATATCCCATGCATTTGAGTTTGGTGAAGTGCAAACTTTATTGCCACCCGACGCACCTGTGACACAGCAAAATATTAAAATTATGCAAGATAACTTGTATGACTTTTCTACAAATAAAGATCATCTGATTCTTGCAGGCGACCCTGCCTGGATTGGTATTGCTTGTGCCATTGTAAGTGATACGACGGGTGGCTTGTTTAGGCTATTGCGGTGGGATCGTTTAAATGAATCATATCAACCTGTGTTGGTAGATCTATGGACGCATCGCAACTCAAATAATGGAGGATTGTAAATGGCAGAAGAATCAGTAGATGTTTTTGAGCAAGCGCATGATGTTTTTAGCAATATGCAAGATAACCAGCTTGAAACAGTCAGTAACCTTGCACAACGGCAGTTAGTTTTGCATGACAAAATAACTGTTGCAGAAGGTAAGCTCAAAAAGTTTAAGGAAGAGCTGCGTTCTGTGCAGGAAGACTTACTACCTGCTGCAATGCAGGAAATAGGGCTTAACAGTGTTGAGTTACGTGATGGCAGTAAAATTTCTATCAAACCGTATTACGGTGCTTCTATCAACAAAGATAACACTGAAACAGCTTACGACTGGCTAAACCAGAATGGGTTTGGCGATTTGATTAAAAACCAAGTTACGGCAAACTTTAGCCGTGGCGAGGAAAGTAACGCCACATCACTAGCTGATGACCTTGAAGGTTCTGGGCATAGGGTAAGTACTAAAAAGTGGATTGAACCTATGACGCTGAAGGCTTTTGTACGTGAGCAAGTGGAACAGGGCAGTGAGTTACCCCATGACCTGTTCAATGTGTTTATTGGGGAAAAAGCAACTATCTTGAGAAAGGGATAACATGGCTGTTGTTAAAAAAACTGAGGGCGAGGTTGTCGCATTTGACGCCACTGCCTTTGAGTCGTTTGCTGGTGAAGGCTTGGAAGAAGTTACCGCCGACGACCTTGCTATACCATTTCTGCGTATTCTGGCGCAGTTAAGCCCACAAGTTAATAAGCGCGATGGTGCTTATGTAGATGGTGCCGAAGCAGGCATGATTTACAATACTGTCAGCAATGAAGTGTACGATGGTGAACAGGGTATTAGTGTTGTGCCGTGTTACTTCAACCGCCGGTTTATTGAGTGGCAACCGCGGGCATCGGGGGGTGGCTTTGTAGGTACGCACAGCCCAGATGATGAGATAGTAAAAACCACTGTAAAGAATGACCGTGGTGAGGATATTTTGCCAAACGGTAACTTGCTGACAAATACGGCACAGTTCTACGTTATTATGCCACATGAGGGTGCTTTACATAAATGCATCATTACTATGTCCAGCACCCAGCTGAAAAAATCACGGCGGTGGTTAGCATTACAAGCTAGCTTCCAGGGTAAGCGTAAAGATGGTACTATGTTCAACCTGCCTAGCTTCAGCCAAATGTACAGGCTGAAAACAGTTGCTGAGTCTAACGATAAAGGCGATTGGTTTGGTTGGGATATTGCCCACGACAGACAACTTGCTGCGGGTGGTGGCCAGCCAGATGAAGCATTGTTTCTGCAATGTGTTGACTTTAAAAAGGCATGCGCTGCTGGTGATGTGCAAGCTAAAGAAACTGCGGCTCCTGTTGCTGGTAATGATGAAGCGCCATTCTAATGCAGGATATCGCGGAGCAGTTTTTTGAGCTGTTCCAAGGTAGTGAAATAGCACATGGCACGTTTATAGTCAGTCAATCAAATGGGCAGGTGAAACAACAAGGCGCAGCAAGCGTCGTTCGCCTGCCCACTACCGTGGAACTTTGGAAGCAACATTTATCAGGTAGTACAGGATTAGGTATTATTCCAATCCGTACAGATAACACCTGTTATTGGGGGGCTATTGATGTTGATGATTACTCAGTACAACACCAATCGCTAGCGCAAAAGCTAGCCTCTAACAGTATACCTGTTGTATTGGGACGCACAAAGTCTGGGGGAGCGCATATATGGCTTTTTTGCGATGACCCCATACCTGCTGCTGATATGCGGCGCAAATTATCAGAGTTAGCTGCTGTTCTAGGCTACGCTAAAAGCGAAATATTTCCAAAACAAGAACAGCTTTTACTTGACCGTGGCGATGTTGGTAACTTTTTGAATATGCCTTACCAAGCTGGTGAGCGTACTGTGCGATATGCTTTTAATGCGCAGGGCGAGTCACTAGAAACCGCTGAGTTTTTACAGTTATGTAAAGAACGTTCACTAAGCCTTGAACAGTTTTATGCATTAGATATTGCTGAGTTGTTTGGTGGTTATGAGCCTACGGAAGTTCTTCAGCAAGGGCCACCTTGTCTGCAACATTTATGCGCACAAGGGTTTACAGAAGGCAGTCGTAATAATGCGCTGTTCAATTTAGGTGTGTATGCACGGTTGTTTGATGAAGAGAACTGGGAAACTTTAGTACAAAAATATAATGTGGATTACTTAACACCACCGCTTGCCCATAATGAGGTAGGTACAGTTATCAAACAGTTACAGAAGAAAGATTACTTTTACCGCTGCGACGACCAGCCTATTAATGCACATTGCGATAAAGTGTTATGCCGTGAGCGGAAGTATGGTGTAGGGCCAACTGGTGTTACCAGTGATTTATCTAGCCTTACAAAAATTGATGGCGACCCACCTATTTGGCTACTGAATGTTGATGGCCAGCGGCTAGAGCTTACTACTAGCGGATTAACTGTGCAGACACAATTTCAAAAAGAATGTGTGGCACAGATTAATAGGTTTCCTGTATCGGTAAACCAACGTGCGTGGCAGGCAAAAATACAGATATTACTTGATAATGTAACTGTGGTGGAAGTGCCGCCAGATGCGACACTTGAAGGTGAGTTTGAAGACCTGCTGTTTTCGTTTTGTTGTGAGCGTGCGCGGGGTGAAGAGCGCGAGGATATATTACAGGGCATCTCTGTTTGGGTAGAGGACCGTGTGTATTTCCAAGTGAAAGATGTTCGCAAACATTTGCAGGCTAATGATTTTACCTCGTATGGTTCTAATAAAATTACGCTGCGACTGCAGGATATGACTGCTGAAAAAACTTTTTGGCGCGTTCGTAACAAGGGTGTGCATGTATGGTCGTTACCGCAACAAATTTTTGAAGGTGAAGAACAGCCATTAGCTTTGCCACCACTCGCCGCAGAAAAAGATATATTGTGATTGAAATATTTTTAGGGCCACCAGGAACAGGTAAAACTGAAACAAGTATTCGCATTGTGGAAAAATGCTTGGCTGATGGTGTGCCACCTGACCGGATTGCATACTTAGCCTTCACACGGCGAGCAAGCCTAGAAGCAAAGCATCGTGCAATGGAGCGTTTTAATTTATCAGCAAGTGACTTGCCGTATTTTAGAACGCTGCACAGCCTAGCTTACACACAGATTGGTATCATCCGTAATCAAATCATGGGCCGCAAACATTTTGACGAGGTAGCTGATTGGTTAAAAATCGGTAGCTTTTTTGGTTATGATAGTGAAACAGGCCCATTTAGAGATTTTGGGTATGGTGATAAATACCTTGAGTTAATCAATATTGCGCGTATTATTCAAAAGCCTTTACGGCAGGTATACGATGAAAGCCCTTCCCGGCATTTGATTACATGGCGCAATCTTGAGTATGTGGCGCGAGGGTTAGCACATTATAAAAAAGTCCACTCTATGTTTGATTATACCGATATGATTGAACAGTTTGTTGCAAGTGAGTTTGCACCACGGCTAGATGTTGTGATTGTTGATGAAGCACAAGATTTATCCAAGCTACAATGGCGTATGGTTCATAAAATTGCGGAACGTGCACAACGTGTCTACATTGCTGGCGATGATGACCAAGCGATTTATCGTTGGGCTGGTGCTGATGTTGAACATTTTATCGGGCTTGCGGGTAAGGTACATACTTTATCGCAATCGTATCGTATACCGCGCTCGCACCATGAAGTAAGCCAGAAGCTTATCCACCGTATATTTTCACGTAGGGATAAAACATTTATGCCCCGTGATGAGGATGGCACTTTGCAGTGGTACAGGCATAGTGAGCAGGTAGATTTATCTGGTGGTGATTGGTTACTACTGGCGCGTACAGTGCGCGGAGCAAACCAGTTAGAAGAAGAAGTGCGCAGTCGTGGCTACCTGTATGATTTTGAAGGCAGTGTAACAGCAGATAGTAAAGTTATACGTGCAATCACTTTATGGGAACGATTACGCGAAGGTGCACGTTTACCTGTAGCTGATATACGAAAAATTTATAAATTTCTACGCACGAACGAACAAGTAGCCTATGGCTATAAAGGTCTGCCTAATATTGAAGAAGATGGGCTGTATGGTTTGAACGAATTAATTGATGGGTTTGGCTTACTGACAAAAGCACCCTGGGATAAAGCATTGGGGTTAGTAAACGAGCGTGACCGTAGGTACATCGCTGCATGTTTGAAAAAAGGTGAAAACCTTACGGGTCGGCCACGTATTAGAATATCCACTATTCATCGTGCTAAAGGTGCCCAAGCAGATAATGTATGTTTGGTGACAGATATAAGTAAGCGATCGCGTAGTAAGTGGACTTCAGCAGAGCAAGATGATGAAGCGCGAGTGTTTTATGTTGGCCTTACTAGAGCAAAACAAACGCTGCATTTAGTACATCCCATGCATGGGCATGGCTATATTATACCTGCTTAATACTCACTGTGAATAATTAATACTAACTTTTGCTAATCAGCTTGTTTACTGTGTAATTGTAACTACAACACAGGAGGGTTGTTACATGCATAGTGAAGCAGGCCCATCACAGGTTGAGGTGCAGTATGCTACTAAGGGTATACTTCGTGCGCTTAACCTACAGGCCAGAGACAGTGGCTGGGACCATTGGGAACTGCGCAGTGTTGAAGCACTGCCAGAGGCTTGGTACCCAGTCTGTAAGTACAATGAAGATACTATTGCGCAATGTGTAATGGTAACATTTATGGTTGACACTTCCGGACAAACGGCAGTTCTACCGCTTTCTTACGACGAGTTTGCACACTTACCAACGGCCATGCATCCTGTGCAGGACAGTTGGTTTGATGATGCACATGGTATGCATTGAGTGTGGGAAAAAGCAGCCGTGCTGGAAAACAGGCGGCTATTATGTGTAACGTGCTATATGGAGGAATAAAATGGCACACATGGTAGAAACAATGGCTTACGCGGGACAAACCCCTTGGCACGGACTCGGGACGAAAGTCGAACACGATATGACACCCGAAGAAATGCTAATCGCCGCGCAGTTAAATTGGACAGTTAGTAAGCGGCCATTATATACGCCAAGCGCACCAAACGTTTGGAATATTATTGACCCAACAGGCGAATCAGGGTTTACCCATTTGCCTGATGACCATGTACTTATGCGGGATAGTGATAATACCCGTTTAAGTGTATGCGGTAATGATTACATACCTTTCCAAAATGCGGAAGTTATGCAGTTTTTCAAAAAGTTTACCGATGCTGGTAACATGTCAATGGAAACAGCAGGTAGCTTACGTGATGGCAAAGATATCTGGTGCCTTGCTAAACTGGATAATGATTTCGTGTTGCCAGGGGATGACCAAGTAGGTGGTTACTTACTACTGAACAACAGTCATCAAGTTGGTAAAGCTATGACTATTATGCTTACGCCTATCAGGGTTGTTTGTAACAACACACTCACCCTGGCATTAAAGCAAGGTGGCAATAAATTCCGTGTACTGCATATCCAAATGTTTGATGAGCAAGTACAAGCTGCCGCCGAAGAAGCGTTGGGCCTGAGTAACAGTGGGTTGCAAGCGTTCCAAGAACAGGCAGAGTTTTTGTCAAAGGTAACGGCAAAAGACCAATTTGTTGACCGTTACGTTGCACAATTATTCCAGCCTAATTTATTGGCAAGCAATGATGATGTGGCTTTTACCCGTGATGAGTTTAAGCGTACCGCATTAGCTGTACGTGAGGCTATTGAAGTAAGCCCTGGCGCTGATGCTAAATCAGCTAAAGGCACATGGTGGGGTGCACTGAATGGTGTGACATATGTGCTTGACCACCAGAAGCAAAGCCGCAGTGCTGGTAATGGACTGTACAGTGCATGGCTCGGCGGTGCTGCTAACACAAAACGTAAGGCGCTGAACTTAGCCCTGGATATGGCAAAAGCTGCTTAATGATAAAACAACACTTGTTCAGGGGGTGTTCTTAAACCATAAAAGAACATCTTCTGAACTTTTGGAGAATCCTATGTCTGATGAAAAAAGCCTTGTTGATAGCGTCGAACAGATGATTGCACAGGCGCTTACCTCTGACCCGAAAAATATCCAGGTAAAAACAAAACGCCGCCCACCTATGGATGGTAAATTGGAAATTATCAACCTTGTTGATGAGCCGACGGGTGTAGCAGAAAACAGTAACCGTGCACGGAATATGCGTGTAGTCATGGAAAGTCGCACTGTGAAAGAAGCTTTAGACCGCCTTGGCGAACTGCCGAGTGCTGGTTCTTCTGCAGATATTCGGCTAGCTGTTAATAAAGGCGTTATCCGTTTAGCCGAGCCCCAGCAGGAGTAGGTAATGCAGTTTGACCAGGAGAACGTAGAATCTTTTTTCTACTGGATCAATGAGCGCCACAGTATTTACCTGAAACGTTTACATGGTGAACCTGCACCATGGACTGATGACGATATACTGCGGGATTATAAATTCACAAACCCCTTTAGAGAAAACGATGCCGTAACAATATGGATGCGGCAGAACTGGACACACCCAAACAGTAATAAACCTTGGGGTGAGCAAATTTTCAATGTTTGCTTATTCCGTATGTTTGGCACAATTGAGTTTGCTGAGGCTGCGGGTTGGCAGGATGATTGGAACCCAGAGTACTTAAAAGCTGTGGCACGTACACGGTTGGATAATAAACAAAAAGTATTCACAGGTGCTTACATCATTACAAACCAGGGGTTGAAGCTGCCAAAAGAAGAAGTGGTAGTTGATAAATTCTTGGGGCCGATTTGGCAAAGCAAAGATGATTTAGCAGACTTAGCCAATAACGATCCATACTTACAGGTACTCCACAACGAGCTTGGTAAATTTCGTGGCTTTGGTGGTGGTGGTTTTATGGCTTACGAAGTAGTCACTGATTTAAACTACACACCTGTACTCAGTTTAGCTTTTGATAAGTACCGCTGGGCAAATGCTGGACCAGGGGCAAAGCGTGGTTTGAATCGCCTAAGTAACCGCCCACTAAACAGTAGCAGCAGTGATTGGAACACAGAAATGCGTGTTCTGTTGGAAGATTTAGCACCACGGCATATCGGCAGCCATATTCCTAAAGAAGATGTGGATATGCGTTGTATTGAACACAGCCTGTGTGAGTGGGATAAATACACACGGGTTTTGCGTGATGAAGGTAGGCCGCGTAGTAAAGTGAATTATACGTGGGGTATGAACTACCCTGTAAACTCAGGTACCGTAAACACTGATATAGCTGATTATGGGCCTGAAAACCGTGGGTGGGATTATAATGGCTGATACTGTTGTAGTGCACTTGACTAAGTGCGCTGCGCAGACTACTATCGCCAGCGCACGTATCGCAAAGTACATAGCTACGATGTTTGATTTACCATTGGTAGATCAACCAGGGCTGTGGAAAAAGCAATACAAGAACATTATCTATGTAAACAGCATGGGTGCCTTTGCCCCGCCAGAGTTGCGCCTTGAGTTAGCGCAGCAGGTACGGGGCTGTGAAAAATTGATTTATGTACAGAATGATTATAACGTACACCCGATTAGCCAAGTGCAAAAGGTTGTACGCGATGAGCGTGGGTGGAGCCACGACTTCCCATTTACTACAGGCGATATACATTTATGGACAACCGTACCTGAGTACTGTAGGAAGCCTGGAGATAAGTATATAAATTGGAATGCTCTGACCTTTAATCAGGCTGTGCCAAATGCCCTTTTAAGGGGCGCAGAGGCATCTACAGTGTTTTACTGGGGGGCATGTAGGCCAGGGCGCGTAGATGCGTTTAAACGGCTGCTGTTGGGTGTTAATAGTATTCGGCGGGGGCCGGTGGTTATTAGCTGTGCTGGTAAAGTCCAGCGCAAGTTTTTAGAAGCTGCTGCAGATACTGTACTGCAAAATACTGCACAAGCATGGGTGCCCGACCATGTGAACTTTTGTAAACCATTTAAAAATTTAGGTGAGCTTTCAGCTTACGGCGCTACCGTGTACATGGAAGATGAAGCAAGTCATACTGTGTACACAAGCCCTGCAAATCGTTTTTACGAGGCATTGAGTGTAGGGCTGTTTATGTATGTTGACCAGCCTGCGGTACATACTTTAGAACAAGCAGGTTATGAGGTGCCCCAAGAGTGGGTAGTTCATTCGTTAGATGAGATCCAACGGGCAGGTATGCCTGTGCCAGATGAGTGGCAAACACAACAAAAGATAATGTGGGTACAACACGCGATAGCAGAGCGTGAAAGTTTGGACAGTGCCCTAGTGCAAGCAATGCATGAACTTGAACCAGAAAGGAGGCAACAAAGCGATGCGAGCTTTTAATGTGCGCAATGTCAGTGAAGCTCTGTACGTTGTAAACGAAGAGATACGTGTAGATGGTGTTCAACAAGATACCCGTAATGGGCCAGCACTTGAGTTTCCTGAGCCAGTAGCAATCACATATCAAAAACCCTGGGAAAGAGTGCTGTTTTACCCACTACGCGATGCTAATCCATTCTTCCACTTGCTAGAAAGTTTGTGGATGTTAGCAGGGCGTAATGATGTTAAGTGGATACAGCGGTTTAATAACCAAATGTCGGTGTACAGTGATAATGGTAGCACCTTTCATGGTGCATATGGGCATAGATGGCGTAACCATTTTTTTGAAGACCAATTACCTGTAATTATTCACCGGCTAAAAACATACCCAAACGATCGGCGGTGTGTACTGGGTATGTGGGATCCTACAACAGACCTTGTTGCTGGTAACAAAAATGTAGATTTACCCTGTAATACACATATCTACTTCCGCATTGATAAACGGAACCGTTTACATATGACTGTGTGTAATCGCAGTAATGATATGATCTGGGGTGCCTTGGGCGCGAACGCTGTGCATATGAGTTACCTGCAAGAATATATTGCTGCAATGGTTGGCTGCGACATAGGCCCATATACACAGTTCAGTAATAACTTTCATGCATACCTTGAAACGTTAAGTAAGTTGGATGGTTTACAGCCCGAGTATGACCCATACCTGCAACTGCGACAAAAATCACAGCGGCGGTTAGCATTAGTGAACGATACAAATAAGTTTGACAGTGATTTAAAAACTTTTATTGAGTATATCGGCAGTGGTGATTTGGTAGCTGCTTTACCAGAACAATTACGGAAAACAGAAAATAATTTTTTCCGTGGCGTAGCTGTGCCTATCGCAACAGCGTACCTTCAGTATAAGCAGTACAAAAGCACACAAGAAGTTCCGTACTTATTACATGCCCAAGAAACTGTGCAGAGTATACAGGCACCAGATTGGCAACGCGCTTGTCATGAATGGCTGAACCGCAGGGCAGCAAAAGCAGGTTTCAAAGTATTAGCACCAGAGGAGGAGTATGGCTGTGCGGGAGCAAAAGCACCAAGGTAGTCCAACTATAAATGAAGTAAGTGAGCTTGCAAAAGAAGATGCAGTAGCGTTACTCCGTGCTGAAGCAAGCTATGGCGATAGTTGGCGTAAACGTGGGGGCGTCGGTGCTTATATGATGCTTGCCCGGAAGTGGGATAGGCTAGAACTGCAAGTTGAACAGCATGGTTATGATGTGTTCAAAGCTATTGCAGAAGACCCACGGCAAGAGGGTATCATAGATGATATCCGTGATTTGCGGCGATACTTATTTTTAGTGGAAGCATGGTGCCAACTGAACGGCGAAATACTTAGCCATGAAATTAATAGAGAGCCAATTGACCCCACCGAAGATACTTAATCGGGAAACGTTGGAAACACCTTTGCGTGCGACTTGTTCTTGTTTACAAGAAGAAAGGCAGATTGTTGTGCGTGTGCTGAAAAACAAATGGCCAAGGTGCTCTTGTAAGAAGCTGATGAAAGTGCAAAAATATGAATAAAAGTCCACGGCAAATGACTTTTTTCTCACCCAAAAGTGAGTGGGTAGCACCAACAGAGTTCCCCGACCTTTCTGCTTACGAAACAGTAGCAATTGATCTTGAAACCTGTGACCCAAATTTACGTGATTTAGGTAGCGGGTGGCCCCGTGCTGATGGGTATATAATTGGTGTCGCGGTGGCAGTAGCTGATAACCAGTGGTACTTTCCTATACGGCATGAGATTGGCCCAAACTTAGATGCACGCCGAACGCTACGGTGGTTGGCTAGTGTTACTGACGACCCTGATAAAGAGTTAGTATTTCACAACGCACAATATGATGTTGGGTGGCTGTTAGCTGCCGGTGTGAAAGTAAGCGGCCATATACGTGATACAATGGTGATTGCTCCCCTGCTTGATGAAAACAGGTTTAGTTACTCACTGAATAATTTAAGCAGAGATTATTTAGCTGATATCAAATCAGAAAAAGACTTACGTGAAGCTGCGGCTGAGTTTGGCGTTGACCCAAAAAGTGAAATGTATAAACTGCCAGCTAGCTTCGTTGGTGCATACGCAGAGCAAGATGCTGCTTTAACACTTCGTTTATGGAATTACTTTCAGTCGCTGGTTATACAACAAGACATCAGCGATATAGTAGCTTTAGAACATGATGTACTAGCTACTGTGATACCTATGCGCCGTAATGGTGTGCGTATAGATACAGACCGTGCTGAGCAGCTTAAAACGTACTTTGCTAAAGAAGAGCAGCAGTTACTGACACAGTTGCACCGTGAAACAGGTAAGCATGTAGAAATATGGGCTGCTGCCAGTATTGCTGAGGCTTTTGATGCTATTGATCTACCCTACCCACGTACAGAAAAAACTGAAGCACCTAGCTTTACAAAGTTCTGGTTGAAAAACCATTCGCATACAGTGCCAAAATTGATTGTGCAGGCCCGTGAGTTGAATAAGGCACGCACTACGTTTGTAGATACGATATTAAAGCATAGTCATAATGGGCGCATACATGCAGAGCTGCATCAGCTGCGTAATGATGGTGCTGGTACTATCACAGGGCGGTTCAGCTATAGCAGCCCTAATTTACAGCAGATGCCAGCACGTAATGCGCAGATTGGCCCCATGATCCGTAGCTTGTTTTTACCTGAGCAAGATACTTTGTGGGGGGCATTTGATTACAGTAGCCAAGAACCGCGATTAGTTGTGCACTATGCCAGCTTATTAGAGTTTAATGGTGCACAGGCATTTGCTGATGAATATCATCGTGATGTGGCAACTGACTTTCACCAAATGGCCGCTGATATTGTAGGATTACCCCGTAAACAAGCAAAAGATATTAACCTGGGGTTATTCTATGGCATGGGCACAAATAAACTGGCGACAAGCCTTGGCCTTGAAATAGATGAAGGTAAAAAGTTATTTGAGCAATATCATGCAAAAGTGCCGTTCGTTAATCAACTGAGCGAGTATGCAAGTAAACGTGCCGCGACTAAAGGTGTTATCCGTACACTTTTAGGTAGGCGATGCAGGTTTGATAAGTGGGAACCGAGTAAATACGGTACTTATAAACCGATGGATTATGAAGCTGCATTTAGTGAACATGGCCCAAGTATTCGGCGTGCGTTTACATACAAAGCGTTGAATAAATTAATACAAGGAAGTGCCGCTGACCAAACTAAAGCAGCAATGGTCGCGCTGTACAAAAACGGATACTTGCCGATGATACAAGTTCATGATGAACTTGATGTTGCTGTAAGCAGTGAAAAAGATGCGCGACATATAAAAGAAATTATGGAAACATGCGTATCATTACAAGTACCAAGTTTAGTCGACGCTGAGTTTGGTACAAACTGGGGCGAAGCAAAACAATCTTTTTCTGACAAACCTTGGACACGTGGTTTACAAGAAAAACATTCTGTTATGATAGCTTGAGGTTCCTCATGTCAAAAGATAATGTGATAGATTTTCCACTACCAAAAGTAGAAGAAACGTTTCAAGATGTGACTGCTTTACGCTGTAGTGAACCTAATTGTGGTTCTATACACTTTTTTCTTGAAATAAGCGATTTACGTCGTGTGATTTGTTCAAATTGCTACACGACAGTACGTATGGGTTGGTGAGTAAAAAAGTTTTGTAATTAGTGTTCGTTAGGGCTTTTATATATTACAAGCAAAATATATAGGAGGTTGCTTATGTTTACAAAGTTGTACAAAATTTTCAAAGGTAAGCCCACAGATGGCCCCACACCACGCGGCAAGTGGAGCTTACTAATCACTGACATGGCTGTTGGTGATTCAGTATTTGTTGCTAACCGTAAAGAGGCAGAGCGCCTGCGGAATGCTGCATACGCCCAAAAGAAAAACATTTCTACCCGCACCCTGCCCGATGGCACCATACAAGTGTGGCGGATTATATGATGGGTATGTATGGGCGTATATCACAAATTGCATGGGACTATACCGCTGAGCGTATACCCACTGCGCATGAAACATTTGCCGAAGTACTGGCTACAAACGAAGAAAGTTTGCTCGCAGCATACCAAGGTTACTGGGCAGCTAAAGGGGCGTTGATGCGTTTGGAGGCCGATGATTTTGCATACCTTAAAGGTAAGCAACCGGCTATTGTAGCAGCAGAAAAACTTGTGTACCAAGCCGCTGATGAACTCAGTGTTTTTGGCGATGTATACGAGGTGCTTGCTGATATTGAACAGGATAGGGGTGGGACGCAAACCTCCTTGTGGAGTGCCGCTACTGGTGTGGGCACTTAGAGGGTACAATGCAATACTCTGGGCAACCCCGTATGTTTATTTCATGTGCAGAGTTATTGCCAAAGCTGGCGTCCCAATGTGTCCCCCCAGACACATTTGATAACAGCTAAATTGTATTACACCAGCCTAGTCCAAGCCGGAGGGGGTTACAGCAATCTGTGCCCTGTGTGCTCTGGCTTGGACTAGGGTTCCCGTAGAAAGGGGGAGTTATGAATATATTTCACTTGGATTCTGATCCTAAACGCGCTGCGCAAATGCATGGCGATAAGCATGTTGTAAAAATGGTGCTTGAAACAGCACAGATGTTATGCACTGCCCACCGATTAGTGGATGGTGATAGGTATGCGAATGTAAATAAGCTGTATCAAAAGGCTTACATGAACCACCCGATGACTGTTTGGGTGCGTAGTGCGAAAGAAAATTATATATGGACACACCATTTGTTCTACGCATTACAGGAAGAATTTTTATTCAGGCGTGGTAAAACACACGCAAGTATTCGGTTATTGTTACCCCTCGCACAAGTACCTTGGGGTATAGATACAAACTTCTTTACCGAGGTGCCACAGTGTATGCCCGATGAATACAAAAACGATGACCTTATTGTTGCGTATCGGGATTATTACAAATATAAGGAAAGTCTGGATATTGTTCATTATGAGTGGGGCCGTCCGCGCCCTGAATGGCTATAATGGTTGCACCAAAAGTCACACATAAAAACCAGCTTGATGTCGTAGCAAATCCAAAGCGCGAAAAAGGGCTGTCAAAAATACAAGAAAAGTTCGCACTGCTCTACGCCACACGCGACGATTTAACACAAAGTCAGTGTGCCGTAGAAGCTGGGTACAGTAATCGTAGTGCGCACAGTAAAGCCAGTGAGTTACTGAACCCTAGAAAATGGCCGCATGTAACACAACGCATCCGTGAAATCAAAGAAGAACTCGGGCGTAAATACGAAGTCAACTTTGAAAATCATGTGCGCAAACTGGCAGAGTTGCGCGACGAAGCAATGCAAGCAGGGAATTTTGCCGCTGCTATCAATGCTGAAAAGTTTCGCGGGCAAGCTGCAGGAATCTATATTGACCGCAAAGAAATCCTGCACGGGAAAATTGATCAGATGAACCGTGAAGAAGTTATGCGAGCAATACAAGAAATGCAGAAAGATTACCCTGCCCTGCAAGAAATAACCACTGAGTATAAAGTAGTAGAAGGCGATTAAATACTGCTGGTTTTAGCCCCTCTGTTAAGGCAACGTTAGTATATTACTTAACGTTAGGAGGTTGCTTATGTGGAATGCAAACAATTTTTACGGCGTGACTGATGTTTACCTTGCCGAGACATGGCGCTTGCAAGATGGTGTGTTTGTGCGTGAAGGTTATGTAGTTGAGGCTGCTGGCCATGATACTGTGCAAAGGGACCAACCCAGTTGGAAGATGATGCCAAAAGGTTTGGACAAAATGCGTCTACATTTTGTACCTACCATCGGCGGGCAAGTTACAAGAGATGCGATACATGCATACCAACAACGTGATAATGAAAGTTATGTTGTGCAAAATTCAAAGGAGTTTAGATATGTGCATCTTAAAAATGTTCTTTGAAGGTGTGGCCTTCCTGTTAGCATGCGCAGGTTTAGTCGGCATTGTGACGTTAATCTACTTACTCATGCACTAGGGGGGGATATGTTTTTATTATATGGGCTATTAGGAATAGTATTCGCACTGCTGCTAGTAGCGTTTCTTGACTGATCATGACATATTTTATTATCGCTATCGTCATGTATTGGATGAATCCAGCAGATATACCGTACTATGATGCGATAGAAGTAACTGCATGGCAGGGCGAACCTTTACGGTTTGGTAATGTCGGGAACTGCTGGCAGTACATCGCGGATAATCTGCAAATGCTCATGGATTTTGGGCATGCAGAGTTCCCCGATGCACATCATGTACAAACTATACACTGTGTGGAAAAAGCTGAAATCTAATCTGCTTTGCATTTTTGATAAAAAAGTGTTGGGCATTATTACTCACCCATGCAATATTACTAATATTGCAACTAACCCGCAGAAAGGGGTTACATCATGGCTGTACACCAGCAAGTTTCAAAAACAGGTTTGCCGAGCAAGCCTACTACCGCACAAATCACTAAGTTCAAAGCAAAGCAGCAAAAGAATGTTAAAACAGCTGATATTCCTGCTATCCCACGTAAAGTTCTCACACCTGCACAAGCTGACAAAGCTATCAGTGAGAACTTCCTCAAAACCACCCCAGTTGTATCACCCAAGCCTAAAACGTCCAAAGCAGTGGCCACACTCCAAAACGACCAGGGCCGGATAGTTTTTGGTGCTGAAAGTTTACCTAGTGGCGAAATTACTAATGCCACCATCCGGCAGTTTATTCTCAAGTACGCAGGTGGCCAGACGCATAATGTGCTTGTTGAACCACTACCGAACGTGGCACTTACAACTGACCGGCCAGTGCCATTTTTCCGTGACAAAACATACACCGACAAAGGTGTGCGGTTTAATGATCTGATTGACCACCTGCATGGGGTCAACGGTGATAACCGCCTGAGTGCTATTTTGGCAGCATGTGCGAAGCGCGGCACGAGTGCTAAAAACAACCCTATGACTTTGATGCTGCTAAATGGTGGGCAATCGCGCAGTAGTGCAACATGGGGGACTAGCTTTATTAGATTAGTTGTGGCAAAGTAGTTTTGTCCAATCGTTGCTTTCTTCCCATTCGGCCCCAGTGTTCCCTCGCTGGGGCCGCTTTTTACAGGAGCCACAAATGGATTCTCTTAACATATTGATGCCTGGAAATATGACGATGGCTGTCGCTGCTTACTTACGTGAGCATGGCGCTGTCAGCTTACCGCAAGCACAAAAACTCGGCGTAGAAAACAACGCTGATCTTGCTAACATCGTACACCGGCTCCGCAAACTGCACGGCATGCCTATCGCCTGTGCTGACAGGCGCACAAAAAAATATCGCCAAGGCTTGTACCCTGAGTATGTGCTTGTGAACAAATAGTTATATTCACCTTAAATCAGCCCCAGTACTTTAACAGTATTGGGGCTGTTTTAGTGCCCGTTCATACATAGGAGGTCTACATGGCTAATACAGCACTTGATTACTACAACGCCGAGATCAACACGCGGTTTACAGCCAATTGCGGAGCCGGTGTACGATCTGCATATGTAAACTTGCCCGCTACCGATTACTTGGCTAGGGCATTGGAGGCAAAGCAAAGGTTTATGTGCGATACCCTGTGCAGCCAAACCGAACTTTGGTACGATTCTATTGACCAGACTGGCTATGCACCAGCGTTCGGCACCGATTCACCGTTTGTGTATGCCGCTAACGACGAAGTCTGGGGTTTTATACGCGCCCACGCTCGTGGGCGTGACAAACAGGTAGTGTACAGTCACCACGTTCAGGTGCCAGTGCGCCCTGCCGAGCAACACGCCAGCCTTTGTTACTTTCATGCAACAACGTTCTCTTGGTGGCATTGCTGGCACATTCCGGGCCATGCGCCAGTGTTCAACAGTAAAGCAGGCGAATCCAACGCGCGGCTGCACATAGCGTACGAACAAACTACGCACTGGTGGCCAGACGAGCCCGAACAATACAGTTCTTGCTACTGGCTAGTGCCACTAGATAAATAATTACTAGTCCGTACAAATCGGCCCCTGTACTTTTTAACTATAGGGGCGGTTTTGTATCCCCCACAAACCAGGAGGAAATATCATGGCAACACGTAGTAATATCGCATACCTCATGCCCAACGGGCATATACAAGTAATCAGCTGCCACATGGATGGCTATCCAAAAGGGGTAGGTTTAATGCTCAACACACACTACAAACATTGTGACCGTGTACGTGAGCTTATGGCACTAGGCGATCTGCATTGCTTACAACGCTACCTTTATCCAGGTGGGCCACACAGTTACGACCAACGCCAGCCAAATGTAACTGTAGCATTTGGCCGTGACCGTGGCGATGAAGCTACCGAAGCTGTAGAATATAACAGCATACTTGAGTGGAAGGCACATCTAAGCCCAGATATTGAATATTGCTACTTATTCCAACCCTCCATAATTGGCGGGACGGGTAAGTGGCAGCAGATCAACCACCCTGTTTTGTGGCATAACAAGCACCACGAAGCCGTCTTGCGCGCCAGCTAACTAATAGAACAAAAACCGCTTATCACGCAAGGTCGTACCCCGTACTTTTTAAGCATGGGGTACACCCATTTGTTCATAACACTTTCAAGGGGTTTAATATCATGGCTAACTTAGCTTCTACATACACGGCAGCGGTCGCGCATATGTATCATGCCGACCAACTCACGGCACCGTACAACATGCAAATCGCTAACGCCGTTACCGCCCGCACCGATTTTGGCGTTGGGCTGGCAACGGTCAATGGGGCAATGCTGCTAGTGCCAGATCCCACCACGCAACCGTATCCAGACTATCCCGAAGTTTACCAAGACTGCGTGGGCAACAGTCCTGTAATTATGCTCAACGCAAAACAACTAGCCGCGCTTGAAGCCGAGCTTACCCCTATGGCACAGGGTAAGCCCGTCGCACGTTTTATGGTAGACGCCCAAACAAATAGCTACGACCACTGCACTTACATTGATGTGCAGTTTGTACTGCGCGAAAATGCACTTACATACCCAGTCGGGCAACCACTGTGCATGGATACACTGCAACAAGCACTAGACCACAACCCAGGCAACGTACTGCGCGACACGCACGGCAATGCGTTGACTGGGCGGTACACCGTAGTAGCCGAACACGATACGTGGGCACCCGATTGCAGCACCACTACCTATTGGCTGCTGCCCGCATAACGATTAACATACCTGCCCCATAAGGGCGCATACACACCCTCGCGCCACACAAGCGCGGGGGTTTTTTGTACTTTGCTATATAGAGAGTGATAGCGGACTTCCGCGATTGGAAAAAGTTTTCTTCATCAGGTCCACTATATCAATATCTCACTATCTTTTAGGTTAAGTGCTTGATATACCACAAAACACAGATATTGGACTTTTGACCAATAATCAGGTTAGATAAACTTTCTCTGGTCCGCGCGGCGATTTTGATTTTTAAAAAAACATTCAACCCCGGATCAGCGGTATCACTCTCTATATAGCAAAGTGTAAATCCATGCCTGTTAAGCCCGAAAGCCAGTTCTGGCATCGCCTGCGCAAAGCAACTCAAAGTCAACCCATTTGCTGGACACGGCTAGAAAGCTGGGCCACACCTGGAGTGCCCGATCTGCATGGTATTGTTGATGGCTATCCCTTTTGGTTTGAGTTAAAAATCTGCAAAAATAAGTTAAGAACAAATTTACCGAAGCTCTTATCGCCACACCAAATCGCTTGGCAAACTGCATATTTGCGACACGGTGGAAAGGTTTGGAACTTGGTTGATCGGCCACGATCAGGGCTGCTTGATTTGTACGAGGGCGGATTTGGAGTGATGGACGATCGTCCGTTGGCCCTCTGGTCTGGTCAGCGCAACGACTTTGATGGACTGATAGATCACGTGCGATCGCGCTTGATCAATGGGCAATAGTCAACAGGTATAGGTATGATGGATTGCTGTTGATAAACGATGGACCGATGGACCGATGGATCAACCTTGATCAGCTGCGATCGTATATATATAGATAATAGGTATGAGTAGAGTTGACTAGAGACCAGCCGACTAGATGCGACACGAGCCTGAGCCTGAGCCTGAGCCTGAGCCTGAGCCTGAGCCTGAGCC
>VMHT01179912.1_pt1 | contig 33803 bp, 36 predicted proteins | sample 4693611 | NCBI WGS metagenome assembly VMHT01 (sample SAMN12280063, study PRJNA550983) | marine metagenome | isolation source: seawater sampled from same location over 5 years 0.02-0.2 micron viral filtrate | place: USA: collected off the coast of southern California halfway between the port... ...
TAATCCCCATATGGAGAACTTTATGGCAACTTTAGAAGATCAACTGGCACTTGAGTTACAGATGTGCCAAGCAGGTGAGGAAAGATACGACAAACAGGTGGCCGCACTCACTGATAAGGGTGTGGAGAGCAGGGCGCAACACGGGAAAGCCATCATTGGTAACGTGTTGACCCCATTGTCCAAGGCCATCGCAGAGTTTTGCACAGGTGAGACTTCATCGAACCGCAGTATCGCCTACGGGAAGATCAAGCACCTAGACCCCGACCGATTGGCAGTGCTGTCCTTACTAGGTGCTATCGACAAGATCAGTCAGCGAGTCCCTCTGATGGCAGTGGCACGAACCATCGGTCTGTATGTCGAGGATCAAGATAGAATTGAGAAGTGGTTAGAAGGCGACAGGGATGTCGCAACTACCATCGTAAAGATGGCTCAGGAGAAAACCACATACCGCCACCGCAGATCAGGGGTCATTCATAAGATGAATAATGATGGGTACTACGAAACGTCATGGACTAATGACGAGCGTATACACGTTGGCCTGAAGATGATTGATCTGATTATCACCAACACTGGTGTACTAGAATTGGTACGGGTCAGGACATCACGGACTAAGACTACCACCTACCTTGTGGCACAGGAGTCAACACTGGATTGGGTAAAGGGATTCCACGCATCCCATAGGTCTGCCCGTCCACGCTACGCTCCCTGCGTGATACCTCCGAAACGATGGGAGGGTTTGTTTGGGGGTGGATACTACATTGATGAACTTAACAATCTACCACTGGTGAGGATGCACTAATGAGAAAGAGAACTACTGAGTATTTCACAGAGTTAGAGAAGTGCGATATGACTGAGGAGTTGAAGTGCGTGAATGCGCTACAGGAAACACCTTGGCAAATCAACAAGCACGTTCTGGCAGTACTGCGTCAGGCATGGGACAGTGGACAGACTTGGGGAGGGCTACCTGCAAGGGATGATGTCCCGCTACCTGTCTACCCGTTTGATTGTGAACCTAGTGAGTTAAGCCCTGCACAGCAGGAGGAGTTTAAAGCATTTAGAAAGAAACGTGGAGCAGTCCACGCTCACAATAATACGACAATGAGTTTGCGTATCTTGATTGAGCGTACCATCCAAGTCGCAGAGCAGTACGCCAATGAGGTTGAGTTCTTTTATGTCTGGCAGTTGGACTTCAGGAGTCGTAAGTACCCTATGGAATCATTCTTGTCACCGCAGACGGGTGATGCAGGTAAGGCACTGCTCACATTCGCATACGGAGTAGAGATCGAGTCACCAGAGGATGCCAAGTGGTTAGCTATCCAAGGTGCGAACGTCTACGGCAATGACAAGGTGACGCTAGAGGATCGTGAGTTGTTTGCCTACATGAACACTGAGATTGCACAGGCGGTAGCTGATGATCCGTTCAGCGAGACTATCTGGTTGGAAGCTGATAAGCCGTGGCAGTTCTTAGCGTGGTGCTACGAGTGGGCAGGGTACACGAGAGCCAGAGACTCAGGAGAGAACTACGTTACCACACTACCCTGCTCTGCTGATGGATCGTGTAACGGCTTACAGCACCTGTCAGCTATCCTACGGGACAGGGAGGGTGGTAGAGCAGTCAACCTGACCAAGACAGAGTTACCGCAGGACATCTACGCTGATGTAGCTATCAAGGCCATGGATCGTATCCGCAAGGATGCCCAAGACCCTGAGAACACGATGGCACACCAGTGTTTGCAGTTTGGTATCACCCGTAAGGAAACTAAGCGATCAGTAATGATCGTACCGTATAGCGGTACACGATATGCCTGTCGGGATTACGTCATGGAAGCATTGAAGGAACGAGTAAAGAAGCAGGGACATAACCCTTGGGGTGACGATCTATATCTGGCGGCAAACTATATGTCTAAACACATATGGGAAGCTATCAGTGACAGTATAAGTTCAGCACGTATTGTCATGGATTACATCAAGTCGGTTGCTGAAGTGTACGCCAAGCACAAGCAGGTCATGCAGTGGTACACCCCCACGGGTATGCTGATCTGGCAGTGCTATAGCGACATGAACAAACGTAGGATCAAGACCGCTATCAATGGGTCTGTCGTGAAACTCAACTACCATTCACAGATAGATGACACTGTAAGCCGTTCTAAGACGTTATCAGGGGCATCCCCCAACATGATACACAGTCTAGACGCATCGGCTCTGACGATGACAGTGAACCGCTGTGTGGATGTAGGGATTACTGACTTTAGTATGGTGCATGACAGCTACGGCACTCAGTCACCCTATATGCCCACGATGGTGAACATCATTCGTGAAAGTTTTGTAGATATGTACGAGCAGAACGATGTCCTACAACAATTGTACGATCATGCGGTGAAGGTTTTACCTGAAGGCGCAGAGATTCCCAAGCCACCGGAGAGAGGTGACTTGAGTTTACGAGAGGTATTGCAGTCTGAGTACTTCTTTTCCTAATGGCCCCCTAATGCAGTAAGGGCTGAAAAACTTAATCAACAGAAAGAGACTATTAATATGGCTAGACAAGACTTTGAAAGAATGAACATCAAAGGTAAAGCAATGTGGTGTAAGGTGTTAGAACCTGACACTAAATTTAACCCTGACGGTGACTACTCCACTGACATCTTATTGTCAGAGGCAGATGCCGCACCGATATGTGAGAAGCTAGATAATGCAATCCAAGTTGCATTTGACAATGCGATCAAGGACTCACCTAAGTTAAAGAATGTCCTGTCCACATCCTCCCCGTACCAGACTGTCTACGATAATGAGACAGGCGACCCTACTGGGGAGATCAAGTTCAAGGCAAAACTAAAGGCTGTCTGGAGAGCTAGAGACGGACGCTTTGGTGAACAACGTCCAGTTGTGGTGGACAGTAAGCTAAATCCTATCGACAAGCACATTGCTATTGGCAATGGGTCTGACATCAACGTCAATGTTGAAGTAGTACCCTACGTCATGCAGTCTACTAAGTCAGTGGGTGCAAGTTTACGACTGAAAGGAATCCAAGTCGTTAACCTTGTTGAGTACGGTAACAACGCTTCAATGTTTGGTGAAGTGGACGGTGGCTTTGAAGCACCTCCCGCACCAGAGAATGACACCATTCCTTTTGAAGTGGAGAGCAGTGATGACAGCGACCAAGGGGACTTTTGAAGCAAGGGTGGTTAGTGATTTGAATAACCGCAGTATTGCGTTCGAGTATGAACCTGAGAAGTTGCCATACACTGTTCAACGGAACTACATCCCTGATCTTCGGATCGGGGAGATGTATGTCGAGGTCAAGGGTTACTTCAGGCAGGAAGCCCAACGCAAGATGCGTAACGTCAGAGAGCAACACCCAGAGAAGGACATTCGATTTCTATTTCAGAGATTGGACAGTCCAGTGCAAGGCGCAAAGAAACGAAAAGATGGAAGTAAGATGACCTGCGCTGAATGGGCAGAGCGTCATGGCTTCCTTTACGCAGAGAAGGAGATACCCGATGAATGGATTAACTGAGGAGTCGAGTAGTGAGTTCTTATATCACGAGGCTTGCGAGAAGTGTGGGAGCAGTGATGCTAAAAGTGTCTATGATGACGGTCATTCCTATTGTTTTAGCTGTACTCATTATGAAGTGGGAACTGACACAAGCACTCCGACACTACAAGCAGTCCCAAGTACACCAAAGGGTGACTTTGTATTGGGAGAATCTATCGCACTTGGTAAGCGAAAGATTAATCAAGCCACTGCAAAGTTTTGGAACTACCAAGTGGGAGAATATAAAGGAAAGACTGTTCAAGTAGCGAACTACAAGGATAAGAACGGACAGCTAGTATCACAGAAGATACGATTCCCAAACAAAGATTTCCTGAGTGTAGGAGATCACAAGAAAGCACAGCTATACGGACAGTGGCTGTGGCGTGACAAAGGGAAGATGGTCTGCGTGGTGGAGGGGGAGTTGGACGCTCTCTCTCTATCGCAAGCCTTCGATAACAAGTGGCCTGTAGTGTCACTTAGGAGTGGTGCGGCTTCCGCTAAAAAAGATATTGCGGCAAGCTGTGAATGGCTAGAACAGTTTGAGTCAGTCATTCTCATGTTTGACAACGATAAGGTTGGACAGCAAGCGGCCATTGATGCCGCCTCCGTACTCTCTCCATCGAAAGCTAAGATTGCAAAGCTACCGTTGAAGGATGCGTCTGAGATGGTTCAGGCAGGTAGAGTTAAAGAACTGATAGATGCAGTGTGGGCGGCTAAAGCATTTCGCCCAGACGGTATACTAGATGGGGCTGATCTTTGGGATGTGGTCACTGAGGTGCAGGATGTAGAAAGTGTACCGTATCCATATGAAGGTCTTAATGATGTTACTAAGGGGTGTAGGCGTGGTGAGATCACTACGATTACAGCAGGAAGTGGTATCGGAAAATCACAGTTGACCCGTGAATTTGCGGCTCACTTGATTAGACAAGGAGAGACGGTGGGCTACATAGCCCTTGAAGAGTCCGTCAAAAGAACTGGGTTGGGTTTGATGTCAATTGAAGCAAACCAACCTTTACACTTAGGAACAGAAAATATCACTAAAGAGGAAATGAAACGTGCTTTCGATAATACCCTCGGCACTGGTCAAGTATTTTTGTATGACCATTGGGGTTCAACTGACAGCGATAATCTTCTCTCTAAAATCAGATACTTGGTTCGGGGATGCTCTTGTAATTGGATCATTCTTGACCACCTTTCCATTGTTGTATCTGGTATGGGAGATGGCGATGAAAGGCGTTTAATTGACAACACCATGACTAAACTGCGGTCACTCACTGAAGAGTTAAACTGCGGGATGCTACTGGTAAGTCATTTGAAACGTCCGTCAGGCGACAAAGGCCATGAAAACGGGGCAGAGACATCTCTGTCCCAACTTCGAGGATCAGCCGCTATCGGTCAGCTAAGTGATATCTGTATGTCCCTTGAAAGGAATCAACAGGCTGTACAGGGTGCAGACATAACAACAGTACGGGTACTGAAGAACCGTTGGTCAGGGGAAACGGGCATTGCCTGTCACCTTGAGTACAACAGGGACACTGGACGTATGACTGAAGTGGCCGCACCAATAGAAGCAGAGGAGATGTTCTAATGAAAACAAGGATACACGTTAATCAGCACAACATAAGGGCAAACCTAAAAGGTCAAGACCTGCCCGTGATTACTGTCAAAGATTACAAACAGAACAGGAAAACCAATACTGCCCAGATAGTGAAAGACGGTGAGGTTATATGTGAGGTGGTGTATTCACCCGACAAGCCACTGTCCTGTGGTGCAAAGGTGTGGATAGAAACTGACTTGGAGGTGATTACTGATGGCACTACCAACTGAGAACCAATTAAGGACGATGTACATCAAGCACATGATCCACCTGTACATTTTAGAGATGGAAGAAAACATAGACTTGGGTGACTACCCTACCTACGAGGACTTTCTACTTATGTACAAAGAGGAAATGCAAGTTGCAACAAACTAATCACTCCAACGAGAGGATGTTATGAGACTACTATTTGATATAGAGGCCAACGGCCTATTGAAAGAAGCCACGAAAGTGTGGTGTCTGGTCACAAGAGACTTGGACACTGGTGAGGTATCGGCTTACGATCCCTTTACACTGGACGCAGGTTTGCAACACTTAGGTGAAGCAGATGTTCTTGTCGGACATAATATAATCGACTACGACTTGCGCCTGTTGGAGAAACTCCACGGGTTCAGAACCAACGCTACCTTAGAGGATACTCTAGTATGGTCACGGACAATCTTCCCTGACATACGGGAGCAGGACTTGAAACGTCTGAATGCCAACAAGGTAATGATCGGCAGTCACTCACTCAAGGCATGGGGAATACGCCTAGCAATACACAAGGGTGACTTTGGACAGGCTGATGATGCGTGGGACAGGTACACACCAGAGATGTTGGAGTACTGCAAGCAGGACGTAGAAGTTAACTACAAGCTGTACCAGAATCTAGTGAATAAGATTGCGGAATGGAAGCCTTGGCCTGAAGTACTCAGGTTTGAGACTGAGGTCCACAAGCTACTACAGGATCAGACCACTAGAGGTTTCCCGTTTGACGTTACTAAAGCTGAGAAGCTGTACAGCGAACTGGCGGGGGAGAAGGCTGTGCTAGAGCAGTCACTGGTGTCTAACATTGAGCCAACTGTGGTTCAGCTTAAAACTAAAGAGAAGGTGATACCCTTCAACCCTGCATCTCGACAGCAGATAGCAGATCGACTAATGAAGCGAGGTTGGGAACCAGAATCATTTACACCATCTGGTGATCCAAAAGTCGATGAAGATACGCTCAGTAAGATTGATATGCCAGAGGCTAAACAACTGTGTAGATTCTTATTACTGAATAAGCGTATCGGTCAACTCGCTACAGGTAAGCAAGCATGGCTCAAGGTTCAACAGGACGGGCATGTACATGGCAGGGTCAACCACATGGGGGCAGTGACATCTAGGTGTACGCACTCTGACCCTAACGTGGCTCAAGTACCTTCACTTGGCGCAGAGTACGGTAAGGAGTGCCGTGAGTTATTCCATGCGCCTGAAGGTTACTCACTGCTAGGTGCTGATGCGTCTGGATTAGAACTACGCTGTCTAGCGGCTTACATGAAACCTTATGACAATGGTAATTACGTTGAGGAAATACTGAATGGTGACATCCACTCAAAGAATCAGGAAGCGGCAGGACTTGCAACGAGGCCACAGGCAAAGACGTTTATCTACGCATTTCTGTTTGGCGCAGGAGACGAGAAGATCGGAAGCATCATCGGTGGAAGCAAAGGCGATGGTAAAAAAATCAAAGCCCGATTCTTAAAGCAGACTCCCGCACTCAAGATACTGAGAGAGAAGGTCAGTCAGAAAGCTAAAGGCGGTTACATCAAAGGAATTGATGGCAGACGTATACCTATTCGCCACCCCCATGCCGCACTCAACACCCTACTGCAAAGTTGCGGTGCTGTGATTTGCAAGAAGTGGTACGTGGAGATTCACAAGTTGTTTCGTGAAGCAGGTTTAACAGAGAGCGATGCCCGTATCGTGGCATTCGTACATGACGAGGTTCAGATTGTCGTGCGTAACGGAATGGAGGAACAAGTCGGTGAAATTACCTTACAAGCAATACGAAATGTGGAAAGACACCTCGACTTTGGGTGCAGACTCGATGCCGAATACAACATCGGACAAAGTTGGGCGGCTACCCACTGATGATGCAAATCGTGTTGGTGATATTGCTGAGTTTTATGCAGTCACTTACCTGTGGGATCACGGTTATGAAGTGTTCCCTAACGCAGGATGCACCGGAGCCATTGATATAGTGGCAATCAAAGGTGACGAGATCAGATTGATAGACGTTAAGACGGTATCTGAAACCACGCAAGGCGGGAAGATGCTGACCACACTCCAAAAACAGATGGGGGTGGAACTTCTGTATTTCGATTACCACACACGCCAACTCAGTTGGGACAGACTGATGATTAAAGGCATTCAAAAAAAGAGAGAGACTATATGAACACACTACTAATTGATGGAGACATCGTAGCGTACAGGGCGGCAACAGCCTGTGAGCAACCTATAGATTGGGGTGATGGTCACTGGACACTTCACGCTTTCGAGCATGAGGTTGAGCAGAACATTGACCACTTCATGCAAGGTTTAGTTAAAGAGAGTAAGTGTAAAGATTGGATCACTTGCTTAACTGGAACTAAAAACTTCAGGAAGGATGTAGACGCTACTTACAAAGCTAACAGGACTGACAAGCGTAAGCCCATGCTCCTACCACACGCTCGTGCCTACTTGGTCAACGAGTGGAACGGTAGAATTGATGAAGGCATTGAGGCTGATGACACACTAGGCATTCTAGGTAGCAGTGATGATGGTTACATGATCTGGTCAATCGACAAAGACTTGATGACCATTCCTGCCTACCACTGGAAGGACGGTGAGGTTGTAACCGTAACTGAAGAAGAAGCTGACTACTGGTTCTACTACCAGACGTTAGTGGGCGACACGACTGACAACTACAAAGGTTGTCCTAGCGTTGGTGACAAGAAAGCCAGAGCCATGCTTGATAAAGACTGCTCATGGCAGACAGTAGTTACCGCCTTTGAGAAGGCAGGGCTATCGGAAACGGTAGCACTAGAGCAAGCCAGACTAGCCCGTATCTTACGGAACGGTGAGTACAACTTCGATACAAAGGAGGTGTCCCTATGGGAGCCAGACGCAAATCAATAAACGATGCCACTCCTCAAGAGTGGAACAAAGTGACTGCAAAGCACACAACTAACGGAACTGTATGGACAAAAGGCTCTGACAAGAAAGAGCCAGATGTAGTCAACAGTCCTGCCCACTACACCAACGGTGAAATAGAAACCATAGACTACATTGTCGATGTCTTAGGTGTATGGGGTGCGATTGAGTACTGCCACGGTAACGTCCTCAAGTACACAGGCTCACGTATGTTTAACAAAGGCAAGCCAGTACAAGATGCCAAGAAAGCAGTCTGGTACTTAAACAAGATTATAGAACTAATAGAAGGTAATAAGGATAAATTCATATGACAAAAGTAAAGATGGACGAGTACCAATCATTCATACACAAAAGCCGATACGCCCGATGGCTTGATGACAAGGGCCGTAGAGAAACATGGGAAGAGACTGTACAACGGTATGTAGACTTCTGGGTTAACAGGGGGCAGATTGACAGTAAAACTGCCAAGAAAATGTATACTACAATATACAATCTTGAAGTAATGCCTAGTATGAGAAACTTAATGACCGCAGGAGAGGCGTTGGATAAAGACAACGTAGCAGGGTTCAACTGTAGCTACCTGCACATTGACTCACCCCGTAGTTTCGATGAACTCATGTACGTACTGATGTGTGGCACAGGTGTCGGGTTTAGTGTCGAGCGTAAGTTTACTGACAAGTTACCATGCGTAGCTGACAGCTTCCACCCCACCGATACTACCATCATTGTAGGTGACAGTAAGATAGGATGGGCTTCAGCCTTTAGAGAACTGGTAGCCATGTTGTATGCAGGTAAGATACCGCAGTGGGATGTCAGTAAGGTACGTCCCGCAGGAGCAAGGCTTAAAGTGTTTGGTGGACGAGCCAGTGGACCAGAGCCGTTGGTTTCCCTATTTGAGTTTGCCGTCAAGTTATTTCAAGGTGCAGAGGGCAGGTCACTAACAACCCTAGAGTGCCATGACTTGTGCTGTAAGATTGCAGAGGTAGTCGTAGTCGGTGGTGTTAGACGCTCCGCATTGATCTCTCTCAGCAACTTGACTGACAACCGTATGCGTAAGGCCAAGTCAGGCGCATGGTTCTTAGAAGAAGGTCAGCGTGGCCTAGCAAACAACTCTGTGTGTTACACCACTAAGCCAGACTTTGCTGACTTCCTTGCAGAGATGCAATCACTACACGAGAGTAAAGCAGGTGAGCGTGGGTTGTTCAGTCGCCCTGCGGCTCAGAACATTGCGGCACGTAACGAGCGTAGAGACAGTTCACATGACTTTGGTACGAACCCATGCTCTGAGATCATCCTACGCAGTAACCAGTTCTGTAATCTTTCGGAGATTGTGGTCCGACCAGATGATGATTTAGCTTCGTTAAAAAGAAAGTGTGAGATGGCGGCAATCATCGGAACACTACAGGCTACCCTAACAGACTTCCGCTATCTTCGTTCTATCTGGAAGAAGAACACAGAGGAAGAAGCACTATTAGGTGTAAGCATGACAGGCATTATGGATCATTACCTACTTGGCAACACATCACCTGACTTACAGAAGTGGTTAACGGAGTTACGTCAAACTGCTATTGATACTAACAAGGAGTGGGCATCTAAACTGGGCATTGCACAGTCTGCGGCTATCACATGCGTTAAGCCTAGCGGAACAGTGTCTCAGTTAGTGGATAGTGCCAGTGGTATACACCCAAGGTTCTCTAAGCAGTATGTACGCACCGTCAGGTCTGATAAAAAGGACCCCCTAGCACGATTTATGCAGGACAACGGGTTCCCTTGTGAGCAGAACATCACTAGCCCAGAGGGTTTGGTGTTTAGCTTCCCTGTACGATCACCTAAAGACGCAGTAACGGTTAAAGATGTAGGTGCAATGCAACAACTAGAGTTGTGGAAGGCATATCAGGACTTCTGGTGTGAACATAAGCCATCCATCACCGTCTATTACACAGATGACGAGTTCTTAGACGTATGTTCGTGGATTTGGAAGAACTTTGATATGTGTTCAGGCATCTCACTACTGCCTTACAGCGATCATGTGTACCCACAAGCCCCATACACTGACGCATCTGATGAAGTACTCGCTATTTTAGAGGATCAGATGCCTAAAGATGTGAATTGGGAAGGTTTGAAAGCCTATGAACAGGAAGATAACACTATCGGTAGCCAAGAACTAGCCTGTACGGGCGGGGCTTGCGAGATCGTATAACAACAGTGGCCCTTCGGGGCCGCTTTATTAATCTAGGAGATTATTTATGACTACCAAGACAGTTAAAAAGCCAAAAACACCCCCAGAAAGCGACCAAGACCTACTATGTCTCACCCATCTTTTCACCGCTTACTACGCTAAATCAGGTAATACTGAGGTTGCGCTCCAGAATTGCGTACATACCCTTGGAATCCTAAAACAAGCGTGTAAATCCTAATGGCCCCCTAATGTAGGAACGAGTATGAAAGTATTAAATAAAGACTATAGTATTTCTAGACCCCTTGTAGAGTATCTCAAGGGTCTTTTTCCCAGTAAACTCCCTAATAACAGGGACATAACCCTAAACGATGTCTCATTTCTCCAAGGTCAGCAGTCCGTGATTGCTAAATTAGAGGAATTGTATGACCAAGAATTTGAGGAATAATAAATTATGTGCATGAAACAAAAGGCTCCAAAAGTAATTGCCCCCGCCAAGGTTGCCGCCCCTGCAAAACAGCAGACAGCGGAACTAGATATGAACATGACTGACGCTGAAACTGATGCAGAAGTAAAGAACAAGAAGCGTAGAGGTAAACAAGGTCTAACAGTAGCCCGTACTACTGGTACTCAGTACTCAGGTGGCGGTACAGGACTGAACATCCCAACAAGATCAGCTTAATAGGTGACGTATGAATGAGGCAACTTCGGTAGCTAATCGCTATCAACAACTAGAAAGCACTCGGAGTTCCTTTCTTTCCCGTGGACGAGAAGCGGCTAAGTTAACCATCCCGACACTACTGCCCCCTGACGGGCATAATGGTAGCACTGAGTACTACACTCCCTACCAAGGAGTAGGCGCACGGGGCGTTAATAACTTAGCATCTAAACTACTGCTATCACTCCTTCCACCCAACACGCCATTCTTCCGCTTGATGATTGATGACTTTGATCTGGAAAAGATACAGGCAGGTAACAATCGTGGTATGGTAGAAGAAGCGTTATCTCGTATTGAACGAGCAACGATGGGAGAGATTGAGGCAGGTGCTGTTAGGGTTCCCGTGTTTGAAGCCTTAAAAAGTTTGATTGTTACAGGTAACGCACTTGTATATATGCCAAAGAAAGACGGCATGAAAGTATACCGAATGGATCGGTATGTAGTTGCTCGTGACACTATGGGCAACGTGTTAGAAATTATTATCAAAGAGAGCGTAAGCCCTTTGATGCTATCCGCACAAATGAAAGAAGAATTGGCTGACAAGATCGACAATAATGCGAAAAGCATCGACTTGTACACCAAGGTTTGTCGCAAGGATAAGAAGTGGGAAATTTATCAAGAAGTGGCCGGTATGATCGTGCCAGAAAGTGAAGGGACTTTTCCCTTAGATAAATCCCCCTTCATTCCTTTGCGTTTTATTCGTGTCGATGGTGAAGATTACGGACGAGGTTTCGTTGAAGAATACTTCGGTGATCTTAAAAGTTTAGAAGCATTGACTAAAGCAATCGTAGAAGGTTCTGCGGCATCAGCTAAAGTTCTGTTCATGGTACGCCCGAACAGTACAACTAAGTCTAGAGTGTTAGCTGAGAGTCCAAACGGAGCGATTGTGGCAGGAGATGCAAATGATGTGTCTACACTCCAAGTACAGAAGCAAGGTGACTTTAGAGTCGCTATGGAGACATCCCAAGTTATCACTGAGCGTCTATCGTATGCCTTCTTGCTTAACTCAGCCGCCACACGTAATGCGGAACGAGTGACAGCAGAAGAAGTACGTTACATGGCTCAAGAACTTGAATCAGCACTGGGCGGTGTCTACGCTATGCTATCTCAGGAGTTCCAACTCCCTCTCATTACCCTGCTCTTGCACCGTATGGAAGGAAGTGGTAAAATGCCTAAGATGCCAAAGGGGATGGTGAAGCCCACTATCGTCACTGGTATTGAAGCACTTGGTAGAGGACAAGACCTGAATAAACTGGCGATGTTCTTACAACACATTCAACCACTAGGTCCAGAAGTTATCGGATCACAACTTAATGTAAATGACTACATTGCACGATTAGGCGCATCCCTTGGCATTGACATGGGAGGTCTGATAAAATCTCAGGAGCAGTTAATGCAAGAACAACAAGAGGCGCAAATGCAAGCACAACAGATGCAAGCGCAACAAGTCGTAGGTGACATGGCTACCAAAGCTACACCTCAGATTGCACAGGCCGCTATGGATAACCCAGAGATGGCGCAAGAAGTCATTGAGCAAATGCAACAATAATTAGCTGTAGGAGGCTATATGAGTACAGAAGCAACAAACACTTTTGAAGAACAAACTGAAAGCCAAGATCACATTGATACAATGTTGGCAAAAGCAGATGCCCTAGAGAACGCAGGGCAAGAGCGACCTGAATGGTTGCCAGAGAAGTTTAGCAGTGCAGAAGAGATGGCACTTTCGTACCGTGAATTAGAACGGAAACTTTCCTCTGGTGACTCCCCTAATAATCCCGACAAGGATGAGGCCCAAGAGGGGGTTGATGACCCCGCCCCCGTAAATGAAGAGGCCAGTGATGTAGAGCAGTACCTAGATGGCAAAGGTATTGACTTTGAATCACTACAGGACACTTATGCAGAGACAGGTTCTATTACAGAAACAGATTACGCAAGCCTAGAAGAGGCAGGACTCCCCAAGAGTGTTGTTGATGCTTGGATTGCGGGACAAGAAGCAGTGGCAGAACAGAATGTAAATTCTATTATGGACACTGTGGGCGGCAGGGATTCATACAATGATATGACATCTTGGGCGGCAGATAACCTATCAGAGATGGAGATCGCTTCGTTTAACAAGGCGATTGACTCTGGTGATAGAGACATACAGATCATGGCGATAGAAGGTATCCAGAACAAGTATCACGCTGTAGAAGGGCGACAACCTAACCTTATGCAAGGTCAGGCCGCACCTCAAACAGGCGGTGGTTTTGCATCAGTGGCTGAACTCACTGCGGCAATGTCCGACCCTCGATACGGTAAAGATACCGCATACCGCCAAGAAGTTGCGGCTCGTTTAGCGAAAAGCAACATCTTATAGTCTCCTAACCCTTATAGCCCTCCTCGTGAGGGCTTTTTTATAACTATCGAAAAGTCAAGACTACTAACTAATTACCTTTAACCCTCTACGGAGGACAATTTGAGCGAACGGGAAAGTGGTTAACGCTGATTAGAGAGTAAAAACTTTAATTAACTTAACTATATAACCAAAGGTAAAATCAACATGGCATTTCCAACTGACCAAACTGTCTCACGATTGGGGCAACAAAACGCAACAGGTGACGCACGAGCGTTATTCCTGAAACTATACGCAGGTGAAGTACTGACGGCATTTGAAGAGAAGAACATCTTTATGCCTCTGCACAGAACTCGCACAATCAGCAACGGTAAGAGCGCACAGTTCCCTCTCACAGGGGCCGCATCTGCCAAGTATCACTCAGCAGGTGAACTTATCCAAGCTGACGCAATCAAGCACGGTGAGCGCACTGTAACTGTAGACGATCTTCTGATCTCTGCTCAGTTCCTCTCCAACGTAGATGAAGCAATGAACCACTACGATGTACGTTCTATCTACTCTAAAGAAGCAGGTTTCGCTCTATCTAACACTGCTGACAAGAACATTGCACGTATCATCGCAACTGCCGCTAGTATCGACAACGGCACGAAAGCGGCCGCACAGTTCGGTACTGCTTTCGCTGATGAAGTCTACACTAGCAACGTAACTATTGGCGCAGGTTCTGCCGCTGATGTTGCTAACGGTGGTAAGATTGCACAGTCTATCTACGATGCTCTTAAAGAGTTCGACAGCAAAGACGTAACTGGCGAGAAAGTATGTGTACTTCCTCCTGCTCAGTACTACGCTCTCTTCGGTGCTAACTCTGATGTAAACAACCTTGCTTACATGAACAAAGACGTAGGCGGTTCTGGTAGCATTGCTACTGGTGCGGCTCCAACAATCGGTGGTGTTAAGATTCTGATGTCTAACCACATCCCTACCACTAACGAGACTGCCGCTAACCCACCTTCTGGTACTACCAACACTGGTGCTTACAACGCTGACTACTCTAAAGTCCGTGGACTAATCTTCAGTGCTGATGCGGCCGCAACTGTTAAGTTGCTTGATCTTGGTGTTGAGTCTGAATACCAGATTGACCGTCAAGGTACTTTGATGGTTTCTAAGTACGCAATGGGACACAATGTACTACGTCCTGCTTGTGCTATTTCGTTACTGTCTGCATAACCACTCTAGGGGGGAACTTCGGTTCCCTCCTTTTTTTCATTTGGAGATATTATGACCCCCTTAACCGAACTAGAAGCTGTTAACATTATGTTGTCAGCGATAGGTGAAACGCCTGTCAACTCGCTTACATCAGGCTTAGTTGAAGCTGAACTAGCGGAAACCATCCTTGAGCAAGTAAGCCGATCAGTACAGACACAGGGGTGGAGTTTTAACAGAGATATTGGAGTAGAGTTATCAGTAAACTCTAACGGTGAAGTACCGTTACCTAATAACGTACTCAGTGCTGATAGTATTAATGTATACAACAGCAGAAACCTTATACAACGAGGACAGAAGTTCTGGGACAGGAAAGAACTGACCTACATTATCAATGAGTCTGTTAAAGCTGACTTAGTGTATGAACTAACATTCACAGACCTCCCTCCCATTGCACGGTCTTACATTACAGTAAGAGCCGCACGAATATTCCAAGACCGTATTGTAGGTGCAGATACCCTACACGGTTTTCAAAAGACTGATGAAGATCAGGCACTCATTGCACTTAAAGATGCAGAAGCAGAGATGCAGGATCACAACATATTTAACAACTACGATGTCTTTAGAGTTATAGACAGAGGTATTAACGGAGCGTAACAATGGCTATTGAACTACTCAGCAGTTCCATCCCAAACCTGATAAACGGAGTAAGCCAACAGCCACCTGCTTTGCGTCTACCTTCTCAGGCCACAGAACAGATCAATGGGCTGTCTAGTGTAGTGAACGGTCTGTCCAAGCGTCCTAACACCCACTTAATTAAAAGATTAGGCAATGCTTCTGAATTTGCTAACTGCTTCATACATACAATGCAGAGAGATAGTAATGAATTCTACATTCTCGTTATCTCTACAACAGCGATACGTGTGTTTGACCAGTACGGGGTTGAACGGACTGTCAGCGGCAGTGCCAGTTACTTATCTGGGGTAACTGACCCCGCACGACAGTTATCCGCAACAACTGTAAATGACTTTACCTTTATTGTTAACAAAAATAAGACAGTTTCTAAGATGTCGGGAGTTTCGCCTAGCAGGAGTCCTGAAGCACTGGTTTATATTAAGAAGGGTGAATACAGTACCGAGTATAAAATAAAAATCACAAAAGCAGGTTCAACTTACAACAGTACCTACACTACTATGTCGAGTACTCAAAGTTCCGATTCTGCAACACAAACAGCGGAAAGTAGTATTCAAACCACTAATATCAGAAACAACCTTCTTACTTTCCCCTCAGCCCCTGCAAACATAAGTATGACTACTTATGGCAATGTCATACACTTTGAGTCTACCGATGGTGTAGATTTTGAGATTGAAACAGAAGATGATGTTGGCGATACAATACTTCTTTCATTTAAAGATACAGTAGCTGACTTTAAAAAGTTACCTCCAGAAGGACCTACTGGATTTAAGATTGCAGTGGTAGGTGACAACACCAAAGGCCAAGACGATTACTATGTAGAATTAAAACAGCCTGAGTCTAATGGAGGTCAGGTATGGAAAGAAACACTAAAGAGTGGCATTCGACGTGGCCTTCTTAATTCAACACTTCCTCACAAGTTAGTCAGTAACGCAAACGGTACGTTTAGCTTTAGTGCTTTAACTTGGAACGAAAGGAAGGTAGGCGATGACGATACTAACCCATTCCCTAGTTTTGTAGACCAAAAGATTAATGACATATTCTTTTATAAGAACCGCCTCGGTATGCTGTCAGGCGAAAATGTTATAATGAGTGAGGACGGTTCGTTCTATAACTTCTTTACTAAAACAGTACTAACCACACTAGACAGCGCACCGATTGATGTTGCCGTATCTAACAACCAAGTGTCAGTACTCAAACATGCAGTACCGTTTGATTCATCGCTGTTACTCTTTTCTGATCTTAACCAGTTCAGGTTAGAAGGTGACGGTATACTTAGTAATGAAACTATATCCGTAAATGTCAGCACATCATTTGAAGCTGACTTAACAGCCAAACCAGTAGGTGCAGGTAAGAATGTTTATTTTGCTACAAGTCGTAACTTCTTCTCAGGTATACGTGAATACTTTGTAGACTCAGAAGTTGAAACAAACGATGCCGCAGATATAACAGCACACGTACCTAAGTACATTTCAGGTCAGGTAACAGACCTAGCGGCTTCCTCTAATGAGGACATGCTGTTAGTGAAAGGCTCTGAAAGCGCACAGACAATATATGTGTATTCTTATTACTGGCAGGGACGAGAGAAACTACAGTCTGCTTGGTCTAAGTGGACTTTTGCAGGTACAGTAAGAAACTTCTTATTCAATAAATCTGACATTTACATAGTTACTGACGATGCCCAAGGTGGTACAGTCTTAGAAAAGATTAGTCTTAATGAAGTAGCAGGTTCTACTAACGCAGTCACTAATGCTACTAAACCTTTCATACCGCTACTAGATCGCCTCCACAAAATAGTACAGGCTGATTACACTAACGGTGTTTTTAACCCACCATACGCTAACAGTTCTTCTGTTATTGTCGGTAATGATGGCTCGTTCTACCCAACCGTGGCTCAGTACAATGCTAATGTACCATCGTCAGGTACGTTTTATTACGGAGTCCCGTTCCAGTTTGAGTACACATTCTCTCCTATTGTGATGAAACTGGCCGAACAGCCAGTGACTGACGGTAGATTGCAGTTACGTAACATGACGATTGCTTTTAATGATGTAGGTACATTTGAAACAGTCGTTACACATAAAGCACGTAACCCAAGAGAAACCACTTTTAACGCTAACACATTAGATAGTGTATCATCACAGCTAAACACAGTGTCTATAGGAAGCGGCTCTTACAGGTTTAGTGTATTAGGTGATGCGTCTAATGTTGACGTTATCCTTAAAAACAATTCCTACACCCCCTGTACTTTCCAATCAGCAGAGTGGGAAGGCATATTCAATACAAGAAACCGGAGAATTTAATGGAACCATACTACCGCCCCACACAGCCAGAGGACCTAGAGCAACTCGCACCTCGTATGAGAGAATGTGATGTTAACGAGGTAAAAGCGTCCAATGGTGTCACCCCCTTACAAGCCCTCCAGTTCTGCGCTACAAGTGAAGAATGCAACTCTATCGTACACGAGAACCGTATCATAGGGATGTTTGGATGTGCTGACATGGGTGATGGGGTTGGTAGTCCGTGGTTACTAGGCTCCGATGAAATACCAGATATTAAAGAACACTTCCTCCCTCAATCAAAAGAATGGGTTGAGAGGATGCAGGATCAATACAAGGTTCTCATTAACTACATTGACGCTCGTAACTCTTACGCTTTTAAGTGGCTCAAGTTTCTAGGCTTTGAGTTTACTAAAGACGTACCTGATTACGGTTATGAGAAGAGAACATTTATAGAATTTATGAGGACAAGATAATGTGTTTACCACAAGTAGCGGCCGCATTTACCGTAATAGCAGGAATTGGTGAGTACCAAGCCGCAAGTGAAGCAACAAAACAGCACAACAGGAACGCTGATGTAAATAACAAAATTGCGGCAGATGCTAGAGATTTAAAGATACGTCAGTTAGACGGCCAAACCCAAAAAGACCTGATGAACCTAGAGCAGGAAAAGTTAGATAACGCACTAGAAATGCTACGTCAAACTGACGAGGCTAGAGTCAAAGGAGCAGAGGCAGGTATCGCAGGTAACAGCCTGAACACTATAACCAATGAGTTCATGCGTAGAGGTTTAATGTCAAATACTGCTCGTGGTACTGAGCAAGATTTCCTTTACGCATCACAGGCTACGCAGAACTTAGGATATGAATCAGAAGCACTAGGCCGCTTGATGCAGAAGAAGGCTAAACCAAGCGCACTGTTCCATGCAATTAAAACAGGCGTTAGTGCTATGACAGCGTACAACGCATTTGCGGCTCCCGCAGGGGCAACAGCTAAGGCCCCTATTGTAGATAAAAGCACTATAGCACCAAAACCATAAATACAGGATAACTAACATGGCTAAAAGATTACAAGTACAGGGTCCAAACGTAAGAGGGCAACAGATAAACGCTAATGTCCCTATCGTTGATACCTACTACCGCCCACAGGAGGGTGAAAACAAGTACGCTGAGTTATCCAAATTCCTTAGTGAGGTTGTACCTGAAGCAAATAAACTAATGGTTCAAAAGGACAACGAGCGTATCGAAAGAGAAGTCGAGATGCTAGGTGAGATTGCGATTAGTAACCTAGACGGTAAGACTTACCAAGCAGTTGTTGAAGAGATGGGCCTTAGAGATAGTCACGCCTCTCATGTAGCGTTCAATTCAAGATTGGGTACTGAAGCAGGTAAAGATGCGGCCCAACAAGTACAATCATGGTGGGCAGAAAACCAAAGGCGTTTCTATGAAGCTGAAGATAAAACACTCTTTGAAACAGAAAGAGAAGCGTTACAGCAAGAGCTTTTCCCGAAAGGAAAGAATGGCTTAGGTTATGCCAGTGCATACAACAAAACTGTGCAAGGTACATTCGCTACAGTTGATCAAAACTTCTACGCATCATTCACTAAAGAAAACCAAGAACACAAAGCCAAAGGACTGACAGATACCTTCTCGATTTATATAGATCACTTTGATGATGAAGGGATGAATAAACATAAAGAATTTGTAGTCCAAGAAAAGATGTGGACAGGTGAACAAGTAAGGGACATAACCAACGGTTCCTTTGCCCAAAACTTTGCGTTAGTCGAAACTGTAGAAGGTGCTGATAAAATACTAAACACCTACAAGAAAATGAAGAGTGGATCAGGCATGATGTTTGATGTGTTCGCTAACAAAGTGTTTATTTTAGATGAATACAATAAAGCACTGACCCGTTTGGCACAGGAAGAGTCCAGAAACAAGACAATGCAAAACATGATGGAAACTGAAGTAGGAGATCAAATTGCAAACATCTCTAATAAATTAATAACGGAAGGCAAAGAGGTCACTGAGGAAGCTATCATTGCTGAGATAGGCGAAGATAACTTTAACGCCCTTGGTGAGGATGTTAGAACACGAGCGATGCTTCAAGGTATAAACTCTGGTAACAGCTTCTTGGTGTCTCAAGAGACAAGTCTTAATAAGTACGAAAGTATTAAAGAACAGTTTGACGAGTTGCCTACTAAAGAGGACAGGGATGCACTGCTCGGTACACTACTCTTAGATCAAAGTACTAGCCAAGGCAGAACACTTGTAAAACAAATCTACACTCAAGCCAATCTGCCTGAGTCTAATCAGATAATGGTTAAGAGCAAGTTACGTATTGATGCTAAGTACGGTGTATCTGAAAACGTAAACCCTACAACTACCGATCAACTTATTGCTAAAGCAAGGGCCGCAGAACTGTTACAACGTGTAAAAGACTATTATGTAGCAGACCTCATAACAAACCCTGAGATACCAGTTGCAGAGCATGAGGCGTTAATTAATGAAAAGATTGAGGAATTATTATTATTAACAGAGTTTAATCCTACATCTAGCGACAAGCAATTCTTTGACCCTGATGGGACACAATTATCTAATCAGCCCCCTGTTTCCGTTAATCAACGAACAGTTAATAATACTCCTGTAGGAACAGGTACTAATTTTAACATTAACCAACAGGGACTCATAACGCTAAACTCAGGCCGTGCGCCAAACATTACAGTAACAGGCCCATAATCAAACATTACGATGTTTAATCTTTAAATCAGGAAGTCGTATATATGTATACATATCAAATTGATAATTACACTCACAAATCCAAGAAAGAACTCAACGAAGTCGAGTTGCAAAACTTGGTACATGAAATTGAGTCTATGGACGGTTTCAACCCCGAAGCCAGAGAACAGGAAGAACGCTCACGAGCAGTCAACCTAGCAGACGAGAATCTTCTGGAATCCGCAAGACGGTTTATGACTAAAGAAGATCAGGGTTTCTCACTAGACGGTGAAACAGATTACTACAAGCTGTCTGATGAAGAAGTTATAGATCAGTACTACGAGCGTATGCGCCACTACAATGTCAACACTGGTAGTATCTTAAAGTTAGCCGCAGGGCTTAGTGGTGATACATACGATGAAGGTGATCGACTTGCCTTACGTTATATGTGGGATACTTGGGATAACACTGTTCCGTTCTACAAAGAAAAGGGGCAAATGTGGCAAGGTCTTGGTGATATAGGCGAGGCTCTTGTAACTGACCCTACTAACTGGGCAGGACTGGCGACTTTCGGTACAGCAACTGCTGTCGGTCAGTCAGGTAAGTTTGTTGCCCGACAAGGTGTAAAAGAGTACCTCAAAAGAACAATGCCTACTGCAATTAAGGTAGGTATGGCTGAAGGGGCAATCCTTGGAGGCTCTCACGTAGCAGGTCAAGAAAGTGTCGAAGAAAGCATCGGCAGAGATGAATTCTCTTGGGGCGATGTTGCCAAGGGTGTTGGAATAGGGACAGTAGCAGGTGGTGGATTCGGTGCATTGTTCAGCGGAGGTACAGGATTGTTCCACGGGGCCAAGGTCAAATGGTCAAAGCCTAAGTCTGATGGCAAGAAGCTAACCCCTGAAGAAGTAGAGGCACAGATTGCAAAAGAAGTAAATGACGAGGTTAAAACAAAACTAGGATACGATGGTGACTTAGACGAGGTAGTTATATCAACATCTAAAAATGCAGACGGCAGTACAGCCGTTAAGGTTTCAGATAAGGTAACACTAAAGTTATCACAGAACGGGAAGAAGTGGGAAGTCACTGATCCATCTAAGCCTAACCAAAAACCTAAAGTGTATAACAGTAAGAAAGAAGCACTTGATCAAATCAACGATGATAAATTAAGTATTAAGACTTTACGTGCTACAGGTTTAACAGCAAAACAATTAAGAGAAAGTAAAGAAGCCCTCACTAAAGAATCAATGGGTGAGACTATAAATGCCGCAGAGCGTTTAGCGTTACAACAAGCTGATGAAACTCGTAAAGGCGTACAACGTCAGAGAGACTTTAAGGCGTTTGTTGAAGCTATAGATGGACGTACAGCGGCCGCCTATGCGGCTCAAGGTGCTTTAAAACGTACCAGTACGCAACGTGCATCAGATACAAAAGCGGCTCTGGCTAAATTAGACATCACAGCCGACAACTTTGATATTGATGATGTTATTAAGAAGTTAGTTATAGATGGAGGCGGTTTAGACAAGTCTACAAAAGAACTAACAACATTTGGTATTCATGTAGAAGAAGTCGCTTTTCAGCGTTTGAAAGAAACGGCTACTAAAGATGATGCACAATTTGCAGAGAACTTTGCCGCATACGTAGCCATTGCCAGTAAGAACAGGGCAGTCAGCCGTGAAGCAGGTAGTGTTCTACAACAGCAGGTCAATCGTCAACGAATGACTGTAAGTGAGCAGTTAGATTTTATTCAGAAAATTACAGATGCACCAGACTCAGCATCTGTGCAGAAGGTTCTCGATGAAGTTGAAGGCAAGCCTTTATCATTTAGGAAGAAGTTTATACACGGTGTTAACGAGTACTTTGTCCATAACATTCTAGGTGCAATGAGTACAATGGTAGTGAACGTAGGATCGTCACTGGCTAAAGGTACATTACGCAACATGGAACTAGGACTAGGCGGTCTTATCAAAGGTGATATAAAATCGGCACGTACAGGTGCAATACGATTTGTATCTGAGGCTAGTCAAACACTGACTGCCGCTAAAATGGCTCTAAAGACAATGGCTGAGTCCCGTACTCAAACAGTACAGCGTAACTACACTGAACTTGCCAATGACTCTCAAGATACAATCATAGGCCGTGACTATAAAGTATCAGAGGGCTTATCAACATTCCTCGCTCGTGAGAATGAGGCAGGTGAGATAGTACAAGGTGGTATCATTACAGGCGTTGTTAACTTACTTGGAAATATGAACAGGTTTCTTGGTAAGAGAGTTATGTTTGCTACAGATGAATTTGTAAAGGCATCCTCGTTTAACGGAAGTGTTCGTACATCTTATATCAATAAGTATATGGACGAGGGCATGAGTTTCGCAGATGCTTGGAAGAAATCAACATTAGACGTTGAGCAAACATATAAGCAACACTTACGAGATCAGGCTTCAGGTCTAAAACCTACAGACCCTATTGTTATACGTGCCGTTAATGATGCGAACACTAACACGTTCCAACAAGACATGGCTGACGATGTATTCGGTTATGCAGGTAAGTTTATTAACAAAGCAAGAGGCGAACACCCTTGGTTAACTGTCTTTGCTCCATTCATTCGTACACCAACCAACCTTTTATCTTATGTAGGTAATCGTACTCCGATATTACAAAACCTAAGTAAGACATTCCAAAAGAAACTCGACAGTAAAGACCCTCAAGAAGCCGCAGAGGCTATGGGTGCTTTGATGTTTGGTACAGCCTTTTGGGGAGGTGCGGCGGCAATGGCTACTAGCGGAAATCTGACAGGTAAAGGCCCTAAAGAAAAGGGACGTAGAAATACTTGGAAAACCGCAGGTAACATACCTTACGCTATTATTACAGACGATGGCACACAGATACCTGTATCTAGGTTAGCACCCTACGCTAACTTCTTTATGCTCATGGGTAAAATACATGACGATATAGCTTACAGAAATCAAGAAGAGTCTGCATCGTTCTATGGAACTTTAGCATTAACAACTGCAATGACTTTGTTAGAGCAACCACAACTGCAAGGTGTCTTAGGATTAGTAGAAACATTTACTGGTGATACAGGCACTGTTGCAAGTCGGTTAGAAAAGACAGGGGCCAAAACTCTATCAAGTTTCGCTCCTTTCTACCGTATCTATGAAGAATTAGTCGGATACGGATTCTTGGATCAAGCTAATATATACATACCAGAGATGCATCAGATCACTCAGGCTTTGACACAAAAGCCTTCTGCTCTCGGATTGCTAAATGACGGGTGGAACCCTTCTGGTGATATGAAGCGCAACCCGATTACAGGTGAAGCCTTAGAAAAGGATAACCCTATTAACTCGTGGTATATCCCCGATGGTGCGCCTAATCATAACCGTGACATATCAGACGAAGATAAGGAAGTGTTCTATGAGATGAACCGTTTAGGTATGGCTGTACCACAACCGAGTTATCGTAGTAGTCACTTAGGTAATGTAGACATGCGTAAGTTTTATGTCAAAGAAGGTGTAACTAATCGCTCGGTCTACGATGTTTATCAGGAGTTAGTTGGTAAGGTCAAACTAGAAACTCCACAAGGGCCAATGACTCTAATGGAAAACTTACACTTCACTATGAATACTGACTCTTACATTTACGATGGTACTGAAACTTTCAAACATGTTGGTGTTGCAGTACAAAAAGGCACTAAAGATAAAGTCTTAAAGTCAGTTATAGATCGCTACAGAATAGCGGCTCAACTAGAACTGAAGAGTATGTTAGGGCCTGACCATCCAATCTATGAACGAGAGATTAAGGCAAACGATGCCAAGACACGTTTTGAAGCTAATCAAATTTTTCAAGGAGGTAACTAATGGCTTATAGCTACGTGCAATATACAGCAAATGCCACAACACAAACATTTGCAATTACATTCCCTGTAGATACCCCTAGTGAGATTGTAGTGTTTAAAAACGGGGTACAAGTACCGTCAGCGGAGTTAAGTGTAACCACAGCCTCCATTTCCTTTGTAGGTTACTACCCTTTATCTGGTGATGTTATTAGGATCGTCAGGGTAACAGACCTATCTACAAGAGCAGTTGACTTCCAAGCAGGTTCAATGATTAGAGAGGCTGACTTAGATAATTCTGCACAGCAGGTGTTTAAGGCCGTACAGGAAATCAAAGATGAAGTTGATAGAGGTATAACCTACAACTATCAAGGTCATATAGATGCTAACAACGGTAGGCTTATTAATGTTGCTGACCCTGTAGCTGACGATGATGCCGCCACGAAAGGTTGGGTCAACACATCTTCAGTATCAACACTAGCCGATGCAATATCTGCTAAGAATGATGCAGAGACTGCGGCAACCAACGCATCCACCTACTTAGGTCAATTAACTAATCTTAACATTACCTATAATGAGTTAGACCTTTCAATCAGTAGTACAGGCTATGTAACGTATGATGTTAATACAGGCACAGCCGCCTTCTACGTACCCGCAGGGCCTCAAGGCCCTCAAGGGTCACAAGGGCCGACAGGTAACACTGGCCCCACTGGTGCAACTGGTGGTGCAGGTCCAACGGGTCCTCAAGGCTCTCAAGGGCCAAAGGGTGATACTGGTTCAGCAGGTCCGACAGGTTCACAAGGCCCCACTGGTGCTACAGGTGCTACAGGCCCTCGTGGTTTAATTGGCCCTACAGGTCAAACAGGAGCCACGGGTGCTACAGGTGCTACAGGCCCTCAAGGTTCTACAGGGGCGCAAGGCCCCACAGGAAACCAAGGACCCACGGGAGCGCAAGGTAACATGGGCGCAACTCCACTTGGTCTTGCTTTTGGTAGAATGCAGATCACCAGTGCAGGAATACTACAGATGGAATACTACGGCAGTGCTAATGACAATGACTTTAGCATTAACTCTTCTGGCATATTAACAGTAACAACGGTATAAAAATTATGGGAACAATCAATATAGGTAAAGTACGTCAATCCTTTGAAGGTACGTACAGCGCAAGCACCGCTTACGAAGTGCTAGATACAGTACTTCACAATGGTGAAAGTTACGTGTGCATCCAAGATACAACAGCAGGGACTGCTCCAACCAATACTACTCACTGGCAGAAGATTTCAGCTAAAGGTGACACTGGTGCAACTGGTGCTACAGGAGCAACTGGAGCCGCAGGTGCTGATGGTGCTGATGGCGCAGACGGTGCTGACGGTGCTACAGGACCTCAAGGTCCCCAAGGACCAATCGGTAACACAGGCGCAACAGGTGCTACAGGTGCTGATGGACCTCAAGGGCCACAGGGTCTCACAGGGCCTACAGGTCCTCAAGGTCCCGCAGGTGCTGATGGTGCTGACGGGCCTCAAGGTCCCGCAGGATCGTCTGATACTGCCGCACAAGCGTTAACAAAGATACTGACCGTAGATGGTTCAGGTTCAGGTTTGGATGCTGATAAAGTTGATGGCTTAGAGGCAAGTCAATTCTTACGCTCTGATACGTCAGATGCGACCCTTGGTATGATTACTGCTCAAGGCGGTATAAAGACAGATACAATTCAATGTAGTACTGGACAGCAGTTAGTCCTAAACGCAGGTGAATCTGCGTCCCAAGCTACAGGACAATCGGCTGAAAACGTATATATCAATGCTGAAGCAGGTTTAATAGTATCTTCACATCCTAATAACTGGACAGGAGGTTGGTCAGGACGATGGACTACCACTATAGGTAACAATCAAGGTGATAGTTATTTCCCTAATGACATTTATGTAGCCGATCAAATTATCCACACAGGTGATACTAATACTTATATGCAGTTCAGTGCCGCTGATACGTGGCGAGTGGTTACTAACGGTATTCAACGCCTTTCTGTCAATAACTCTCTAGTGGCAATTGGAAGAGATGTTAATATTGATGCAGGTCAGAACTCAACCTTAAATATCATCTCTGATGATAATGGTAAATCCACAATTAATCTTTACGGAGGAAGTCAAGGAACAGGGATGGTGTTTGTTGGTCAATCTTCCAGCTATGGAGGGGGCATTGAGTACAATGGTGATAGTTCTCCTGCTACTTCTGGAGCCGGATCAGATCAAATTGCTTTATTTAGAAGAAATAGCAACACTGTCTCTTGGACTGCAAAGAATAGTGTTAACAACAACGATTGGAAATTCCGAGGCAACGTCACCGCCTACGCATCTGACGAGCGTTTAAAGGATAATGTAACTACGATTGATAATGCTTTAGATAAAGTATCTCAACTACGTGGTGTAACCTATGCTTGGAAAGACGATGTAGAAGAAAAAGGCTTCTTACCTTCCATGAAGCATGAGACAGGTGTTATTGCTCAAGAGGTGCAGAAGGTTATACCCGATGCGGTTGTCCCTGCTCCATTTGATAATGAGTATCTAACAGTTCAACACGAAAAGATTATTCCCGTTTTAATCGAAGCTATTAAAGAACTTAAAGCAGAGGTTGAACAACTTAAAGGAGGTTCGTAATGGCCCTACAATCATCAGGTACTATCTCAATTGGAGGTAGTACTTCAGGCAGATCAATCAACTTAGAGTTGAACAGAAGTGCCACAGCTACCAGTAGCCTCGACGAGTCAGCTTTGCGATCACTAGCGAACCGGTCATCAGGTTCAATCTCGTTAAGCCATTTCTACGGAAAGTCTAACGCCTTAGAAACCCAAGTTGTTAATGTTGGCTATCAAGCAGGTGGTACATACACTCCTTCATTTTATGGTACAGGCTTTTCTGGCATCGCTATAATGAATAATTCTCTTAGAGATACAGGAAACTGTACTGACGGTACTCTTGCAGTTAGAAGTAATAAGTACATTGTGAATTTACGTTGGCAAGGATCGGGTTCAAACGCACAAGTCCTTCTTCAGATAATGAACAATGGTTCTAACATCACCAACGCAGGTTTTACGACCATGAACATTGCAGGAACTAGTTATCAAAGAAGCAGTGCTACCTTTGCCCACAGTACAGGAACTGGAGCAGGTACGTCAGCAGGTCAAAGTTCATTTACTTCTTGGACATGGAGTTCATCTTCTAACCCATTCGGTACAACTACTGGAGTCAACAAAACGGTGTCGTTCTCATGATTACAAGAGATTATACAATTAGAGCGAATGAGTTAGACCCTTCTGAAACATACGCTACTATAAATAAAAACAACACTTACTTTGAGGTTCCTAAAGGCAGTTTAAGTGAAGATGAAGTCCAACTTAATATAGACAACGCTCTTTTAAATAACGCCCTTACTCACTTTTATAAAACACAGTGTAGGGACGATGTGTACTGCGACAAACAAATAGTTCGTCAAGACTATACTACAGGACAGCCTGAAGCACAGTCTCTTATAGAAAAGCTGCAAGAGGTGTTCCCTAATCGTGATGATTGGACAAGACATCTATACAATGTGGTTGGAGAATACACAGCTTACAGAGAGCCTTACAAAAACAACGGCATCAGCTTTTACAACTTTGGTGTTCAACCTAGTGAAGAGTTGCTGTTACAGTTTGGTACGTCTTATATGATGACCAACCTGTTAGATTGGTACGGGCTAAAGTTCGACCTTGAAACTAAAGATGTCATACTCAAAGTTGTTTTCCATGAATACGATGGCGAGTTACCCGAACTTCCTCAGAACCCTGCCAACTTCTTTGCCCACACGCATTATGAAGATGGGACAATGGATGATTGGGTAGACTATTATGCCTACGCAACTCCTAAACTTATTAGGCAGTTCTGTGAAGATAAAGGTTTATCCTATCCTCTACCGCCTACAACACATACAGAGTGTGATGTAGTTTGGTGTTGGGGCTTTGTGTTCAATCGCAAGACTCTAGAATACGGTCCTGTAAAAGCCTACGCTCGTTACAACCTACCAGACGAGGCTTAGAATGAATATGGATGATCTTAAACGACTCGATAGGATAGAAAACAAGATAGATAAGCTAGTGGAAGTTGTAGCTTCCCTAGCCCGTCTTGAAGAACGAATGGATGCTGTTGTCCAACGTGTCGATAGACATGAGTATAGACTTGACGATCAAGAGCAACACACAGAAGTCTTGACCGAAAAGGTAAACGAAAACACATCATCTCGAAATGCACTTGAAAGGTTCGTATGGCTAGTCGTTGCCGCAATAGCATCGACAGTAGCTTATATGTTCCGAGAATAGGAGACATCAATGTTACAATCACTAATAGGCCCTGTATCGGGCCTTCTTGACAAATTTATAGAGGACAAAGATAAAAAGAATGCTATCGCTTTTGAACTTTCTACGATGGCTGAGAGACACGCTCAAGAACTTGCAAAAGCCCAACTTGAAGTTAATAAGACTGAAGCGGCACACAAGTCGCTATTCGTCAGCGGTTGGCGACCTGCCGTGGGGTGGGTGGCTGTACTTGGTATGGCGAGTAACTTCTTGGTTATACCAATGGCAAACTTTACGCTTGCTTTGGTTGACTCTACGATCACTGTCCCAATCCTTGATTTAAGTCAAATGATGCCAGTACTACTTGGTATGCTAGGTCTTGGTGCAATGAGAACCGCAGAAAAAGTTAAAGGAGTTCAAAGAGACAAATGAGCAACTTCATATACTTTGACAAAGAAGATTTCCGTTGCATGGAGACAGGCAACAACGAGATCAAAGACGAGTTCATACATAAACTAGATACCCTAAGAGAAGTATGTGGCTTCCCGTTTATCGTAACCAGTGGCTATCGTGATCCCACTCACAGTGCGGAGCGACATAAGCCTAACGGTGGCGGTACGCATACCAAAGGGATTGCCGCTGACATCAAAGTGTCAGGAGGCGCACAGCGTATGAAGATCGTTAAGTTTGCAACATCTATGGGTTTCTCTGTAGGCGTAGCTAAAACATTTGTCCATGTGGACATCAGAGATACCGAAGCAATGCTTTGGTGTTATTAAGGAGTAATCATGGCTAAGTTAAATAAAGACAGCCTCAAGGTAAACAAACCTAGAGCCACCCCCAGTCACAAAACTAAATCTCATGTCGTTAAGACACGAGTTGGCGGTAAGTTAAAGATTATCCGCTTTGGTGAGCAGGGTGCTAAGACAAACAGAAGTGCCAAGCAACGTAAGGCGTTTAGAAGCCGCCACGGTAAGAACATTGCCAAAGGTAAATCATCAGCCGCTTACTGGGCTAATCGTACAAAATGGAAGGGTTAATATGTCTAAAGATCGTGAAGTTATCGACACATTGCACGAGGCTCTCGCTAAAGACCTTCTCGTAAGAGTACAGTCAGGCGAAGCTACTGCATCAGAACTAGCCGTAGCCGCTAAGTTCCTTAAAGACAACAACGCTAGTCTCGACATTATCCAAGCAGAGTCCACGATGGGCAACCTGCTAGAGGCTCTACCGTTTCAACCAAAGATCGTAGGTAAAGAATAATGGCTAGAAATTACCGCAAAGAGTATGACAACTACCACAAGCAACCCGAACAACGCTTACGGAATGCCGCACGGAAACGTGCAAGACGTAAAGTGATCCGTGAGAAAGGTGAAGCGGCTGTACAAGGTAGAGATGTCGATCATGTAGATCGTAACCCAAAGAATAATGCTACTAGCAACTTACGCATTATGTCTAAGAAAAAGAATAGGAGTCGAAATGGCTAAGAAAGGTTTATACGCAAACATTAATGCAAGAAAAAAGAAAGGTATCAGTCGTACAAAGAAGAACTCAACTGTATCTAATAAAGCCTACGCAAGCATGAAGATAGGCTTCAAGAAAAAATAAGGAACTCAAGATGAACACACAAATGCCTCAAGAGTTACATGACTTCAGGAACTTCCTGTTTATTGTATGGAAGCATCTGGCACTACCAGACCCGACAGAAGTACAATATGACATGGCCGAGTATCTCCAGAATGCTCCTAGACGAGCAATCATTGAGGCATTCCGTGGAGTTGGTAAGAGTTACATCACTGCCGCCTTTGTTGTCTGGAAACTACTACTTGATCCTGAGATTAAGTTTATGGTTGTCTCCGCATCAAAGGCTAGAGCAGATGACTTCTCCACATTCACCCAACGTCTGATTATGGAACTACCAATGTGTAGTCACCTAATCGCTAAAGATCACCAACGGTGGTCTAAGATTGCATTTGACGTTGGCCCTGCAAAGGCATCAGGTTCCGCTAGTGTTAAGTCTGTCGGTATCACAGGACAGCTTACAGGTTCTCGTGCTGACATTATTATTGCCGATGACGTTGAAGTCCCTAACAACAGTATGACCCACATGATGCGTGAGCGTCTTGCAGAAGCTGTTAAGGAGTTTGACGCTGTACTCAAGCCAGAGGGTAAGATACTTTACCTTGGTACACCACAGTGCGAAATGAGTCTTTATAATACACTCACAGAGCGTGGTTATCAAATGCGAGTATGGCCCGCACGTTACCCCACCGCAGAACGCGCTGAGAAGGCGTATGGGAGTCGTTTAGCTCCTATCCTATACGATAAGATGTCCTATAGTGACAAGCCGTTAGACGGCCAACCAGTAGACCCTAAGAGGTTCGATGCTGATGACCTGTTAGAACGGGAACTCAGCTACGGTAAATCTGGATTCGCACTACAGTTTATGCTCGACACAAGCCTCAGTGATCTTAACAAATACCCACTGAAGCTAAGTGATCTTATGGTCATGTCGTGTGACGAGAAGAAAGCACCAGAGAAGCTAGTGTATGGCATTATGAAGGAGATTAAAGACCTCCCTAATGTCGGACTAGCGGGTGACAAGTACTACGCCCCAGAAGCCATTGTAGGAGACTACATAGACTACACTGGATCGCTACTGGTCATTGACCCGTCAGGTAGAGGTTCGGATGAAACCGCTTACGCAGTCGTTAAGATGCTAAACGGTTACTTATACGTGGTTGAGTGTACTGGCGTTGACGGTGGTTATAACCAGACTGCTCTACAGCATCTTTCCAATGTGGCGAAGAAACACCAAGTTAACGCTGTGTTGATTGAGAGTAACTTTGGTGACGGTATGTTTACAGAACTACTGAAGCCCATACTAAACAAGACGTACTCTGTCTCAATCGAAGAGGTACGCCACAGCAAGCAGAAAGAACTACGTATCATCGACACACTAGAACCCATCCTGAACCAACACAGGCTCATTATAGACCCCAAGGTTATCCAACAGGATTACGACAGTGTACAGAAGTACCCCGCAGAACAAGCACAACGCTACATGCTTACCTACCAACTATCCAGAGTCACTAGAGACAGAGGTTCACTGGCACATGACGATAGGTTAGATGTACTAGCAATGGCTGTTAAGTACTACGTAGATCAAATGGCCGCTGATGTTAACTTAATGATGGACGAGCGTAAGGAAGAAGTCTTACGTCAGGAACTCGATAAGTTCATTGGTGGATTCAATATAGGCAACAAGGGTAGACCAACAGCCCTTACTGCATTCTAAGAGGACATTATGGTAACTGAAATAGCACTGGCTGTAAAAGCCGCACACTCTAGTGTCCAATTTATCACTAAAGCGGTCAACGCAGGTCACGATGTAATGGACTTGACTGACCGCATCGGTGCATTCTTTGACGCTAAGGAACAAGTACAGGAAGCAGAGATAGCTTCTAAGAACCCATCAATAGCCGCTAAACTACTCGCAGGAGGTTCTGTAGAGTCTCAAGCGTTACAGATCACATCTGCCAAGTACAAGATAGCAGAGCAGGAGAAACAACTTAGAGAGATCATTATGATCTATGGGGGTGGTGAGAAGTTCTACGCAGATATGCTGAGAGAACGTAGGAACATACGTGAAAGACGACTGACTGCCGCACGTAAGAAGGCTGAAAGGAAGAAGATGATCCTTGATTGTACACTTATAGCCCTAGTGACACTGGCAGGTGCTACGACAATCCCTGTGTTTACTGTGTGGTTATTGGAATAATTTATCAACCCCAGGTTTTTGATAGTTATTTTCTAAGGTTCCCCTATTAGTGGTGTGTTTATACATACATACAATAGATAAGCAGTGGTGGTAGGTCACTAAGGATACTAAAGTATACTTAAAGATGGCTAGATTTCCATAGGATACCACCCCCACACCCCCACATTAAAGATTCTTGACGGTACTGAGGTATCGTTACTGCGGGTAACAAAGTGCTACGCAGAGACTTTTGTGTCTCCAACCTTCCCCCTAAGAGCGTAGTCGTACAAAAAGCCCGTCCTTAATTTGGCAGAAAAATCTGAAGAGGTTATTCGCACGGCACTGCCGAGGGTCTCCCCCATGCCTGATAGAGTACCAACACAAAAGAGGCCGGTGGTGGTCTCCAGTGCCGCAAGCCATGCCGCATGATCTCCCTAGGGCGGTTTAGTGTTCACCATGCATGCGACTATTAATCTAGTGCTACCTATCCGGTGGATTTTCTTTACATGTAAAGATTCTATTGTGTCTGTTTGTCTTTTCTATCGGTTGTTTTTTCTTTACATGTAAAGATTATTTAATTGTCCAGATGGGGTTGTGTTTAGAATCGCTTTAGGTTTATAATAAGGCCAATGGCGAGAAAAGCCATTTTTTAACCCTAAATGAGAATCATTATCAACTAACTTTAAGAGGCTACACCATGACAACTTTTAACCTAGATACTGCATTGACTGCTACAACTGATACCAAAGAAATCGCAAAGCAGAAGCGCGATGTTAAAAAGACATTTAAAGCATTTGAGAATAGTGCTAAGAGCGCCGCTAGTGCATGCCAAATGTTGTTCGACAATTTCGCCCATTGCTTTGATGGGGAAGATCAGGCCAAACCCTTTACCCTTGCAAAGAAAAAATGGTTTGAGGCTACCGGCTTTAAGAATGCCGAGACTATGAAAAATGAAACCGGCTTAAACCTTTCGGCTTACTTCTCTATGATGAAATGGGGAGCGGCTCAATTCGACCAAACTTTCACAAAGTTTAATGACCTACGCACTGCCTATGACAACCGTCCAAAGGTTAAACCAGTAAAGCCATCAAAGGCCGGATCTGGTGCAGGTAATGGCGAAAGTGAATCAGCCGATCCAGTAGCCAACATTCCAGAAGTTACTGGCCTGCTACTGGAAGCCATCAACAAGGCTAGCCAATTGAAGCCAGACCTTCAGAATATTCTGGCTCTTGAAATGATGGAAGCCATCACCAAAGCGCAAGCCGATCTGAAAATTAAGAAGGCCGCATAATCTTTACATGTAAAGAAACCCAACCGGCCATGGATGGCCTCATTATAGGAATAATACAATGTCTCATAATCCATATGATCAACGCTTGACCAATTTAGAAGCCCGCTATGGTTCCGGCCTGCGATCTGCTTACGCATCCGAACTGCACAGCGATTTTGTGCAGACCATGACCGAACGCAAAGCGGCTAGATACCTAGCA
>VMHT01217794.1_pt1 | contig 33799 bp, 28 predicted proteins | sample 4693611 | NCBI WGS metagenome assembly VMHT01 (sample SAMN12280063, study PRJNA550983) | marine metagenome | isolation source: seawater sampled from same location over 5 years 0.02-0.2 micron viral filtrate | place: USA: collected off the coast of southern California halfway between the port... ...
ATCTTATTGGCATCCAGTACTTCGCCTGTATAGAGATGCTGCTACGGAGCATGACCTGAAGCTATTAAAAATACAGTGACTGTCCACCTTCTGAACTTGTGACTTTCCCCCTCTGACGGTGCCGTGCTCCAGTGACTGTCCATCTTCCGGGATGGGCGTCAAATGGGCCAGCGTGAAATACGATACATTAGTAAAACAACCGCTTTGTGGGCCGGGAGTAGTTTGAGCATTGAAATCCAGGCAGTGACTGTCCATGTTCTGGGATGGGCGTCACACGGGCCTGCGTGGAATACGATACATTAGTAACACAACCGCTTTGTGGGCCGGGAGTAGTTTGAGCATTGAAATCCATGCAGTGACTGTCCATGTTCTGGGATGGGCATCACACGGGCCTGCGTGGAATACGATACATTAGTAACACAACCGCTTTGTGGGCCGGGAGTAGATTGAGCATTGAAGTAAGGGTAGTGACTGTCCACCTTCTGCCGGGACCCTGCTGTAGTGACTGTCCACCTTCTGGGATGGGCGTTAGATGCGCCTGCGTGGAATACAATACATTAGTAAAACAACCGCTTTGTGGGCCGGGAGTAGTTTGAGCATTGAAGTAAGGGTAGTGACTGTCCATGTTCTGGCCTAGAGACTGTCCACATTAAGTATGTGACTGTCCACCTTCTGACTGGTTTACACTCTGCCCTACGCCTTGATAGCGACATCGCTACGGTGAGTGTCCTGTAGCTATTGAGGCTTGTCGCCTGAGCATGGGGTTAAAACAGTCAGCTTATACTGTGGCTACCAGATAGATGGCGTTGTATTGGATACCTCTTTAGGCCCTCTTTCACTTTTCTTTTTTCTTGTATTTGCTTTCCCTTCCTCTCTTTTCCCGCGCGGCCTGTTCATCAGGCTGTTTGGTTCGCCTGTCTTGCCTGGCCCGGCTGTCAGCCCCATTCACCACTTTGATTTTCCTGAAGTATTCAAAGACTGAAGTTTTTTATAACCTAAGGCGAATGCATTTGATAATTGTTCTCATTTGTATTTACTTGGTGTTTTGTTTTCGCTACACTTCCTCGTCGCTTAAACACAGGGAACACACATGAACAACAAAAAACTTACTATGGGCGCGCACACGATCGCCGCCGCACTCGCATTTGGACATGGTGCAGCCTTCGCGCAAGAGACCACTGAATGTAACGAAAGTACCTCTGAGCAATGCGCTATGCCAGAGGATGATTCCATTGAACTGATTCGTATCCATGGTATTCAGCAGTCCATTTACCGCTATGATAAATCTGGCGATCCGCGCCGCCTGGCAGACCTGGTAGACACACCTCAGACCATCAGCGTACTGACTCAGGATCAAATTCAGGAAAGCGGAAAAACCGATCTTAAAGATATACTGGCAGCACAGGCCGGCGTCACCCTGGGTACCGGTGAAAATGGTAACGCTTTTGGTGACAGATACATTATCCGCGGCCATGAAGCCCGCAGCGATGTTTTTGTTGACGGCTTACGCGACCCCGGTATGACCACCCGCGAGAGCTTTGCCACTGAACGGGTAGAGATAACCAAAGGCCCAAGCGCGACCTTTGCCGGCCGTGGTTCGTCCGGCGGCGCAGTGAATAGCATCACCAAAAAAGCCTCTACCAGCTATAATTTCGGCCGGGTGGATGCCAGTGCCGGATCCGATGAGCACACCCGCTTTACCCTTGATTACAATAAAACACTTACCGCTGACAGCGCAGTCCGGGTTAATGGCTTAATTGCAGATGAAGACAAACCTGGGCGTGAAGATATCGAAAGAGCGCGCACCGGAGCGCAGTTGTCCTACGTTATCCACCCTACTGATAAACTCTCATTTATCGGCGATGTTTATTACCTTGATGCTGAAGACCGCCCTGATCTGGGCAGCTATTATGACCGCGATGCGGGCCATCCGCTTGAAGATATTCCGGTGTACGCTCAACACGAAGACTTTCTAAATTCTGAAGTAACCACCTTCACTCTGCGCACCGAATATGAACTTAGTGACACTCTGCGGTTTTATAACGCCACCCGAACCGGTAAAACCGAGAACGAATATATAACTACCGGTATGAGCGGGACCACACGGGCGGATACCGATCCTACTGCACCGGGGGTGGATACACTTGGTCTGAGTACCCACCAGGGCTGGCAGGATGTGGATTATATCACCACTCAGTTTAACTTATTCTGGGATACCCCGTTTTTAGGGTTTGATCACCGTCTGGTTTTTGGTTTTGAATATACCGATGAATCGGTGGATAACGGGACATTTGATATAGGTTATGGCAACCCGGGCAATTGCCTGGTCAGCGGCCGGCGTGGCGTTTCTGAAAGTTACTGTATCACTGATGGCGCTGGCACCCTGCTGGATAATATTGGCAGCCTGATGGACCGCGACTTTGAGCGGGCCACTGCTGATGCGCTATACGATATTGAGACCTACTCATTATATGTGATGGACACGGTGGCATTAACCGATGACCTGGACGCTTTTTTTGGTCTTCGTGCCGACAGTTACGATTACACCAATGCGACGTCGGGCCGCGGTGGCGAAGAGGTTTACGCTTTCTCTGATGATCTTTTCAATGGCCATCTGGGACTGGTTTATGCCCTTACCGATGCTGGTAATATCTACGCTTCTTACAGTACCGCCACCAATATTAATGGCGGCGAGTCGGATTTGGGCGCCAACTGCGGTTATGGCGGACTGTGTGGAACGCCTGAACAAGCAGCACAAGCCGATCCGGAACATGTCGAAAACCTTGAGCTAGGTACCAAATGGATGCTGTTTGATGAAAAGCTGATGGCGAACGCGGCTCTGTTCCGTATTACCAAAAGCGATGTTCATGAAAGCGTGGGGGATGCGTATTCCACGCTGGGCACGTTGAATACCGGTGAAAACCGTGTCCAGGGTATTGAGTTTGGTATCAGTGGTGATATTACCGAAAAACTCAGTGTACAGGCATCGGCGGCAGTGATGGACTCAGAGATACGTGAGTCCTACAACCCACAGAACATTGGTCTGGAACTAAGTAACTTTGCTGATAAAAGCTTCTACCTTCAGCTTCGTTACCAGCCGAATGAGCGCTTTGCTTTCGGTGGAGACTACAGCTACCAGTCAAAAATGTACGGTGGCCAGCCAGATACTGCTGCTGGATTTAATACCGAAACCGGTGACTACAGCATTGTCGTACCAAGTTACCAGGTGGTGAATCTGTTTGGCAGCTACTACGCCTCTGAGCAACTGACCTTCCGTGTTAATATCGGCAATGTACTGGACGAAGAGTACTGGACTGCGGCATATCGCTCCGGCGCCTTTATGTACATCGGTGATGGCAGAAGCCTGACCGGGACAGTAAGTTACACATTTTAAACAAAGCAACCCCATCTACAGGAAATACGCTGCATGATTATTATTGATAACCTGCTGGATAACGCCGAAGTAAAACACTATTGCGATATTCTAGGCTCTACCCCATTTGGCGATGGCACCGCTACCGCCATGGGTATGGCGGCGCAGGTTAAAAACAATGGTCAGGCCGGCGCCTCACAGCCTGAGGTGCGTCAGCTGGCAAACCAGTTACTGAGTTCGCTGGGAAACCATCCCAGAGTGGTTTCAGCGGCGCTGCCGCAGCGTATTTTTCCGCCCTGCTTTAATCGTTACAGTCAAAGTCAGGAATACGGTTATCACGTGGATGCTGCGGTTATGCGTATCCCTGGCACCGCCGAGGTAATGCGAAGCGATATGTCTATGACCGTATTTTTGTCAGAACCGCAGTCTTATGCGGGCGGAGAACTGGTCATTCAAACCGGGTTTGGCGAGCAAGCGGTGAAACTCAACGCTGGCAGCGCGGTACTTTATCCTTCTTCCAGTTTGCATAAGGTCACACCGGTAACCCGGGGCGAACGTTTAGCCGCAATCACCTGGATCCAAAGTATGGTCAGTGATGCAGCGACCCGGGCCAGCCTGCATGAATTAGATGAGGTGATTCAGGCTTTAATTGCCAGTGGTACCGCCCAGCGCACCGAGTTGGATAAACTGCATCATGTGTACCACAATCTGATTCGACAATTTACCACGTTGTAAAACACCTTCTCGCAGAATACATCTTTTGCTTTTAGGGCGGGCATATTCCCATGGTCGGATGTATCAGTGGGTGGCAGTCGGTGCCTGACAGGCTTCTGAGCCTGGCGGTTCGGCGCTGACGAAACTTATGGTTAATGGTTGAAGGTTGATGGTTCAGCTCATTTGCGCTGCTTTGAGGGTCAGTGTGGTCCTCAGCAGACTATTTGTAGCGCCGATGGCTTCTCTCCCAGCTCTTATACCCCAGATCCCCTTTTTATCTGTCCTATTTCGAACTCCTTATTTCAACCGCCCTATTCCACCGTTGCTGGCCCATCTCGTCGGTCGGCACTTTAGGAACTCACGTGTATTGCGCCAGATCATTTCTGAAAGCGGGTCCGGAACTTGTCATTAAGACGCCGCTTTAGCAGCCCACGCCATTTCATCCAGGGCACAGGCACAGCCCGCGGTCATTCAATATGCTACGCCCTTTGCAAAAGCCATTAATGGCAGGCACAAAAACACTGGCAATCTGTTCACCTGCATCTATAAGCCACTTACGTCTGATTATCTTTCTATTCAAACGTTTCTGTTCAGACGCTCATATTCAAACGCTCAATTCCAACGCTTCTGCGCCATAGCCCTGTGACTTAGCCCTGTGACTTAGCCTGGCGCCATTATTACCAGATCTGAGCCCGTTTTGGGCCAGCGGATATACCCATGATTAGATATAATCACAGCTCCTATCTGACCCATTTTATCCATAGTCTTTCAATGTGCTTGCGTATATTCTGTAGCTTTTGAACCTGACCACTGACTAAGCCGGAACGTATTTTGATAAGGCTTAAGGTTTTGTCTATCACCTTCAACGTATACGGATTCGGTTATGCTTAAATTTTGGTTAATACTCAGTGTACTTACTGCACTGCCAGCCTTTACCTGTGCGGCAAATGATGAAAATAGCGCTGCAGACAAAAGCTTCTGGTATCAGGTACCGCAAAACGATTTGGTGTATATCAACACCGCCCACGGGCAAGTGGTGTTGGCGCTTACCGACAGTATCGCCCCCAAGCATGTGAAGCGCTTTAAAACATTAGTGAAGGACGGTTTTTTCGATAAGCAGTATTTTTATCGGGTAGTAGAAGGTTTTGTGGCTCAGGCGGGTGCCAACCCGCAACAATCTGTTGAGCAATCCTATCCGCCTTTGGCGGCAGAATTTTTAAAATCGTCGGTAGAAGGGTTTTATGAAGTTGAACGCCCAGCCCAATTTGCGCCAGTTTCTGGTTTTATCAACGGATTTGCTGCTGGTACCACGCCTGACCGGCAAGGGTATTGGCTGACTCACTGCCCCGGCGCGGTGGCCATGGCCAGAGACAACAAAGCCGATACCGCCACCACCGACTTTTATATCGTATTAGGTCAGGCGCCACGTCATCTTGATCGCAATATGTCGGTTTTTGGCCGGGTGGTTGCCGGGATGGCGGCGCTACAGCGACTGCCCCGGGGCGATAATAAGAACGGTGGTGTGATTTCTGACCCCGATAAAGATAGCGCAATTATCAATGCGGCCATGGGAAGCAGCTTGCCCGCCGAACAGCAACGGCACTTTAAAATCCAGTTACCCGGGCATTCAGCCTATCAAAATAAGCTTTTAACTGCCAAAACGTTATCAAATAGCTTTTTTATAGATAAAAGTCTGGCCCCCCGGGCCGTTGATATTTGTTATGTCCAGACTGAAATTGAAGAAACTCAATAACCCAAGGGGCTGTTCCATGGTGAAAAGCCTGTCTTTTTCGTCTTATTTTCGTTCACTTACTGCTAAAAATGATGGTTTCGGTATAGTTTGTGAGCACTTAAATAAAGATGATAAAAAAGGGGTTGACGAGACCCCGCCATATTCGCATAATACGCGCCACTTCCTTAAGGGGAAGAGAAAAGTGACAAGGCTACGTAGCTCAGTTGGTTAGAGCACATCACTCATAATGATGGGGTCGCAAGTTCGAATCTCGCCGTAGCCACCATTTTTCTCCCTTAAGCAGAAGTGTTCAACAGTGCGGGAGTGGTGGAATTGGTAGACACGCTGGATTTAGGTTCCAGTGCTTCACGGCGTGAGAGTTCAAGTCTCTCCTTCCGCACCATGTTGGGGTATAGCCAAGTTGGTAAGGCACCGGGTTTTGATCCCGCTATTCGTTGGTTCGAGTCCAGCTACCCCAGCCACTTTTTAAGTAATTGCGCTTACGTTGCGTGATTATCAACTGGGGTATAGCCAAGTTGGTAAGGCAGCGGGTTTTGATCCCGTTATTCGTTGGTTCGAGTCCAGCTACCCCAGCCATTTTTAGAACCGGTCCCCTTGACCGGTTTTTTTATGAAACACAAATCAGGCTATGTAGCTCAGTTGGTTAGAGCACATCACTCATAATGATGGGGTCGCAAGTTCGAATCTCGCCATAGCCACCACTTTCCAATAAGTTCAGTCGTATCTGCGCTGATTTTTTGTTGGGGTATAGCCAAGTTGGTAAGGCAGCGGGTTTTGATCCCGTTATTCGTTGGTTCGAGTCCAGCTACCCCAGCCATTTCCCTTTTTATTTCTTTTGAAACCCAATTCCCACTCTATCCGTAGGTGTAATTTCAGATTGTTGTAAAAAAAGCAATCCGTAATCCGAATCCTGCTACTTTCGGTTCCTACACCACATGGTAAGATATCAATTTATTGCAAGAACGCTATCCAAGGAAATCCAGTGATTGAAAATATTGTGGCGGCCGTTAATAACGTGCTGTGGGGGGATGGACTGTCGTTTGAACAGTCAGATGTGAGTTTTGCGACCGGCCCGCTGCTTATCTATATGCTGGTATTTTGCGGTATTTGGTTCACCTGGAAATTACGCGCTGTGCAGCTGCGTCACTTTGGCCATATGTTTTCGGTTATGAAAGGCAGCACCACCTCTACCGATGAGGGTATCAGCTCGTTTCAGGCGTTGTGTACCAGTCTTTCAGCCCGTGTAGGTACCGGTAATCTGGCCGGTGTCGCTGTTGCTATTTCTTTGGGCGGCGCTGGCGCTATTTTCTGGATGTGGATGATTGCCTTAATTGGTATGGCCACCGGCTTTGCAGAAAGCGTACTGGGCCAGCTTTACAAGGTAAAAGACGACAATGGCGAATTTCGGGGAGGCCCCGCCTATTATATTAAACAGGGATTAAACAAAACCTGGCTGGCCGTAGCATTTTCATTATGTCTGTTCTTAGGGTACGGGTTTGTGTTCAGTGCGGTGCAAGCCAATACGATCACCGATGCGTTGGAAAACGCCTATGCTATTCCCACCCTGTATTCAGGCGTAGCCATCATCGCCCTGGCGGCGATGATTGTGGTGGGTGGCTTGCGGGGCATTGCACGTTTTGCCGAGCTGGCGGTGCCATTTATGGGCGTTGGCTATATATTAGTGGCGCTGACCATAACCTTTATGAACCTAAGTGCGGTTCCGGATATGCTGATGCATATTATCTATTCTGCGTTCGGCCTGGAAGAAGCCGGGGCCGGTGCGTTGGGTGCCGCCATAAAAAATGGCATACAGCGCGGTCTGTACTCAAACGAGGCCGGCTCAGGCAGTGTGCCTCATGCTGCCGCTGGCGCCGCGCCCAATCCCAACCATCCGGTATCGCAAGGCTATGTTCAAATGCTGGGGGTGTTTTTTGACACCATGATTCTGTGTACCTGTACCGCCTTTATTATTTTACTGGCCGGTAAAGAAAATGCAGCCGAAGGCATGGGTGGAATTGGTCTGACCCAGGAAGCATTAAGTATTCATATTGGGGCTTCGGGCACTGACTTTATTTCCGCCGCGATATGTTTGTTTGCGTTTACCTCTGTGGTGGCTAACTATGCTTATGGCGAAAGCAACCTGCATATGTTCAGGCTGGATAATAAACCCGGAAGAATTGCCTATACGGTGGGTTATCTGGGAATGATTCTATGGGGCTCCATGGCAGCCTTACCTACGGTCTGGGCGATGGCCGATATGGCTTTGGGACTGATGTCGGTTATCAATATCATAGCGATAATCTGGCTAACTCCGACCATTGTTGCGGTATGTCGCGACTACTTTGGCAAACTTGATCGGGGAGAGCGTCCGGAATACGCCACCGGTGATTGTGAGATTCAGGGTAAATCTGAAAAAGGCATCTGGTAACCGGTGACCCGCTGATGTGTAAAAACCGTTAACCGGCCTCGCGGGTTAACGGTTTTTTTGTGCCCGAAAAAAAGGACAACATGCGTCGTTCCACCTTATGGTGCCTGAAGGTGAAGGTGAAATTGTGGGCTGCAATTTATCAGGGTTGCCCGGCTACGCAATTTTTCTCATTTGATAGCCTGCTTGCTCGCCCTGGCGCACTACACTGCAATGCGCCAGCCTGTGCTCATAAAAAAAGCGCCAGCTCAGGGCGCTTTTATAAATCACGAAAGGGGGTTACTTAGCCCATTCAAATTTCTTGAAGGGCTCATCAATCGGCGTATCTGCCAGATGGTTGGTATAATTACTCATCAGCTTTTGCGCCATGATGTTTATGATTTCCAACAGTTGTTGACGGGTAAAGCCAGCATCAAAAAAGGTCTTCAGCACCTCTTCTTCCACATTGCCGCGTCCACGGGTCAGGGCCAGCACAGTATTTTTCAATGTATTAAGCTTGTCATCCGACAAAGCTTTATCATCACGAAGCTCCTGAATCAGTTCGTCGCTGACTTCCATGCTTTTGGCAATACCGGTGTGGGCAGGCACGCAATAATGGCAGGCATGCTCAACATTCAGCGTCTGCCACACCACGGTCAATTCTTCTTTATTAAATGAAGAATCCAACGCCAGTTCATGCAGTTTTTGATAACCTTCCAACAGACCAGGGGCTTCGGCCATTACTGCATGCAAGTTTGGAATCATACCAAAAGATTTTTTAGACTCTTCCAGTAGGGCTTTTGATTTTTCGGGTGCATTCGTTTCGTCATAAAGGGTAAAATCGGTCATTTGCGTCTCCTGTTAATTCGCGCTCGACAACTATACTGGGGCCATCTGAACATTTGTTCAAGGGGTCCCATGAACATTTGTTCAAATTTTTTGAGGCAGTACCGTTTTATGTCAGATAACACCACTCTACTTAATACCGCCACCGACTTGTTTTGGCGCAAAGGCTATCAGGCCACCAGCATGCGGGATATTCAACAAGCGCTGGATTTGCGCCCCGGCAGTTTGTATTCCCGCTTTCAAAGCAAGTCTGAGTTGTTCGAAAAGGTCATCGTGCATTATGCCGAGCAAATTCTGGCCCGCCTGGAACAAAGCGCTCAAAGCGAAGACGCCCTGGCTGCGACCCGACAAATGTTTATTCAGGAATTGCTTAAGCCTGAAGATCAGCGTTATCAGCGCCAGTGTTTACTGTTAAACGCAATGGCTGAAAGCAGCAAGCTGGAAGACAGAGCCGCGCAGGCCCTGGAGGATGCCATGGGCAAAATGTTGCAAGGATTCATTACGCTGGCAATGTCATTACAGCAGCATCATCAGGTGAGCACCCACACGCCGGCAGAAAAGATAGGTCAATGGCTGCAAATACAATTTATCGGGCTGCGGAACACCGCTTTTGTGTCGAGAAATGATGAAGAGGTGATTTATTTCATCGATAAACTGCTTATTGATCTGCAACATCAATGGCCAGATAGCGTCTGATAATGGGGTTAAGAACCTGGGCGCTGATGGCCCGGGCTCTGACCGCCTAGCTTAGCGGACCATCATGAAAATAAGCTGAATAACCAGCGATATCATAATCAGTGGCCATATCCACCGGGCCACCTTACTGGCGGTTTCGCTGCTGATACGCATATTTGAACGCTCAATCAGCGGCACCACTATAATCAGGGCTAAAAACAACACTCCCAGAATAATCAGTACTTCCACGGTTACCCTCCAATTGCGTATTGCAATATTTGACGTTTGGCAAAATCAGTGTGCTGGGTCATTTTCAGCATACCGGTACGCAACCATTTTACCGGGGCTAAGCGGTTGCTAAACAGCAGATAAAAGGCATCCATCGCGCTCATCATGGCCAGATTATCGCGCTGACGAGGCTGTTCGTACTGCTCCTTCAGGCTGGCGTACTTTAGTAACCCGGCGTTGGGCTGAGTAACATTGAGCAGCGCCTGAACATCTTTAAAACCAATATTGACCCCCTGCCCGGCCAGTGGGTTAATGGTATGCGCTGCATCGCCCACTAAAATGGCCTGGTGCTTTACATAACATTGAGCATGCATCCGCGCTAACGGGAAAGCGGCTTTAGCCTGTATGTCAAAATCACCGGTGATACGGGGAAAGGCGTCTTCAATAGCCTGCTTTAACTGCGTATTGTTCATCGTTTTTAACTGCCTGATGCGCGCCGGACTGTCGTACCAGACAAAAGAACCAAAGTTGTCGTACATTGGCAAAAACGCCCGCGGGCCACTTGGGTGAAACTCCTGCCAGGTCCAGTCAGGCTGTGCTTGTGCTGTTTTTACCGTTACCCCCAGCGCCTGCTGGCCGTATTGCCAGCCACGTGTACTGATGCCGGCCTGCTGGCGAACAAATGAACCCGCGCCGTCCGCACCAATAAGCCAGCGCGCTGCAATGGTACTATCGTCGTTTAACACGACAGTACAGCCATGAGGCTCATCCCACTGGATGGCTTTGGGCGCCGGCGTAAACTGCGCCAGGTTTGCTTCATGCTGTTGGCGCGCGATGGCATCCAGGCACGCCAGCTGAATCAGCCGGTTTTCACAAAAATAGCCCAGCACGCTCATATCCAAAAGCTGAGCTTCAAAATCAGTTACTGACTGCCGGTCTTCCCATACCGAAAGCTTATTATAGGCCCGCAGGCGTCCAGCCGGAATCGACTGCCAGGCGCCTAAAGACTGCAACAAGGCCACGGTACCGGCCGATAACGCACTGACGCGCAAATCCGGCGGCTGTGCCGGTTCAAACGGTTTAGGGGGAGCCGGGTCAATCAGCGCAACCCGATAGCCCTGGCGCAACAATCCTAATGCCAGCGTAGCGCCTACCATGCCCGCGCCATTCACACAAAAATCGTACATATGCTCTCCTGCCCTTGTTCACGCCATTATGACCTAAACCCAGGCCTGCGTCATGATGTGCTATAACCCTTACGTAGTAACCAGTAACTTTCGATTAAGATTCCGCACAATCACTGGGCAAACGCGCTTATAGCAGGTAAAATACGCGGCTATTTTGAACATTAATCAATCCCTATGTGCCTGATAGTGACGCGATGCGCAGGATGCGTGCTTTTTACCCGTCTCAGGACAGTGTTAAATGGGCTTGATTAAACCTGAATTGACTGTATTCGCTATGACCAAGAAGCTGTATATCAAAACCTGGGGCTGCCAAATGAACGAGTACGACTCGGACAAAATGGCAGACCTGCTCGACTCGACCCACGGCTACACCCGCGCAGAAGACGCAGAAGATGCTGATATCATTTTGCTGAATACCTGCTCAATCCGGGAAAAAGCCCAGGAAAAAGTATTCCATCAGTTAGGGCGCTGGAAAAATCTGAAACAGGATAAGCCTGAGCTTATCATCGGCGTAGGTGGCTGTGTCGCCTCACAAGAAGGCGATGCGATTCGTCAGCGCGCCCCGTTTGTGGATTTGGTTTTTGGCCCGCAAACCTTACACCGTTTGCCTGAGATGATTAAAGATCTGCAAGGCGGCGCAAAATCGGTGGTAGATATCAGTTTTCCGGAAATCGAAAAGTTTGACCGCCTGCCGGAACCTCGTGCCGAAGGACCTACTGCCTTTGTTTCTATCATGGAAGGGTGTTCGAAATATTGTACTTTCTGTGTGGTTCCTTATACCCGTGGTGAAGAAGTCAGCCGTCCGGTAGACGATGTGCTGTTAGAAGTTGCGCAACTTGCTGAGCAAGGCGTGCGCGAAGTGAATCTGCTGGGCCAGAATGTGAACGCGTTTCGTGGTGAGCACCATGATGGCAGCACCTGTTATTTCTCAGAGCTGCTGGAGCTGGTTGCGGCCATTGACGGTATCGATCGGATTCGTTACACCACTTCTCATCCGGTGGAATTTACCGACGACATTATCGCCGCCTACGAGACTATTCCAGAACTGGTAGATCATTTACACCTGCCGGTACAAAGTGGTTCAGATCGGGTATTAACGCTGATGAAGCGTGGTCACACGGCATTAGAATATAAATCCCGGGTACGCAAATTACGCAAAGTGCGTCCTAATATCAGCATGTCCTCTGATTTCATCATTGGCTTTCCTGGTGAAACGGATGCCGACTTTGAAGCTACCATGGATCTTATCCAGGCCATTGATTTTGATTTAAGCTTCAGCTTTATCTACAGCGCACGCCCTGGAACCCCGGCTGCTGATGCGGTGGACGATGTTTCTGAAGAAACCAAAAAGCAGCGTTTACAGCTGTTGCAGCAAAGAATCACGCAGCAGGCACTGCGTATTGCCCGCCACATGGTAGGCACCGAGCAGCGGATTCTGGTTGAAGGCCCGTCGAAAAAGAACCCAATGGAGCTTTCCGGGCGTACAGAGAACAATCGGGTGGTTAACTTTGAAGGCTCCCCGGATATGATTGGTGAATTTGTAGATGTTAATATCACCGATGTTTTCACTAATTCACTGCGCGGCGATGTTATTCGTCGGGAAAGCGATATGGGGTTGCGTGTGGCAGTTTCACCCCAATCTATAACGGCGAAACGTCATTCTGAACAACCTGACGCCCTTGGTGTGGGTCAGTTTGTTCCATCAGTTTAAAGCGAGGAAACAAGCAGCTTGAGTAATTTGGTTAGCAACGAAATTGTATTAGAGCCGGAAGATAACAAACGGCTGTCAGTATTGTGTGGACCGTTTGATGACAATATCAAACAAATCGAACGCCGCCTTGGTGTTGAAATAACCTACCGAAATAATGCATTTCGGGTATTGGGGGACGATCAGCAAGCCAGTGGGGCGGCAGAGTTACTTAAGTTGCTGTACATCGAGACTCAGCCGGTTAAGGGGCAGCCTGCAGAACTTACGCCTGAACAGGTACATCTGGCAATTCAGGAATCAAAAGTTCTTGAACAGGATGAGGGTGCTGCCCGGCCGGGTAAAGAAGTCAATATCAAGACCAAACGCGGGGTGATAAAACCACGAAATCCTAATCAGGGACAGTATGTGGCCAATATTGTGAATCACGATATTACCTTTGGTATTGGTCCGGCGGGTACGGGTAAAACTTATCTGGCAGTAGCGGCGGCGGTGGATGCGTTAGAGCGTCAGGAAGTGCGTCGGATATTGCTGACCCGCCCGGCAGTAGAAGCTGGCGAAAAGCTGGGCTTTTTACCAGGTGACCTGTCGCAGAAAGTCGACCCGTATCTGCGTCCGCTTTATGATGCTTTGTTTGAAATGCTCGGTTTCGAAAAAGTAGAAAAGCTGATGGAGCGCAATGTAATTGAGGTGGCGCCCCTTGCCTATATGCGCGGACGGACGCTGAACGACGCGTTCATTATTCTGGATGAAAGCCAGAATACCACCACCGAGCAAATGAAGATGTTTCTGACCCGGATTGGATTTAATTCCAAAGCGGTGATCACCGGCGATATTACGCAGATTGATTTGCCTAAAGGTGCCCGTTCAGGGTTGCGCCATGCCATCGATGTACTGAAAAATGTAAACGATATTTCGTTTAACTTTTTCACCGCCACCGATGTGGTACGCCATCCTGTGGTAGCACGCATTGTACAGGCGTATGAACGCCACGATGCAGAGCAGGAAGCCGCCCAGATTGCCCGCCGTGAAGAAACCAAAAGGCAGGCAATGGCTCGTGACTATAGCGATTCAAAGCCCTCGTGACTGCATTAATTGACTTGCAGTTAGCCTACGAGGGCGACCCGGCGATCGCCGCCGACATCCCGGCTGCTACTCAACTGCAACAATGGGCGGACATGGTCTTTGTTATGCTTGACCTGTTCGACCAGGAAATGACCCTGCGATTTGTCGGTATTGATGAATCGCAGGCTCTGAACAGCCAGTTCAGAGGCAAAGATAAACCCACCAATGTTCTCTCCTTCCCCTTTGAATCACCTCCTGGTATGGAAATGCCACTGCTGGGCGATCTGGTTATTTGTGCGCCGGTTATCAGCCAGGAAGCACAGGAACAGGGTAAGCTGGTAAGTCATCACTACGCCCATATGATTGTGCATGGCATCTTACACTTGCTGGGGTATGACCATATTGACGATGCTCAGGCAGAAGAGATGGAAGCGCTTGAAATTCGGATACTGGCTGAATTAGACATTGACGACCCCTATCAAGATCATTAACTTGAACATTGGAAATAAACAAAAACGGATACTATGAGCGACGATAACCCCCACTCTACCAACGGCTCCTCGTCGAAAAGTTGGTTAGATAAGCTAAAACTGACTTTCTCCGGAGAGCCGCAAAGCAAAAAAGAACTGGTAGAAGTCATTACTGAGGCTGAACAGCGCGAAGTAATTGATCCCCAAACCCGTGAAATGATTGAAGGTGTTATTGGGGTAAATGAAATGCGGGTCAGAGACATTATGATCCCGCGTACTCAGATGACCACCATCGATATCGATCAGAAGGTAGAAGAATTTCTGCCGATTATGCTCGAATCTGCTCACTCCCGTTTTCCTGTTATCAGCGAAGATAAAGACCACATCGAAGGTATCCTGCTGGCCAAAGATCTACTGGCCTACATGTTTAACACCGAAAAAGAATTTTTGCTGCGGGCGGTATTACGTCCGGCAGTTATTGTGCCTGAAAGTAAGCGGGTTGATGTGCTGCTTAAAGAGTTCCGGCAACAGCGGTATCACATGGCGATTGTGGTGGACGAGTACGGCGGCGTATCGGGGCTGGTGACGATTGAAGATATTCTGGAACTCATCGTTGGCGAAATTGAAGATGAATACGACACCGAAGATGACGGTACCGACGATATCCGGCCGCTGAACAAATACACCTATTCGGTAAAAGCACTGACCCCGGTGGAAGATTTTAATAGCTTTTTTGAAACCAGTTTCAGTGAAGAAGAAGCCGACACCATTGGCGGAATCGTGTTGAAAGCCTTTGGCCATATGCCTTCAACCAATGAAGAGATTGCCATTGGCGATATCAACTTCAAAATCACCCACTCTGACAAACGTCGGCTGGTACAGCTGAAAGTGACTATCCCCTCTTTGGAGTGATCCCCTCTGAATTCGTTAATCTCCTTTGCCCTGCTATTACTTAGCGGGGCCAGTCTGACCCTGGCGTATGCGCCGTTTTTATTGTGGCCAATCACGCTATTAGGTTTAATGGTAGCGGTACGCCAGCTCCAGCAACGTCCTGACCATGGTTTTAAAACCGGCTGGCTATTTGGCTTAGGCTGGTTTGGAGCAGGCATCAGCTGGGTGCATGTGAGTATCGCTGACTTTGGCGGCCTGCCTTTAGCCGCTTCAATTGGGCTGATGGTCCTCTTGTGTAGTTATCTGGCACTGTATCCGGCCCTGGCATTTTATCTTACCAAGCGCTTTTTCAAACCGGCCCTGTGGCCGCTGGCCTTGCCCGCCTGGTGGTTTATCGGTGAATGGCTGCGCAGCTGGGTGCTATCGGGTTTTCCGTGGCTGTCGGTAGGTTATAGTCAGCTTAACTCGCCGTTAGCCGGCTGGTTTCCGGTGATTGGCGAAACCGGGGTAAGTGCGTTACTGATATTTGTGGCTGCCGGGTCTGCGATATGGCTCACCAAACGTCGTTGGGTGCCGGTGCTATTGTCGCTGGCGGTGACTTTTGGCGGCGGCTGGGCGCTGCAGCATGTGCAATGGGTAACGACCCACAAAACGGTAGATGTTGCTATGGTGCAGGGCAATATCGAACAATCCTTACGCTGGCAACCGGAACAGGACCAGCCGATCATGGACAAATACCGGTCGCTGACGCAGCCCTTATTAAAAAATGATTTAATCATCTGGCCTGAGGCCGCGATACCAAAATTGGAATACCTTGCCCGGCCCTGGCTACGTGAACTCGACAATGAAGCCGCAGAGCAGCAAACCGCCATTATCTCTGGCATAGTGAATTACAACTTTGAGAGTCAGCAGACCTGGAACTCGTTAATTGTTTTAGGGCAGCAGGATAAAGAACCTGGTGGCGACTATCGCTATGCCGGGTCAAACCGATACGAAAAACACCATTTGTTGCCTATAGGTGAGTTTGTGCCGTTTGAAGATATCTTACGCCCGCTAGCCCCCCTGTTTGACTTGCCCATGTCCTCGTTTACCCGGGGCGACTACCAGCAAACAAACCTGCTTGCCAACGGTTTACGTCTGGCACCGGCTATTTGTTTTGAGATTGCCTTTCCAAGGCAAGTGGCCGCAAATATTCATGAAGATACGGATATTTTACTTACTGTGAGTAATGATGCCTGGTTTGGTCACTCTCACGGGCCGGCGCAGCATCTGCAAATTGCCCAGACCCGGGCGTTGGAGATGGGCAAACCGGTTATCCGGGCGACCAATAATGGGATTACCGCTTTTATTGATGCCAATGGGATCATTACCAGCCGTTTGCCTCAGTTTCAGCAAGGCGCGATTGCCGACAAGGTTGATGTTACCCGTGGTATGACGCCGTACCGTTATGCCGGCGATTTACCCATGGCCTTGCTGCTTATTGTGGCGCTGATAAGTGGTTATTGGGGTCAGCAGCGCCGCCGGTGATTTAAACGCCTGGCACGGCTTGCCCCCTGCTAAACTGATCTGTTTTGGCTGTTGCCACGATAATAATCATTTAGGCTGGGGAGAAATATCATGGCAGGCGGCTGGGCGAAAGACGGCGCGGTGCAGGATCAAATTGACGCCAGTGTAGAAGATGCGCTGGCCAGGGCAAAAAACAATATGCCCACAGGCGAAAGTGCCGAATTTTGTGAACTATGTGATGAGCCTATCCCGGAAGCACGGCGTGTCGCCATGCCCGGCGTACAAATGTGTATTCAGTGCCAAAGCGAAGAAGAAAAAAAGCGGTAAAGCATTCTTCCATTAACCGGCGCGCCAGTAAAGACAGTCAGTTGCGCTAGCTGATATCTATTTTATTGCGACTAAAACAACCCACTGGCTCTATCCTCTCTTGAATTACCGTTACAAACCCTTATTGTATGATTTAACTGGTGCTTCGTAGTAAGGCCAGCACTTTTCACCTTTTGCTTAATAGGATAGGTATATGCGCTCTGTAGACATGACTCCTCTGTATCGTTCGTTTATTGGTTCTGATCATTTAGCCACCCTGATTGATGCGGCCAACCGCGCTGAGAAGCAAAGCTCGTACCCGCCATACAACATAGAATTACTGGCGGAAAACAAATACCGGATCACCATGGCGGTAGCGGGTTTCACCCAGGATGACATCAATATTGAAATGCTGGAAAACACCCTCACCATTACGGGTCAAAAAGCGACGGCCCAGGATACCGCAAAAGAACGTACGTATTTGCATAAAGGCATCTCAGATCGCAGCTTCGAGCGCAAGTTTCAACTGGGCGATAATGTGAAGGTACTAGGAGCGGATATGGAGCATGGCCTGCTGCATATTGATATGGAACGGCTAATACCAGAAGCGCAAAAGCCGCGTCAGATAAAAATTGATGGCAACCTGCTTACGAATCGTTAATTAACGTTTTATATATTCGGGTACCCGCTTTATGACCGCGGTGCCCGAAATGTAATCGTGAAAGCCCCGCTTGTTTTTATCAAAGGCTATCCATAGAAAGCCCAGGAAAAACGGCGCGATGGAAACCAGGTACGCAAAATAGCGAAGGGTCGATTTGAAAACCGAAGGCTTCCGGCCGGTACGCATATCGACAATCTGAATCCCCATCAATAGCTTGCCTGGGGTGCCCAGATATTTTTGCCAGAACCACAGGGTAATGATAAACGGAAACAAGTACCCCAAGCCAATATTCATCCATAACGGATTATCCGAACCAGCCAGGGAAATCGTGCCAGACACCAGCGCTACCGGTACGGTAACAAACAAAAAAAACAGCAGACAATCCAGCACTACCGCTAAAAAGCGAAGTATAAAACCGGCCGGAGTCACCCCAAACATACTCATGATTATATTAATCCTTGTAAACGAGCCAGCCCAAAAGCATTACAGGTACTGGCATCGGTAATTTCGCCGGTTTTAATTTTTTCTATTAGCAAGGATACTGGCAGCCGGTGTACTGTCAGCCCTTCTTCTTCAGCATCCAGCTGCTGGCTGCCCAGGGTAAATTCCTGTGCCAGATAAATATGGTAGCCCTGATTACACAATCCCGGGGCCAGGTATTGAAAACCGATGTAAGTCCAGTTTTGCGCCTCCAGGCCGGTCTCTTCACGAAGCTCGCCCTTAGCCAGGGTTTGGGGATCTACCTGGGGATGTTCATCCCACGTGCCTTGGGGGAACTCCAGCTGGCGAACCCCGACCGGGTACCGATATTGCTCCACCATATAAATATGGTCGCCGTCCATGGGCAGAATAATCGCAAAATCCGGTTTTTCCACCACGCTATAAAGCCCCTCAGCGCCGCTAGCACGCCGGATTTTATCTTCGCGCACCCGAATCCACTTGTTTTCATAAACCACTTCAGAGTCAGTTGTGGTTATTTCCGGGTGGGAAGCAGACGTTGCGCTCATAAGCTTTGCCTGGCCGGGGGACGGCCTATCCCTGTAGTCTGAAGCCATTGGGTAAAGTGCTGATGAAACCAAGCATCTACGTTTATTACGGACATGTGGGAGTCATACTCATTCACCACGCGATAGACATCCACCCCCTGCCATAATGACTCATTATCAACATTGGTAATCGTATCCCGGTCGCCGGCAACCAGCATAATCGGAATCTTTACCGCAGCGGCGAGGGCCACCACGTCGGTGGGTCGTGCGCCGACACCTGCCCTGTTCAATGCCTGCCGGGCTCCTTTTCGCAATGCGCTGTCTGGCATTAGCATGGCGGCAAACGGACGATAGGTTTTGGCCGCGGCCAGCGTCGCTTCTTCAAACGGGCGCATAGGGGCAAGCAATAGCGCCGCATCGATATCATTGGATACCTGCGCCGTTTCAAGCGCGGTAAGCGCGCCGATTGAATGGCCGACAATGATCACCGGGCCGCTATTGTCAGTAAGCTGATGTTCAATCAAGTGACGCAACTGTGCCGCATCTTTCATTCCAAACTTATAAGGGGCGTCGGACTCGCCCTGGCCCATCAAATCTACCGCAACCGTTTCGAATCCCAGAAAATTCATGTACTGCATAGTGGGCCGCCAGCTCTCTTTGTTGCTGCCGTGACCGGGTATCAGAATAATGCTGCCCTTAAAGGCGTTATGCCAGGCTTTATCCACCTCCACCGACTTTGTCCAGTGCTCATCTTGGCCGGTGGTCGCCTCTACCGAGGCTGAGAACTTCAACGGCGATAAAGACGCTGTTGGTTTCGAATGCAGATAAGGCACACAATAGGTGAATTGCTCATTGCAGTGATGATGGCGGGTGATGCTAAAGTGCGGTGTTGCCTGATGTTGTTGATAGACCAGCTGAGTCTGGGTAGATGTGATCTGGTCTGCCACGTAGCTGGCGCAGCCCCCTGCAAAAAGGGTGAATATCAATAAAAGTGCTGCCAGCGTATTTTTCAGCATTGCTGCCCCTGCGGTTAGATGTCCTGTTTGTGCTAATTAAAAAAGGGAGCCTTTGCTCCCTTTTAATCAGATGTACTCAACTTCAATAATCTCAAACTCCACCGCGCCGGATGGGGTTTGGATGGTCACGACATCATCTATCTCTTTGCCAATCAAACCACGGGCAATGGGTGAGTTTACAGAAATAAGATTGCTCTTAATATCTGCTTCATCGTCGCCCACAATGCGATAGCGGGTTTCTTTATCGGTTTCCAGGTTCAAAATGGTAACCGTGGTGCCAAAAATCACCTTGCCGGTATTTTCCATTTTGGTGACATCGATAATTTGAGCATTAGAAAGCTTGCCTTCGATATCCTGAATCCGGCCTTCACAAAAACTCTGTTGTTCACGGGCCGCATGGTATTCCGCATTTTCTTTTAAATCGCCGTGCTCACGTGCCTCAGCAATAGATTGAATAATACGTGGCCGGGTCACTGATTTCAGTTCATTAAGCTCATTGCGCAGAAGCTCCGCACCGTGAGCAGTCATAGGATACTGAGCCATAGGTTTGTCTCACTTTTATGTCTGTTTATACTAAAACACGATCAAAAAAAGTGCGCCTGGAGGGCGCACATTTCTTTTCCTAATTATACCAACAGGATACCTCGTATCCTGCTGGTTGTCATTACTGTTTCATACGCGCATGCAATGCCTGAACAGAAGATACCCGATTACGATCATCTGCAGATTTTGCCTGCACAGTGGCAAAGGCTGCATTCATGGTGGTCGTATAAGTAATTTTGTTCAGCAAGGCTTCGCGGCGGATGTATACCGAATCGGTAATAGCCTGCCGCCCTTCGGTAGTGTTGATAATATAATCGTACACCCCGTTTTTGATTGAGTCGACAATATTTGGACGACCTTCTGAAACCTTATTCACCACACTGCTGATAATACCGGCATCATACAAAGTCGTCGCGGTGCCACGGGTAGACTCAATCTCAAAGCCATTTTCAACCAACAGACGCGCCAGTTCAATAACCCGATTTTTATCCGTGTCACGGACCGACAATAATACTTTACCAGCTCGCGGTAGCGGTGCACTGGCCCCCAAATTGGCCTTTGCATAGGCTTCTTCAAAGGTTTCACCAACCCCCATTACCTCACCGGTGGAGCGCATTTCCGGGCCCAGTAGCGGGTCAACACCCTGGAATTTAGCGAATGGCAGCACCACTTCTTTAACTGAATAAAACGGTGGTATGACTTCTTCAGTTAGTCCCTGATCGGCCAGCGACACCCCCGCCATGGCCCGAGCAGCAACTTTTGCCAACGGCACCCCGGTGGCTTTGGAAACAAACGGGATAGTCCGGGCGGCCCGCGGGTTCACCTCAATCAGGTAGACTTCATTGTCTTTTATCGCAAACTGCGTATTCATCAATCCTACCACACCCAGCTCCAGCGCCATGTCTTTGACCTGCTGGCGCATGATGTCCTGAATTTCTGGCGACAATGAATACGGCGGTAACGAACAGGCTGAGTCACCGGAGTGAACACCCGCTTGTTCGATATGTTCCATAATCCCGCCAATTACTACATCTTTACCATCACACACGGCATCGACATCCACTTCAATAGCATCGTCTAAGAAACGGTCCAGCAGTACCGGGGAGTCGTTGGAGACTTTTACGGCATCGGTAAGATAACGTTTAAGATCTTTCATATCATAAACGATTTCCATGGCCCGGCCACCCAGTACATAAGAGGGCCTTACCACCAGTGGAAAGCCGATAGCATCCGCACACTCAACCGCTTCCTGAATATTGCTTACCGTGGCGTTCGCAGGCTGCTTCAGATTCAGCTTATTAATCATATGCTGGAAGCGTTCACGATCTTCGGCCCGGTCGATAGCATCGGGCGAGGTCCCGATAATCGGCACGCCATTGGCTTCAAGATCTCTGGCCAGTTTAAGCGGCGTCTGCCCGCCATACTGAACAATCACCCCTTTAGGCTTTTCTTTGGCAACGATTTCAAGTACGTCTTCAAGAGTGACCGGTTCAAAGTACAAGCGATCGGAAGTGTCATAGTCGGTAGACACGGTTTCAGGGTTACAGTTAACCATAATGGTTTCATAACCGTCTTCGCGCATCGCCAACGCTGCGTGTACACAGCAATAGTCAAACTCGATCCCCTGACCAATGCGGTTTGGACCACCGCCCAATACCATTATTTTATCGTTATCAGTAGGCTGCGACTCACACTCTTCATCGTAAGTGGAGTACATGTACGCGGTACTGGTGGCAAACTCGGCCGCGCAGGTATCCACACGTTTGTAAACCGGATGGATCTCAAAGCCGTGGCGCACATTGCGCACATCGCTTTCGGCCACTTTGGTCAGCTCGGCCAAACGGGCGTCGGCAAACCCTTTGCGTTTGAGCTTTTGCATCAGGTCAGCATCGATACCGCTGATGCCTTTATCGCTAACTTCCTGCTCCAGCTGTACCAGCTCCTCAATCAACACCAGATACCATCTGTCGATATTGGTCAGATTAAAGATTTCTTCCACATCCATGCCTAACCGGAAGGCATCTGCGATGTACCAGATCCGCTCCGCACCGGGTTCACGCAATTCGTACACCAGCTTATTACGGGCATCTGGGTCTTCCAGGTTGACCATGGGATTTAAGCCGGTGGCCCCTACTTCCAAACCACGTAAGGCTTTTTGTAATGATTCCTGCTGATTACGGCCAATGGCCATAACTTCGCCCACCGACTTCATCTGAGTGGTCAGCCGGTCATTAGCCCCGGCAAATTTTTCGAAGTTAAAGCGTGGGATCTTAGTAACCACATAGTCAATGGCCGGCTCGAATGATGCCGGGGTCAGCCCGCCGGTAATATCATTGTCCAGCTCATCCAGTGAGTAGCCCACCGCCAGCTTGGCAGCGATTTTTGCGATGGGGAATCCGGTGGCCTTAGACGCCAGCGCTGAAGAACGGGACACCCGCGGGTTCATCTCAATAATGACCATGCGGCCGGTTTGCGGGTCAATACCAAACTGCACATTGGAACCGCCGGTCTCCACCCCGATTTCTCGTAACACCGCCATGGCCGCGTTACGCATGATCTGAAACTCTTTATCGGTTAGCGTTTGCGCCGGAGCTACGGTGATAGAGTCGCCGGTGTGTACGCCCATCGGATCGAAGTTTTCAATAGTACAAACGATAATGCAGTTGTCGCTTTTATCGCGCACTACTTCCATTTCGTACTCTTTCCAGCCAATCAGTGACTCATCGATTAGCAATTCCTTGGTAGGCGATAAATCCAGGCCCCGATGACAAATTTCGTTAAACTCATCGATGTTGTAAGCAATGCCGCCACCCGAGCCGCCCATGGTAAAAGAAGGGCGAATAATACAGGGGAAGCCAATGCGCGACAGTACGTCGTGAGCTTCTTCCATGCTGTGGGCGATTTCTGCACGGGGGCATTCCAGCCCGATATTGCGCATGGCCTGGTCAAAGCGATGACGATCTTCGGCTTTATCGATGGCGTCCGCTGTCGCGCCAATAAGCTCCACATCAAATTCGGTTAGCACCCCTTCACGGTCAAGCTCCAGCGCACAGTTCAGGGCAGTTTGCCCTCCCATGGTGGGCAAAATCGCATCCGGGCGTTCTTTTTCGATAATCTTGCGCACAACTTCCCAGTGAATAGGCTCGATATAAGTCGCATCGGCCATTTCCGGGTCGGTCATGATGGTGGCGGGATTCGAGTTAACCAGAATAACCCGGTACCCTTCTTCGCGCAGCGCTTTACACGCCTGGGCGCCGGAATAATCAAATTCACAGGCCTGGCCAATGACAATAGGTCCAGCACCAAGAATCAGGATACTTTTTAAGTCGGTACGTTTTGGCATAACGGGCTTGTCCTACTGCTTTGCTTGCTTGATGAGATCGATAAAGTGGTCAAACAACGGACCGGCGTCTTGCGGCCCCGGGCTGGCTTCAGGGTGCCCCTGAAAACTGAACGCCGGTTTGTCTTTACGGTGAATGCCTTGCAGCGATTTATCAAACAAAGAAATATGAGTAATTTCAAGGTTATCGCCCAAAGTGGACTCGTCTACCGCAAAACCGTGGTTTTGACTGGTGATCATCACATTGCCTTTCTGCAAATCTTTCACAGGATGGTTTGCGCCATGATGGCCAAATTTCATCTTCACCGTTTTCGCGCCACTGGCAATTGCCAGCAACTGGTGACCTAAGCAGATTCCAAATGTCGGAATGTTGGCATCCACAATGGTTTTAATCGCGTCGACCGCGTAATCGCACGGTTCTGGATCGCCCGGCCCATTTGACAAAAATACGCCATCGGGCTGCATAGCCAGTACTTCATCCGCCGGTGTCTGCGCCGGGACCAGGGTAATTTTACAGTGGCGGTCCACCAGCATCCGTAGAATGTTGTGCTTTACGCCGTAATCATAAGCAACTACATGATATTTTGGCGCTTCTGCAGGTTTTACGTAGCCTTCGCCAAGTTTCCAGACACCACCATCCCATTGGCTAATTTCTTTACTGCATACTTCTTTGGCCAAATCCATGCCTTTAAGTCCCGGATACGCTTTGGCTTGCTGTAAAGCCGCCGCTTCGTCCAGTTCATCAGTACACACAATGCATCCGCTTTGAGTACCTTTATCGCGCAACAACCGGGTAAGACGTCGGGTATCGATATCTGCGATGCCGACCACGTTGTGTTGTTTCAGGTACTCTGACAAAGACTGGGTTTGTCGAAAATTGCTGGCTATCAGCGGTAGTTCGCGAATGATAAGACCTTTGGAGCGTATCTGATCAGCTTCAACGTCTTCTAAATTGATACCGGTATTACCGATGTGGGGATAAGTCAGGGTGATGATTTGTTCAGCGTAAGAGGGGTCGGTGAGGATTTCCTGGTAACCGGTCATGGAAGTATTAAAAACTACTTCCCCAACGGCCGTGCCGGTTGCACCAATTGCCGTACCTTTAAAAACAGAACCGTCCTCTAACACCAAAAGGGCAGAATTAGCCAAGTCAACCTCCAAAATAAGGATAACCGAGTGTTTTGATTGTATAACCAAAACGCACAAAAAACCGGAAAATACAGACGCTAAACCTGCTTTCCGTTTGCAGTCTTTGCAGCTAATAAACCTGCGTTGTAGTGCTCTACAGCGCAAAATTCTGGCAAATTCCGTGAAGTATATAGTAATTCTTAAACGCGGTCTAACCCGATTTTGTAAAAATGCTTAAAATAGGGCTTTTAGGCTTTTTTTTCGCTAAAGCGGCTAAAACATTATATTAAGCCGCTTTAGCTAAGGCTGAAGTGCTGACTTAATTCAGCCCTATCACATCCCCCATGCCATACAAACCGGGGGTTTTGTTCTGCAACCACACCGCAGCTTTCACCGCTCCCTGAGCAAAGGTCAGCCGGCTGGACGCTTTATGCGTAATTTCCAGGCGCTCGCCAATATCGGCAAACAGGGCCGTATGTTCACCGACAATATCACCACCGCGGACCGTGGCAAAGCCGATGGTTTGCTGATCGCGCTCAGGCTCCTCTCCTTCACGGCCGTAGACCGCGCATTCAGACAGGTCACGGTCTAACTCATCGGCAATCGCTTCGCCAATTGCCATTGCAGTGCCCGAAGGCGCGTCTTTTTTAAAACGGTGGTGGGCTTCGGTGATTTCGATATCTGCGGTATCCCCTAATGCTTTGGCAGCCTGACGCACCAGCGCCAGCATCAGGTTGATGCCCACGCTATAATTGGCGGCAAAAACAATGGGGATATGCGCTTTAGCTTGTTCCAGCGCCTCTAGCTGGGCTTCTGACAAACCGGTGGTCCCAATGACCATAGGCACCTGATGGTTAACACACCAGCTAAGATTACTATCCAAAGCTGCAGGTAGCGTGAAATCAATCATTACATCTACCTGACCGGCATCCAGTTCGCTAAACGCCTGGCAACTTACTGGCAGTGTACCAATTCCAGCCAGTTCGCCCACATTCATCCCTACCCAGTCAGAATCATCGCGAACCGTGGCCACACTCAGCTCAGTGTCCTGGTGTTGCTGAACTGCTTCAATCAACACTCGCCCCATACGCCCGTTGGCGCCAAATAGTCCTACCTTCATGGTGTCTCTTAATTTGTTGGTTTATCCGCATTTTGCCTGATAAACGCGGCTATGCAACCGGACGAATTCAAATTAAGAAAATTATCTCTGTACGGGGATAAACGGCGTGCGCAACATGTTTAGAGGTCCTATGGCCTGGTTACTGCCCTCTGACCAGGCGTTTGTCAGGGCCGGGCCATATTTTCAATGGCCTTTCAGACTTTGTACAAAGCTTTTGTTCAGGGGGTGGGAAGGGTCCAGAAACTTATAATCCAGTAAATGATCTAACTCTTTGTGGTCAAAGTGGGTACAGCTGGACGTTACATTCCTTTGCATCTTTTCACAGATAGCAGCAGCCATTCTAGTGGAGGGCCAGATTTTATCCTTGCCTCCGGAATAAAGAAATACCTTACCTTTGATGTTTTCTACGGGAATATCAGCCTTACCATTATCGGCTCTGTTGTCCAGCGATTGTGTATACAGGTCAAGCAGGCTGCTAACGGGCCCCGAAGGTTTAAAAGGAACATAGTTCACAGGTGTGCCGTCTTGTGTCCAGCTTGAGCCTGGCACCTTTTGCCAGTCGTTCAGGATCCCTGCCCAGACTACCGAGCTGGGAGCTATAGCCACCACATGATGAAAATCTGAGTCGGTAGAGGCCAGCAGTAAGGCCAGCTCAGCGCCCTTAGACCATCCCACCAGCATAATCTGCTCTGCATCTGCCTTGTGTTTATCCATCAGCCACGACTTAGCTTTAGTAAAATATTCCAGTGGAATGTGTTCCAGCTCTTCCGGTAATCCCGCTTGTTTAAAATAGGCCAGAGCCAGCGTCGGATAGCCCTGGTCGGCTACCGCCTGCGCCAGCTTTACAGGCAGTCCGCCCTCTGAGCCGCCTAACACCATCACTACCGGTTTAACTGCATTATCTGGCGCAGGATAATAGTGGGCCACAAACTCTTTTGTATCTACTGAAAACGGCTCTGGCGCGGCCAAAGCGTTGAAGGTCATAAACAAAGTAACCAGCGCCATAGGCCGGGTCAGATTTAGCAATGTCATTAAACAATATCCTTATTAAATATGCCTGTTTCCGGCGGTTTTTTTCCGCTTGCTCCTATCGCATTCCTGCCTCAGGGTGTTTTTATGTTTTACTCGATTCTGGAGCGCACTGCCAGTAAACAATACCGCGCAAAGCTCTGAACTGACATAGACAGTGGGCAACAACTAAGGGCCAATATAAAGCAGCGGCCCAATAGATGCGCTTATCCGGTATAAGCCTTTGCATTTATCAAAGCAAGAACACCACAGAAAATGAAAAAAGCCAGTGAAGGCTTGTTTTTAGCGCTGTGATTTCGCAATCTATAGCTATCCGGCGATTTATTACAGGACCTTACTATTTATGCGTGCCAGTCTGATCTGGGATCTCCCCACCCGTCTTTTTCATTGGCTTTTGGTAGCGGGTCTGGTGGTTCAGTATGTAACTGCTGAATGGCTGGACGACGCCATGCAATGGCATTTTTACGCCGGATACTTTTTATTGGGACTGCTTATCTTTCGTTTTTGCTGGGGTTTTCTGGGACCGGAATATGCCCGCTTTCGTTCATTTGTTACCGGCCCGGGCCAGGTCTGGCGCTACTCCCGGCAAATACTGAGTCGCCATAGCGCCGCGCATGCCGGTCACAATCCTTTAGGCGGGTGGATGGTCTTGATTATGCTGATGCTGGTGGCATTACAAGCTAGCAGTGGCTTGTTTATGACCGATGATATTTTTATGCAGGGGCCCTGGTATCACGTGGTCAGCGAGCAAACACAGTCGCTGATGAGCTTTATTCATCATCAAAGCTTTAATGTATTGTTGGCCATTATTGCCTTACATATTGCCGCCATTGGCTTTTATACCTTCTACAAGCGTCAGCCACTGGTAGCCGCCATGTTTCATGGCAAAAAGGTAACGCCTTCCACACCTATCCCTTCCTCCAGATTAATCCTGGCGGTGGTGCTGGCGCTTATCAGTGCTGCGCTTACGTACTATATCGTCGCAGTGGCCCCCGGCGCTCCCGCTGAACAGGAAGTGTATTATTAGTCAGCCCACCTAAACGCCCTGCTTCGTTATTTTTTGGTATGGCTGGCCTGAGTATAAATTTGCTCAAGCCAGCTTGTTACACTGGCCGGCCGGGCTAAGAAAAAGCCTTGAAATACATCGCAGCCCCGGGCCTGTAGATACTGTAACTGAATATCATTTTCAATGCCTTCGGCTACCGTTCTTACCCCCATTGCCATAGCCATTTCCAAAATCGTATTTACGATAGGTACTTCCTGTTGGGCAAAATTTATCTCGTCGATAAAATACCGGTCAATTTTCAGCTCACTTATGGGCAACTCCTTTAAGTAGGTTAAGCTGGAATAGCCGGTACCAAAATCATCCACAGAAAAAGAAAACCCCACTCCTGATAACATTTCAATGCGCTCACGTACAATCGCAATACTGGAGACCAGGGTGGTCTCAGTAATTTCCAGCTGTAACTGCTTCGGGTTTATTCCCCAAGCCCCGGTAATATTCAGCAGTTTTTCCGTAAAGTCGGGATGGATAATATGGCGGGCACTAATGTTGATCGCAATACGGGTATGAATGTGCTGCTTATTGCAATGGGCCAGAATTTCGCAAGCCTGGTTTATCACCCAGTAGCCAATATCTACAATAGCATCACTTTGTTCCGCAATAGCAATAAATTCTGAAGGGGGAATAGCGCCCAGCTCAGGATGGTCCCAGCGCAGTAATGCTTCGGAACACTTGATGTGATGGTTGCTGTCAAATTGAGGCTGTAACACCAGATGAAATTCATTTTGCTGTAACGCCTGAGAAAACGCCTGGCTAATAAAAGTATGCCGTTCGTAATCTGAAAACGCGCGCCGGTCGAACGTGACCTTGCCCGAAAGCCCCTGTTCTTTCGCCCGGTTACTGCCAAATTCCAAAATCCCTACCACTTTTTCGTAGGTCGCTTTACTGCCTTCGATTAACGCCGAGGATATGGATGCAGTGATAGTCTGAGAGTGACCATTAATCTCAATAGGGTTCAGAACTTCGTGCTGCAGGGCCCACTCAGCTTCATTGAGTTTTTCAGCCGCCGCATCGTTCTGGCTATCAAAGTTGGGTTGATACAGCACAAAAAACCTATCGCCCTGCCCCCGAAAAACATCGAATAGTTGTCCTACGCTGGTACAAATTCTCTTGGCTAAGGTAGCCAGAACCAAGTCGCCGGTTTCTTTTCCATACATCAGGTTCAACTGTGAAAAGTTATCAATATCCAGCATCACACAAAATATATCCTGCTCAGTATCCTGAGCCTGTTCTATTTTATGGCGTAAGACCTTTTCAAATGAAGTGCTGTTGGGCAGATTGGTAATAGCATCATAAAATGCCAATCGATAAATATTGTCTGAGGCTTTTTTTCGCTCGGTAATATCTTTGATAATCAGTACAAATTCGCGGTAGCCCTCCTGCACAATTTCAGACACCGCTATTTCGACCGGAAACTGATGGGTATCTGCATGCACAGCATAAAGGGGCGAAGCATCAGGTGCATTGACCTGAAGCTGCCTGATCGTGGCTTCAATATCCTCACAACAAAATACATCAGGTAAGATAAGAGCTATATCTACGCCGGTAAGGGCTTCACTTTCATGCCCAAAGACCGGTAGGACCGCATTATTAGCGGTGATGATAGTGCCATGATTATCCAGAGTCAGTACTGCATCGTTCAGATTATCTAAAATAGTGCGCAGATACATGGTGAAATTGTGCTCGGTATCCGACAGGCGTCGCTGCTCAGAAATATCACACAGGGTACCAAGCACCCGGCCCGTATCGCCAACTTGACGGTATCGCGCTGTAAAGCGGGCCCAGCGCTGCTTCCCGCGATGGGTAAAGTACGGCACTTCGAGTTCTCGGGGTTGATGATCAAAACAGACCTGGGAAATCATTTTTCTGATTTTAACCCGAGAGCTTTTAGGAAAACTGGCAAGGGAGCGGCTTACCCCCACCTCATCCCCCCGGGCCAATCCAAATAAACGATAAGTTTGTTCAGACCAATATAGCTCGCCGCTACCCGGGTTATATTCCCAGCCCCCGGTGCGCGCCATAGTGCTTATTTCTTCAAGCAGCTGCAGATGAGAGTCACCGGCCCGAGTAAGCGCATTGTCTGCAATCATAGGATCACCTGATGAGCCGGCGCCGGAGGAGACGGCTGTGGGCTTCGGGCGAGTCACAGGGGTGAAGGTTAGCCCTGATGATGGCTCGGATACTTCGGGGTCTCTGTTGGTTGATGTTTGTGTGTGCAGGTCTTCTAGTGCGCTCAAGGTGTGGGAAAATAGCGTAAGAAGCCCGGTAACTAAAGAACTAAGCCCGGGGTCAGGCTGACAAAATACCAAAATCCACAAGCGGTTATGGTGCGGGTATTGTTGGGCAAACCAAACCGCGTTTGCCCATGAGGCCAGAGGCGGCACCGATGTCAGCTTACACAAAGCAGACTCCTGCTGTGTAGCCTGTGCGACACAATAGTTCAGAGTCTGTTTTGTTTCGTGGGTCAGGCCTTCGGGAAGCCCTGCTACCAGCACCGGTTCGCTATCGTCTTCGCAACTGATAAGCCAGCAGCCGTTCACTTTTTCGCACAAAACATCAATAATCGAGTTTACCAATGCTTTTGACGATGCGGTGTGTAAATATTTACCTTCCTGAACTGTCAGCCCGGGACGAAATGTCACTAGGCTATCTCCTTTTAACAAACCGGTATCAGCAGGTGCATAGCATTTAATAGTTCGCCCTTGGTCAATGGGCCTTAAAGCAACTCGATACACAACGTTATGGCTTTTACCCAACCGGTATAACCATTGAACCAGCAGAAAAATTAGGGGAGTAAAATGTTGTATTCAGACTCCACAAAATGCTATTGCTGCGCTAAATTAGCAGTATAAAATTTAGACGACATTTACTGGTAACGCAAAGCTTAACTGGATAAATCTTTGGTTAACCGATAATTTATAGGACGGGAAAGCAAAAGAGCCGACGAATGCGGCTCCCGAATTGGTCAATTAGTCAGCTTTGTAATCATCGTGACACGACTTGCAGGTACTACCTACTTTACCAATAGCATCACGATAGGCAGATTCATCGCCGGCTTTAGCGACTTTCTGCAGATTTGCCGCAGCGCTTTGCAGATTCTCAATTTTGCTTTCTACATCAGCATAATTATCCCACAACTCTGGTTTAGCATGAGTATGAACATCAAACTCTCGGGTATCTACTTTCAGATAATCCGAGATCATATTGGCTAATTGCTCCATACGCATACCGTTGGTCTGCATTACCTGTGCATCGTATTCAATCGCACCTTTAGCCATACCACCAAGAGGGGCCATATTGCTTTTCATAAGCGTAAAAAGCGCTTCGCGATATTCGCTATATGCTTCAGCATGCTTTTGCGATTTTGCTGGTTCTGGGGTGGCTGCCAGGGCGGCCCCGCTTAATATTGCACCGCTACAAAATACCGCCAGGCGGGTAGTAAGTTTCATAACTGAATCTCCTTATATGTTTCAGGCTAAGTCGCAATAAGTATACATTAATGCAACTATGGCAAGATTGATAATTATCTACGATACCTCTTTATATGGTTTCCTGCGCGAAAAGATTGGTAACCACGCCAGGCTTTTTTTTAAACAGTAAAATCTAAGTGGTTCGAAGCCACTGAAGTAGCGTCTATGTCAAAAAAAACCCTCCGTACAAGGAGGGTTTTTGTTAATGCCTAGTTGGTGAGGTCATCAAAAAACTTTTTAACGCCGTCGAAGAAACCTTGTTCTTTCGGCCGGTGTTTACCGGTTTCATCCCCCATTGACGCATTGAGCTCTTCAAGCAGCTCTTTTTGTCGGGTTGATAAATTCACCGGCGTTTCTACTACCACCTTACACATTAGATCCCCGGTCATGCCGGTACGCACTGACTTAACGCCTTTACCACGCAAACGAAACATACGTCCGGTTTGGGTTTCCGGCGCCACTTTCAGTTTTACCTTGCCATCCAAGGTAGGCACCTGAAGCTCTCCGCCTAATGCTGCGGTAGTAAAGCTTAAAGGGACTTCGCAAAACAGGTTGTTGCCTTCGCGTGAGAAGATTTCGTGCTGCTTCACATGAGCCTGCACGTACAAATCACCCGCCGGGGCGCCTGCTTCACCCGCTTCGCCTTCACCGGCCAGACGGATCCGGTCACCGGTATCCACACCGGCCGGAATTTTAACCGACAGCGTTTTGGTTTTTTCTACACGGCCCTGACCACGACAGCTGTTACACGGATCGCTGATGATTTTGCCCCGACCTGAACAGGTAGGACAGGTTTGCTGAACCGCAAAGAACCCCTGGCGCATCTGTACCTGACCATTACCATGACAGGTGGGACACGTTTTGGGGGAGGTGCCGCGCTTGGCGCCTGAACCATCACATTTTTCGCATTCGACCAGGGTGGGAACGCGAATCTCAACATCCTTACCGCGTACGGCCTCTTCTAACGACAATTCCAGGTTATAGCGTAAGTCCGCACCCTGACGTGCACGAGACTGACGTCCACGGCCGCCTCCGCCAAAGATATCGCCAAACACATCGCCAAAGATATCGCCGAAATCAGCATTGCCGCCGCCGAAACCACCGCCACCACGATTGGGGTCAACGCCTGCATGACCGTACTGGTCATAAGCAGCGCGTTTTTGATCATCGGTCAGGATCTCATAGGCTTCCTGAATTTCCTTGAATTTATTTTCAAGTTCTTTATCGCCCTGGGTGCGATCCGGATGGTATTTCATCGCCAGTTTTTTGTACGCTTTTTTGATATCACGTACGCCGGCATCTCGACCCACCCCAAGCACTTCGTAGTAGTCACGTTTCGACATATCGCTTACTTTTCCTACTCGTTACCTAAGCACCCGACCTGTGGTCCGATACTCAATTTTCTTATAAATCAGTGCATTATTGTAAATGCTTTAACACAACAAAGGCGCAACAAGACAATCCTGCTGCGCCTGCACTGTTTCGTTAAACCGGTCCGAAGACCGGTTAACCGGACGACAGCTTACTTTTTATCGTCGTCTTTTACTTCTTCAAACTCAGCATCAACCACATCATCTTGTGATTTGCCTTCAGAAGCTTGTTCTGCACCTGCTTCAGCGCCGCCTGCGGCACCTTGCTGAGCCTGAGCCGCTTCCATCAGTTTGCTGGATTTTTCCATCAACTGCTGAGTTTTAGCTTCAATCTCGTCTTTGTCTTCGCCTTTAAGAGCGGTTTCCAGCTCGGCCAGCGCTTCTTCGATTGGAGCTTTATCTTCGGCGCTTAATGCTTCGCCGACTTCGTCCATTTGTTTGCGGGTGGTATGTACCATCGCATCCGCCTGGTTACGAGCCTGAATCAGTTCTTCGAACTTTTTATCGGCATCTTTGTTGGCTTCAGCATCGGCCACCATTTGTTCGACTTCGTCATCACTTAGACCTGAAGAAGCCTTAATCGTGATTTTCTGCTCTTTACCCGTATCCTTATCTTTTGCAGATACGTGCAGAATACCGTCAGCATCGATGTCGAAAGTAACTTCGATTTGCGGTACACCGCGAGCCGCCGGACGAATACCTTCAAGGTTAAACTGACCCAGAGACTTATTCGCAGAAGCCTGTTTACGCTCACCCTGGATAACATGCACGGTTACCGCAGACTGGTTATCTTCAGCAGTTGAGAAAGTTTGCGATTTCTTAGTTGGAATCGTGGTGTTTTTCTCAATCAGGTGCGTAGTAACACCGCCCATTGTTTCGATACCCAGAGACAGTGGCGACACGTCCAGTAGCAGTACGTCTTTCACGTCACCGGCCAGTACACCACCCTG
>VMHT01068964.1_pt1 | contig 33785 bp, 45 predicted proteins | sample 4693611 | NCBI WGS metagenome assembly VMHT01 (sample SAMN12280063, study PRJNA550983) | marine metagenome | isolation source: seawater sampled from same location over 5 years 0.02-0.2 micron viral filtrate | place: USA: collected off the coast of southern California halfway between the port... ...
GATATACAAAAGATATACAAAATTGCTCTTATTATCATTGTATATCAACACTTTTTTTACTTTGTATATCAATATATCAGAAAAAACCGACCCCCCTTGAACAAAAAATTTTTTAAGTGACCCTATTTTCTCGTTATAGTGATTTTTTGATATACATAAGCCTAACGGACAGTCACACCAATCAGCATCTTCACCACAAATAGGACAAATCTCGTCTGGATCCACGAGCCGTGAGCCTAGACTAATTCCCAACGATACTTTCTTTCCCGGTACACGTCCTGGTCCTGTCGTTCAATACCATCTTTCTTTTGTTTCGCTGCCCACGCTTTACTACTATCTTTCGTTTCACCTGCTATCTTCATACCAATAGCCTTACAAGCACTTCCCTGCTCTCTTAAAAGCGTATAAGTGACCATTTTTTCGTAACCCATCGCAACAGCAACACGCCAAACACGACCATATAAAAAGCTGTTCGTATTTTTCGGAGCGTCATCTAAAACACAAGAACGTAGCAGCTCAAGGGTTTTCTTATCATCTAATGTGGCTGAAACAGGTCTTCCAGCTATCGCAACGCCTACCAGCTTTCCCTGGAACTGCGCACCAATAGCAAATTTATATCCTTGAACACGTTTATTGTGAGAATGGTGTTCTTCTACAAAAGCATTGGATTCTCGAAGCGTAAGCGGAATAACTTTAAAATTCATAAAGTTCTAAGATACTTTTACCAATCAAGTACGGTATCATGGGAACGACGGAGTTTCCTAAACATTTAAGTCTGTCCACCCTTTTGGGTACCCCATCAGCCACTCTACCCACGTCGGGTTCAGTTGTCCACCAGGTTTGGTCTGTTGAAATGCCACTTCGTTTTCGAGATATCTCTTCTTGCGATTGTTCGCCATTCCCTGAGTTAGCTTCATGGTCATGCCCTTGCCCGCTCTTGGAGTTGGCCACATCAATTGCGGATGCGCCACTTGATCGTTCAGGCTGATCGGCATGCCCTTCTCTAACTTCATGGTCATTCTTTCCTTGCTCGAAGGTCCACGGCCACAATTGGCGTCGGGCGTTCTCCAAAGTTTGACCAACCTCCCGAGCCCTATTGATCCGTCGATACCATTCTTGTTCACCTTCCGTAAGGTTCCATTCTTGGTCACTCGAAAGCGATCGTCCTTCCCGATGATTGATCCCGTCGTACCGTCCGAGGTCGTCGGAGTGGGCAATAATCCATACCCTTTCCCTTTGGTGGTTGGCGCCGATGCTCGAAGCTGAAATACTAAACGTTGTTGTGGCGTAACCTTCACTCGCCAAGTCCTCGAGTACGGTGTCGAGACCGAGTTTAACGTGTCCACCAACATTTTCTCCAATAACGAAAGTCGGCCGCAGTTCTTTGACAAGTCTAAAATACTCTGGCCAGAGGTGTCTTTCATCTTGTTCACCCTTTTTACTTCCTGCAACACTGAAGGGCTGGCAAGGGTATCCTCCTGTGATGATGTCAACGGAATCAATTCCGTCTGCTTTAAGTCTGTCATAATTTAACTCCTTTATGTTTCCATACACAGGCACGTCAGGCCAATGCTTCTTTAAAACTTGTTGACAATAAGGTTCCCAGTCACAGAAAGCTGCAGTCTCCACGAGCCCTGAGCGTTCTAATCCGAGACTAAAACCACCAATACCACTAAATAAATCGAGATGTTTTAACATTAAATTAAGCGTAATTGCTTAGGATCCTCCATTACTTTTTCTATTTCTTTACTCATGATATCTGTAAACTCGATATCACAAAAGTTTCCACAGTCAGGCATAATCATTTTCTGATCAGCACCTTCCCCTGGTTTTAGTTCATCTAAAAATTTTTCTTTAATACAAGATCGACCGATGGTTCTTTCAGCTTTTGCCATTTGTTCAAATGTTTCAGGAAAGTCTTCACGAATCTTGTTCCAATAACCTTTACCGCCTTTTACACAACCCACACAGTTGTTATTATGATATCCCAGTCGATACATAAATGGTCTTTCAATACCTGCTTTTTCTAAAAAATATAAACTCTCTGCTTTGGTCATCTTTTTTTCAATCAGAGGAAACAACGGCTTTGCTTCTGGATACTGTTGTTTAAATCGTATGGCACGATTAATTTCTTTCTTAGCATATTCAAAACCAAAAACTTGATGATCATATGGAATAACTTTCTCAATACGCATTCGTACTTTTCTTTTTAGTTCTGTCGAACAACGAGCGCCTGCAGCTCCATTGATGTATCTAGTTTTCTTAATAACCTCAAATTGATCTTTGTACTTTTCATTTGTCCAAGTGTTAATCTTCACTCCGTACCATTCTTCGCATTCTTTTTTAAATCTTTCATTATCGCTATGAGCTGTATCGATGTGAAAATAAATTGGTTCTACAGCATCGCCAAACTCTTCGATAGCCAGCTTTGTTGCAACAGCACTTGTTACCCCTGCCGACCACCATGCAATAATTTTAGTCATTATCTCTCCCTGGAAACGGAAGAATGTCCGCTTTCTTGTCGTACTCTTTATGTATTCTTCTGTCTCGTAGGTATCCATCGTCGTCAAGCTCGTAATCTCCTCTTCCAAAGTCAAAAAACGCTTTAAACGGCACTGGCCATGGCTTCGACTGATTTTTTTCCTGTTTTAAGAAGCTTTCAAGGGCTTCTTGATCAAGCTTCTGTACGCTGTTATATCCAAAATCAAAACCCATATACATGCTCTCTAAAAACGTAATAAACGTGATGTACTCTTCGGCTGATAGTTTTTTAGCCAAAATATCGAGCATTTCTTTAACTGTCTTCAGTTTCCTCTGTGGTGGCTTTGTCATTGCTGTAATCTGTCCATACTTCCTTGTACCAATAGTCTCGAGCAAACTTTGGAACATGATTATATTCATTTTTAAAAATCTCTACAGCTTCCTCGACGCTTCGTGCATAGATTTTCTTTTTCATTTGTTTTTTCTGTCCGTAAAAAACAGTATAAGAACGATGAGTCATGGGACGTCCTCTTGGATTGTTCCCAGCGTACTTTAAAATATTTTTAGAATACTTTTCTTTTAATATACTATTCTTTTCTTCTTCAGTTAAATCAACTTCTAAGTGAAGTGCTGTTCTGGGATTATTTTTATCCATGGGTTTATATCCTTAAAGTTTCCTTTGTACGCTAAACCTGTTGCTTCTCTAGACTGCATAACCATAAAGTTTTCGACTTTATCTTTTAATTCTATGTGAGCTGCTTGTTTTACAGATTCCATATACATATCATCTAGTAACATAATACCACCATCTTTTACCTTTGGCCACCAATTTCGTATGTCTTCTAAAACAGCATCATATTCATGAGCGCCATCAACCATAATTACATCAAAAGTTTTGTCTTCAAAACGATCAATAATTTCCTGATTGTCACTCCTGCTTTCAATCAAATGACATTGATTGCGACCAATAAAATACTGTAAATTTTGTTTAGTTGTTTCATAAAAACTTCCGTCCTTAGTTATCTTATCTAAGAATTTATGTTCACTAGATCCTCTAAAAGTATCTAACCCATAGACTGTAACATCTTCTCTTCCTGCATTAATTAAATTGGTGCAAAGATAATTAGTCGACTTACCTAAAAAACAACCAATCTCTAAAAACTTTCCATTCTCAGGTATATTTTCAATAGCTAAGTCATACATCTCTGCGTAATTAAACCAACCCGGTATCTTGTAGTATTCGTGTTTCATTTATTTCTCCTTATATTCTTCTATAGCGTCCGCTAATTTTCTTAGAACTTTAGGGTCGTCTTTCAACGATCCGAGAGCCCTGTTACATGAGTTGCAAAGCAACATTCGAGGATAAATGGGGCTGTCTGTGTCCCCACTGCTTCGAATTTCCTTTTGAGTGTATTTATGATCATGATCAATACAAGCTCTACTAACACTTTCGTCAGAAAAACCAAAAGATAACTTTCTTGCACAAGCAAAACATTCAAACTTTTGATCTTGAATTAGCTCTAAAAACCAATCAACAACGTGATTGCCCCAAGATGTTCTAATCCTGTCTAGCTTTTTTAATACGGGATGTCTTCGTTCCCAGTATCTTTTTTGAATGGCAGCTCTCGTTGCTTTCCCCTTTGCTGTTTGTCTATATTTTCTATTACGTTCTGATTCAGGCACTAGTGAACAGTAGGAGAGACGGCGTCTTGAATTGCCATTTCATCCAATGTAAATGTAACTGCTAGTCCTACTTCAAATAGTCCCATGTTTTGTTTCACACATTCATCGTAGATAGCTTGACTATTGTCTTTATCAGTCAGTATTTGTAAGGCAGTAAGCTTTCTTTCTGTTGCTATCTTATCCACAATTTTTGCTAATTTCTGTGCATAATCTCTACCCGCCATTGTCTTAAATTTTTCATGATGTTTTAATACTAGATCATCCATTATTATATTCTATTCCTTTCTCTATGTTTAAACAAGTGACAACTCCCCTGTCTAAAAAATATATTTTTAGAAAATTCTTGACTTATTAAAAAAATTTAGGATCTAGGTCGTAACGACGTTTACCTAGTTCATCATTTTTTCTCATAACCAAGAGTTGTTTCAGTATCCTTAATTCACGATCTATTTGTTCAACCCTAGAACTGTAGCCTCTATCTTCATAAAAAGCTGCTTTCCACTGATCAAACTTTTTCGATACTTTAAAGTAAAGAACGTCAACAGATGGTATTGTGTTATCTAACATAACAATCCCATTATATAGTATTTTTTAGTGATTGACACCATTAAATAAATACTTTCTCTCCTGTCTTTGAAAAAGATAGACTTGTATCCTATCTAACTTTTTTCTAAATTTACCAGTTTCAGGTAGTTTATTAAGACTAAAAACATATTTATGATACTTGTCGGGCCACTCCACGATTATCCTGTCTTTCCAATTTTGAATTTTCCAGTAGTGCTTCCACAAGCTTTTTCTTTCTATATCCGACATCTTCTTATGCTTTCTTTTACTTTCTAATATTAATTGTTTATACACGCTGTAGGACATACCTTGAATGACATACTCTCGATGTAATTTGGAGATTTCAGAGATATTATTGAGATACTTTATATTCATAATTCCTCTTTTCATCTTTCTTGACGTAGCAGGGAACATGCGTCCACCCATGCTTACTAATTAATATATCTACAATATGACTAAACGTATGAGTGTCATTCTTGTCTACTTTCCAAAAGCCTTTCCATCTATTTAATTGAACGTCCATTATTTCTTTCCTTTCTTTAACCACTCCCAATCACTGGGGTGCATTGTTTGAGCTTCCATAGAGCTCGGATCATTAGGTATCTGGCCTTCTCCCTTACAGGTTTCACAACGTGTAGCGTTATCTTCTTCCCAGCTAACAGGCTCTCCTGTTTCACCGTTGATTAAAACCCATTGATAGCCATTTCCCTTACAGGTAGGACAAGTAAGCTTATCTTTCTTTTCCATTTCTCTTTACTTTCTCCTGTTTAACCAACCACTGAATAACTTTACCAGGGGTTCTTGTATCTTGATTTGCTAATTTCATGATTTCTCTCCACGTATCTATTGGCACAGCCACAGATTTATATTTTATTATATCCATATTTTCCTTTCTAATTAAATAATAAAAAAGTCCCAATAATTACACATAGGACTAAAATTGAAAAAGCTTGAGGCATTAAAAGTCCAAAAGCTACAATTACTGCTAATAGTATAACCATCTTGTTCTCCATTTCTTCCCATAATATAGGCATTATGTGGGATATTACAAGTGTTAACTTAAATCTTCTTGTTCATCTTTCATGGAAATTACAGGCACTGTTAACTTAATGAACTTAACACTTCCATTGATATATATCTTTGTTTCTCCACCACAAAAAGCACATTCAAATATGTTTTCATTTTCTGTTTCTTGCATATAAGTTTTTTCATCACAGTGTGGACAAAGTCCATAGTTTATTTCACTGTAATCTACTTGCACTCTGCCCAGTTCTTCCCAAGAGCATAGTCTACCTTTGAAGGTACAACTAGAGTGCCATCCATACATTGTTCCATAATGTTTTTTACTTTAACGGCATCTTCTTGGTTTGCAACTGAGAGATTAAGTTCATCATGAACTTGTATGTGCGGTATAAATCCTGTTTCATTATAAAGATCAACCATTGCTTTCTTTGTTTGATCTGCAGCTGATCCCTGTATTAATCTGTTAAAAGCTCTATAAGTATATGCTCTTTGTATTTTGTTTAGCCATGCACGACCTTCACTATCAATCGCATACTTCTTTTTTGCTTCATCAAAAGTCATTGGCTTTCCTCTATTAACTGTAAATGCTTTTGCTTCCCAGAAAGGAAATCTACACTTCCTGCCTAAGATTGTAGTTATTTCTCCGTCGTCGTCTGCCTTGTTAGTGACAGCTTGAGACAAAAGTTTAACAAACGGAACTTTAGCATTATATTGAGCCAATATGTTACGTGCTTCTTCTTCATCAATTCCTAATTCTCCTCTAAGTTTATTTATCCCCATTCCATAGAATAAACCTAAAGATATTGTTTTTGCCTGGTCCCTTGGCAATCCTGTCATTTCAGCAACTGTAGAATGAAAGTCTAAATCTTGTTCAGCATAATTTTTAATAATCTCTTCTGCTCCAGGTAAGCCCACACCCTTGTTAACACTTTGAGCGTAGTGCGCCACGAGCCTTGGTTCTTGTTGACTGTAGTCAAAGCTGCCCCACATACTTCCTTCATCAGGTAAGAAAAGAGCTCGTACCATGTTTCCAATCTTTTTATTTCTTCTTGGAAGCTGCTGTAAATTAGGATTACTCATAGAGAATCTCCCTGTTACAGTGCCTCCATCATCAGATCGTATTTGATTAATCTGAGCATGAACACGACCTTTAACAGTGTGTTTTTGTAGTTTTTGTACAAAGCTTGATTTTGTTTTTTCCAATGCTCTGATTTCTAATATTTGTTGCACAGAGGGGTGTGGATGAGTTTCTAAGAAACCTTTTGTGAAGCTAGGAGCATCAGTCTTCTCTGTACGAGGATAGGATAGACCAAAGGAGTCGAAGACTTTTGCGACACTCCTAGCGTTCCACACCTCTAAATCAACGCTAGTTTGCTTCTTGATGTCGGTAAGGAGGGCTTTACGTTCGACATCAATCTGCTTGTTGATTTTAGAAGTTTGTTCTTCGTCTATACGGACACCATGAGCAGTCATTTCAATTAAAAGAGGTAATAAATCATGCTCTAATCTGGTGATGTCCTGTAAACCTTGTTTATCAATTTCTCGAGATAAATATTTAAATAACTCTAAAGTTACCACTGCATCTTGCTCTGCATATTCTCCCACTAAAGTTCCTGGAAGTTTCCACATTTCGCTTTTAGGGTCTACGTTCCATTCTTTGGCAGCTGCTCGCAACAATGCTTCGCTCTTGCCCATGTTTAAAAATTGTTTTCCTAATCCGTCTAAAGTATATCCAAGTCTGTTTTCATCACATAAAGATGCCATGATCATTGTATCGTAACAACGACCATTAACCTTATATCCCCATTTTTTAATCCAACCTAAATCATACATCGCATTATGAAATATTTTAGGAATACGAAGCTCACATATTTCTTTAATATACTGCAACACTTTCTTCTCATCTAGGTTACCACCACCTTGATGTTTAAAAGGATAATATGCTTTCCAGCCTTCTGTTGCTAAGGCAACTCCCACGACATAACCCTTTCCAGTAGGCCAGCCCATACCCTCTTTATCATTCAACTGATCATCTCTAGTTTCAAAATCGATTGCTATTTCTTTTGCATTAGATAAGTCAGGAAAAGTTTCAGGTAAAATATATTCTGTTTTTGGTGCAAACAATGGTTGTTGAGTACTGTGCTTCATTAATGTATGACCTCTTCCATTTCATTTTCAAATTCAACTAAATAATTCATATACCATTGAGCTTTTTTCAAATCTTCAATTCCATTTTTTAAACGATGCCTGGCCAGGTACTTAAATATTTGACCTTTTAAATATCCCCGGAACTCATCAGAGGTCAGTTCATTTCTAATAACTTCTATTGTTTCGATAGTTTTATTTTTGTAATAGTCGGGATTAATTTTATCCATCCTTATATCTTTTTCCTATCTTCTCTGCTTCTTTTACAACTTCTTCGTACCATAAGTCTTTAGAAACTTTGTCTACTTCTTCTTTTATATGTTGAAACTCAGACTTCTTAATTAAATGACCATCCCAATAAATTTCTTTTTTAATTTTATCGTAGTGCAATTTAAAATACATTATATCGAATACCCCCAGTCTGAATTTGGATCTACTAAATGCAGTTCATTTCTTGCTCTTGTAACAGCTACATACCAAACACGATGTTCGTCGTCTTCTCCTTGTTTGTATGAGTCATAAGCAAGTTTACCCATGTCCATTAATAATAGAACGTTATCTTCTTCCCCGCCTTTCATTCCGTGTATTGTCTCAATTCTAATCCTTGGTTTTCCAAAGATGTTCTCACCCCTTCTTAATAGCGAATCTAAATACAGTTTATCTTCATGTGGATAATTTGTAAAGAGATCAAACCAAGACATTTCTGTGTTAACGAGTAGCCCCCAATCTGATTGTATCTTTTCAACACTAACCATTTCTTTTTTAGCACTAGGGTTTTCTTTAATGTATCGTTTTAGTTGTTCTTTCTTTCCTCGTGCAATTCTATCTTTAGGAGCAATATAAAAATATAATTTATTGAGTGCAGCTAAACTAATTAATTCTCCTTGTTGTATATCTAACCAAGTTTGCAAAGCTGTTAATCTTTTCTCTGATACAGAGTTTCCATACCTGGTAGCATAATAAAAACCTTTTTCTCTACAAAAAGATGTCAGTCTTTTACAAATATTCTTTGTTCTGCCCATCATAATCCAATTACCTTTTGCTGTTTCTCTAGCAAAATAAAGATCGGCATGCTTAACTATCTTTCCTTCCTCGGGCCGTGGTTCCCATGTCTTGTCTCTTTTTAATTTTATCCTGTCTCTTATCTTCATGGCTATTTTATGAATAGATTTTGCACAACGATAAGATTGTTTAAGATTAATTACATCACCCTGCATCTTGATAAAATGTTTTGGATCAACACCGCTCCAAGAATAAATTGCTTGATCATCATCCCCAGCAATATATGTCTGTACTGAATTTTCCTGTAACTTTTCTTTCATCCGCAATTGCAGAAAATTTAAATCCTGTGCTTCATCAATAAATAAAGCATCTAAAGGTATGTCTTCCCCTCTTAAAATGTATTCTTCAATCATATCTGTAAAGTCAAAATACTCTCTGGCTTGTTTAAACTGATTGTAACCGTTAGCAAACTTTTGAAGAGTTGTGAAAGAAAAGTCGAATCCACCTTGGTTATACTCTGTTCGCAAAGGAACCCCTCGGTGTCTCGCATTCTGCATAATATTTAAATACTTATTATTATACATCTTCATTCCTGTCTCTTCGTCTTCAACAGGTTTTACAGGTACATACAATCCCATAATCTTTGAGAATTCCTCAAACTTTTCATCATCCATTAACTTGGCAGTATTTAAATGTGAGTTCTCTAGAGCAAGACTGTGCATCGTCCGAAAGTATTTAAACTTATCGGTGGGGAGTTTAAACTTTGCCACAGCCCTGTCTCTAGCTTCTTGAACCGCCTTTCTAGTAAAAGAAACATAGCCTATGTTTTCGGGTTCAATACCACTGTTGAGGAGATCGTCAACTATAGTTAGTAGTTTCGTGGTTTTGCCCGTACCTGGCGGTCCAAGAATTATTGTAGGCGTTTTCATTAAAATGCTGTCTCCTTTTCAGGGAACATGTTGGGAGGATCATCAGGTTCTAATGGTTCCTCAAACGCCTTAATCTTTATTAATCGTAAAAACTTAGTTTTACTATCTTGAGATCGAACAGAAGTATTATACTCTTCATATTCAAATCTATATAACAAAGCCATAACATGGCTTCTATCATTCTTAAAACTCGCACTTTTAAGATGTCTTTGTAAATCCTTGAGCCTAAACATTGTATGCCCATCTTCTGTAAAAGGTTTACCATCTAAGATATCTATCTTATCCACTGCTCTTGCTCTGTTAACACAGAAGTCTTCTAAATGATCAGTGAACTCACCAAACTCTGATGCGTCTTCTGATATTTTTATTTCTACAGCTTCTCTCATTAAACGATTAACAGTATTACGCCAATCTTCTACCGACATACCCTCAGGTCTATATCTAATTGATAGATTAGACATACAAGCCTCAGCAAATTGATCCTGTAGTCGTAGCTGCGTAGTTGTGAACTTACCTCTACCTACTTTAATAACTTCACCATTTTCATCTAAAACAGGAACGTCCATAAACCAAACGGGAGGTTCAGATAACAAAACAGCAGGGTTAGCATACTCAGGTATCTGAGTTCTGCCGATACCAAACTTTCTTTTACGACAAATATCTTTTTTACATAAATCACAAAAAGGTGATTGCTTACACTTATACCCATAATCTTTTTTATCTGTTGATCTTTTTATGGCAATAACTTCTTCTGAATTTAAAGGCTCAGCAATATATTCTCTATTAATTCTATCTAATTGATCTTTCCAATCATCAGGATATTTTTGTTTGAGGTAAGTGGTCATCATAAATAAGAACTCGTTCCTTGAGCCGTGAGTCACTCTTTCTGTAGCCATTTGTTGAAGACAAGGCGGACCATCTTTAAATTCTTTTTCCCCTAATTTTTCTTCAGCTTTCTTTTCTTCTTTCTTATAGTTAAGTGCCTGGAATTCTTCAGCAGTCAAGCGATACTTATCATAAAGCTCGAAGAAATGATCTACAGTAGATGCATCTCCATTATCATCATACATGTATCTAACACCACGATTGCCACCATAAAAAGGTATATTGATAAAGTTTCCTCTATCGCCAGCTTCAAAATCAATCTCTTCTTGTCTTGGAAATAAATCTACTTTGCCTAAAAACCCTAAAGCTTTTGCCATTGAGTCTAATTTCTTACGCATGTTAGCAGCAGATATTTTATCACTTAAAAACAAATACAAGTGATATCCATTACTCTTTGATCTAAATGCAATCAAAGGCATTTTTAATTCTCTTATTTTATCTATTAATTGTTTTGGTTCAGGTCTTTTATCTAAATACTCATCGACATCAATCACACCCCAAGTGCATGTGTTGTCTTTTCGAATAGGCACAATACCTAAAGAAGGACCATTACCTAATAAATGTGATGTAAAATTATTTTCTGTTAAGGGTTTATCTCCTATAAAATATTTACCCTTCTGTTTACCTGTTCCAGGTTCTGTATCTTGTGCTATAAACTGTCCCCAGCCTTCTTCAAGGCCTTCGAATATTCTTGCAAATTTTCTTACTTTATCGTTCATGTAACTCCCCAGTTAAAATAAGAGGGGGCATAAACCCCCTCTGTATGAACTAAAACTAAAACGGTATCTCGTCGTTTGATTTCTTTGTAGCTTTTGGTACTTCATAAGCACCTTCAGCAGCTCCGTGATCCACGGTCTTCTCGCCTTTTCTCATAGACTCATAAAAACCTTGAGCCTTTCGAAAAGTTTCAACATTATCGACTAATTTATCAGCTTCTATTTCCCATCGATTCCAAGCACCTTTTTTGTTGCTTTCATCTTTGGACTTAGCTGTATAAATAAAACCATAAGATGGAAGAGGTCGACCATCTGGTAGTTTTTTCATCATTTGTTGAGACATCCAATTTTTAGATATCTTTCGATTAGAACCCTTCATAATCATGAGAGCTTCATACATCGGATTGTAATTATCATCTAAGACGATAACGAAATGAGACCTTGTATCTTCCACATAGTGACCATTTTCTAACCAATCTTTACCACCGTTTGGTGTTGTCTTCGACATGATGTCGGATTCTTTTGGATAGATATTAATTGGTGCACTAGGGCCTGTACCCATTTCTGCCCATTCAATATATTCACGGTTATAAAAACAAGGAATAACCTTAATACCTTTTTCACCATCGAATATTTCTTTGGTGACTGTATTAACCAAATTCCCTGCTTGAGCACCTTCAATATATTTTCCTTTGCTCTTATTGAGCTCTGGCGATGACGGTGATAATACCTTTAAAAAAGGCATAGCTAAGTCTTCTACTCCTGCTACGTTTTCAAATCCCGTGCCAGCATTACTGCCAACAAGATCAGCGATCGCCACACTTGTTTCTTTTTTCTTTGTTACTTGATTCATGTTTCTTTATCCTTTAGTTATTTTTGTTTGTTGTCCGATGAAAACCCCAAACTTGTCTAATGGTAGATCTTCCCGACCTTTCTCAACGACTTGTTCGTTAACAAAAGCACGTAGTGTTGATGGCTCTACCTTTTCCACCTGTTTAGGTAGAAGACCAAGCTTAGTGACTTCTTCTTTAAAGTTCTCTGCTTTTGCATCTTCTCCTCTACCAAACGAAGCACTGATCTCATTTTTGACCAGGTCCCCGAAACCATTATCTCTAAGCCATTGAAAGACTATAGGTCTATCTTTGACTAAAGGTGTAACTCTGAGTAAAGGTTTAATTTGTATTTTTTCACCTGACTTTAACTCTAGAGTTTGTAACCCTAATTCTTGCATTGCTTGTGGAATTAATTCATAAGAAAGTTTTTCTTTCATTTCAACTAATTCTTTTTTTAATTGATCTGTCTGATCAATTGCTTTTTCAGTTTGTGCAAGCTTATCACAAAGCGCTGCTACGTCTTTTACGTTACCCATATCTATTTCATTAGATAAGGTGTGTGCTACATTAGCTAGAACTGCTAATTGTTCTGTAGATATCTTCTCCGTCATCAAATTCTCCTTTCTGATACAAGTCAACTTGTACTGGATAATACATCATTTCATTTTTATCCCACTTCAACAACTTATATTTACCTCTATTTAAATCTGAAACAATTGAACATGCTATGCCAATAGCTGCAGGATCACCCATTAACAATAAATAATCTTCGTCATTAAAATCTTTTAAGACTTTTCTCATTTTTTGTATTGTAGGCGCAGCAGATAAAACTATCTGTCTGTTAAAAGGTAAAACCAAAGTTAATTCACCGTACTGACCTGCGGATAGTACATTTCTTTCTGGTCGTTCCTGTATTACGTATACTTTTGCCATTTTCTTTTTTCTTTCTTGAATTAAAAATAGTAATGAATATATTAATGTCAAGAACTTTAATACTAAAATGAGATATAAATTTAAAACTAAGCCATACGAGCATCAATTAAAAGCATTAGAGCTATCTTGGAAACGTAAAGAGTTTGCACTTTTTATGGAGATGGGAACAGGTAAATCTAAAGTTTTAATTGATACTATCGCTATGCAGTATGACAACGGGTTAATTGATTCTGCTGTCATTGTTGCACCAAAAGGTGTGTACCGCAATTGGGAAAAAGAACAAATTCCTTTACATATGCCTGAACATGTTGAACATAAATGTTATGTTTGGTCTGCTAATCACACAAAGAAAAAATTAGAAGAACTAAATGAAGCTTTAGGTATATTGGATCAACTGAAGATTCTTATAGTAAATGTTGAGGCTTTTAGTACAGCCAAAGGTGTTAATTATGTGACTAAGTTTCTTAATTCAAATAAAACTTTACTGGCTGTTGATGAGTCAACTACAATAAAAAATAGCACTGCAGCTAGAACAAAAAATATTATAAAAATATCTAAGTTAGCTGTAGCTAGAAGAATATTGACGGGTTCCCCGGTAACAAAAAGTCCATTAGATTTGTTTAGTCAGTGTAAATTTTTAGATGATTATTTGTTAGAACAAGATAGTTATTATGCTTTTCAAAACAGATATGCCATTGTTCAAGAAAGAAGTGCAGCTGGCGGATCACACAGATATAGACACGTAATGGGCTATCAAAGGTTGGAAGAACTAGGAGATATAATTAAAAGATTCTCCTTTCGTGTTTTAAAAAGTGAGTGCCTTGACTTACCAGATAAAGTTTATATGAAACGTGAGATAGAAATGACTCCTGAACAAAAGAAGGCTTATGAGGAAATGAAAGATTTTGCAATGACAGAAATTGAAAATGAAACCATAACTGCTCAAAGTGCCGTTACTATTTTATTACGACTACATCAAATTACTTGTGGTCATTTAAAAAAGAATGATCAAGTTCTTCCTTTAAAAAATAATCGTGTTGATGAAATGCTTAATGTTGTTGAAGAGATGGAAGGTAAAGTATTGATATGGGCTGTATATCGTCACGATATACAAGAAATTACTAGAATACTGGCAGATAAATATGGTAGAGAATCTGTGCGATCTTTCTATGGAGATACCTCTGATCAAGAAAGACAAGAAGCAATTGATTTATTTAAAGATAATGATTCTTCTTTACGTTTTTTTGTATCTAATCCACGAACAGGTGGTTATGGTCTAACGTTTGCTAATGTTAAAAATGTTATTTATTTTAGTAATTCTTATGATCTTGAAGTAAGATTACAGTCAGAAGATAGAACTCACAGAATAGGTCAAAAAAATACATGCACCTATGTAGATTTAATTTGTGAAAAATCTATTGATGAAAAGATAGTACACAATCTTAAAAATAAAATAACAATGTCAAATAAAATAATGGGAGAGGAATTAAAAAATTGGTTGGTTTAATTAAAAAATATGAGTATATAGATTTAAAGAGAAAAAAAGTAGATGGCTCTCGTCACTACATCACTAACTCTGGTAGTTTGCCCTCAGTTACTACTATATTGGGGACTTCAAGTAATAAAGATGGGATTAAAAAGTGGATACAAAAAGTAGGACAAGAAGAAGCTAATCGAATAAAAATAGAAGCTTCTACTATTGGAACCTATATGCATGAGTATTTAGAAGGCTACATAACAGGAAACGGATATGAAAATCAAACAGATTATGGTCAAAAAGCTAAGTTTATGGCAGAGAAAGTTAAAGAACAAGGTCTCTGTAATGTGGATGAAGTTTGGGGGTGCGAAGTGGGATTGTTCTATCCTCATCTCTATGCTGGAACTACTGATGTTGTTGGCGTTCATAGCGGTGATGACGCTATCATAGATTTTAAACAATCTAATAAACCTAAACAAAGAAAGTGGATCCAGGACTATCTAATGCAACTATCGGCATATGCTCTTGCTCATGATGTGATGTATGGCACTAAAATAAAAAAAGGTGTAGTTATGATGTGCACAAGAGATCTATTATATCAAGAATTTGTGCTTGAAGGGGAATCTTTTTTACGTGCTCAGCAAGCTTGGTTACGCTTAGTGGGAGAGTTTCACATAGCTGCCGTGCAAAAGAAACAGTAGTTTTTTACATTATTTCTTGTATTTTCTTTTTCGAAAGGAAGTATAATCATGTTTAACTTAACCAATAGAGCAAAAAATCATTTCTTAAACTTCTTTAAACAAGAAGATAAAGATGCATCAATAAAAGAATTCTGTCAGGCAGAATATAAAAAAGACTGGTATGCGGCCTATAGATTCTTCAAAGAAGAAGGTCAGTTTCCAAATTTTATTAGAAGAACGCTCTAAGCGTTTTCAACTAAAGAAGCTAGTTCCTTGCAGCGTACGGGGGTTTGACTATGCCAACGGCTATCAACCATCTGCGCCGCTGCTTCTTTTTTATCACCATTAGATAATGCTTTCCACATTTTGGAGAACTTGGATACACCTGTTTTTCCCAGTTGAAAAACCATTTCCACAATCACGTGCTCTATGGTTCGACTTAGTCTTTTATCACCTCTATATTGTTCTGATATTAGTTGCTCTGCTCCTGCACAAGCTCTATTCAAATCTATTAAAAATAGGTCTTCTATTTCATCTTGCTCTATTTTAACGCCTTCTTTAAATCTTTTTCTCTCGTGAGGCATTACCAAATGTCCTATGCCCACAGTGGCCTTGCCTAATGAGTCCAAGTAGACATGGTCAACACAGCCCTCATGGTCACGTATCCGTGCTTTTAATTCATCAGTAATTTCAATTGTATTCATTTCTATGCTCCTATTCCCCAATTTTCTTGGTGTTCGTCTTTTTCTTTATTCAATACTACGGAGTAGAATTTTCTCCATGTTAGAGATTTTCTCTTTAATAACTGCAATATCCTCTTGAATTTGATCAATTTTATCTGCCTTATTTTCTACCGCATTAAGTCTTTCAGAAAACATACCCCAGGACATTCCGATTGTCACCAAAATTATTCCAATATAAATAAAATCTTTTGCTTTTGTTAAGTTCATAGTGCACCCATTATTCCTGTTCCTCGAACACGACCGCCTTTATTAAAGATCATATTGTACCCTATACTGCCTTTATTGTCACCAATCTTAACATCCAAATTTCCTGGTCCTATTTGTTTTTCATAAGTAAATGTAGGACTAGATAAAATATTGTCTACACCAAAATTTCCATACGAAGTGTTTCCTACATTTTGAATATTTCTTAATAAATCCATATAGTTTTGAACTGCACTACCTGCATCCGCCACCATGGTTTCTTTAGCGCCTTCTTGTTTTCTATTATAGTATCCTACAGAGTCTTCAAAGGCTGACATCTTATCTTCTAAATCAAAAGAAGGTAGAGACTGTGTTGTTATTTCTGGAGTCTCTCCAATGCCTTTCTTTGTAAAAGTATCGTATCCTTTTAATGAATCACTAACTCCGTAAAAAGTTTTAGCAGCTGCATCTTTAATAGGATCTGCTATAGCTTTTGCATTGTTTATTGTTGGAGTAACTAGATTTTTTAAAGCTTGCATTATTTGACCTGGCATTCCTCCAGTCTTTATAAAGTTACCTAATCCTTTTGTAATATTGCCAAGATTGTAAGAAACATCACTTCCTACCTCGCCCAAAGTAGGCCCAAATCTATTAGCTGTCTGCATTTGAAAATCACGTAAACTCATAGGAGCGTCAGGAGTCATTTGATAAACGTTACTCCCTCCCACTGTGCCTGTTTTTTGACCTGTAAGTGCACTGGTAATACCAACTGGTTTGGTATAACGATCTTTAAATTGATTAACTAAAGTTTCTTGTGTTTTTCTATTATCTAATCTTTTAGGAGATACATCTTTCCTGCCACTAAAATATTGTTGACGAGTATTTTCTCTTTCTTTTTGTAATTCGTTTGATGATCCACCAGGTCGAACAAAAGAAGGTTTTCTTAGGCCTCCTGTAAATCCTTGAAATGTATTTGGTCTACCCATTAATTTGCTCCTTTAAATCCAAGTAATGCACCTAAACCACCTTGAGCCGCGATCCGTGGTTGTTGATTCTGACTCATTGCAGCTTGTTGTCCTGTTGTATCAAAAGGAAACAGTGAAGCATATGTTGTAGGATTCGCTTGCCCTGTGAGACCAGAAGGCGGTTGAAAAACATTAGTTTGCATTTCTGTGGGCATGGTTGATGTCGTTTGATCTTGTTGGTTAAGCACATCTAAAATGTTAATAGCTTCTTGTTGTTCGGTTTCTTTTTTCTCTTGAACTCTTTCTTGAGCACCAGTTCTTCCTGTTTTAGTGCTTGTTTCTACTTGAGATCCTTCTTCCATAATTTTTTTATACGCTTTCGCTTCTTGATAAGCTTGTGCATCTTCTGCTTCTGTAGGAACACCTGCATCCACCATTATCTGTTCAAATTCTGCCAAAGCCCTTCTGCTAAGAGTGGCAGCTCCAATATTTCTTTCAAACCAATCTGTTAATACTTTTAAATTTTTAGGTCTATTGATAAAATCAAAAGCTCCAAAAGTTAATAAAATTTTAGTTGCTCCTGCAACTATTGCAGCAACTCCTCCTGTTGCTATTCCTGCACCTAACATACCTGCTCCACCAACACTAGCTAAGGCAGTTAAACCTTTCATACCTTCAAAAGTAACACGACGACTAACAAAGGTAGAAGAATCTCCAACAGGGACATCTTCTACTGCTTTTGCTAAATCCATAAATTTATCAAGTGCGCTTACTTTTGTTTCTCCGATAGCTTTTGTTAACGCTTCTCTTCCTTGAGGGGTATCTAGACCTAAAGATTTTTCAAATTTAAAAGGATCAAAAGCATTTGCTTCTAATGTTTCTCCCATCAATACAGCTCCTGTAGTAGGATCTCTTTTTACTCCTTTTTTAAAAGAACTAGCATATGTATCATTGATCCACGAACCAAGAGCATTATCAAATTCTTTATCTCCAACAATTTTTCTTAAATCTACCATGGCTTCAGGATCATCTTTCATAGTTGCAAATAAATTCTTATAAAATTTTTGTCTTGATGTTGCTCCTGATTTATAAATATTAGGCCCTAAATTTAACTTGTAGGCTATGTCTCCTTGACCTATCTTATCTGCCATGACTCCTGTATTGAATGTAGATGCCCATTTAGCTGCTAAATTGTTAGCATTGTTTAAAGCTCCAATTGCTTGACCTCCTAGTTCTTTAAATTCTTTTGGAATATCCGACAACTTTATTGATTGAATATCTTTTTCCAATCCTTCTTTAAACTTTAACAACGCAGATGCTTCAGCATTAGTAAAATCTGTTTTTCCTGATTTTTTAATATACTGACCTAAAGCTTCATTTATCATTTTTTGATATTCTCTTGCTTGAGTAATGGTTAATCCACCTTGCTGTTTGAGAATTCTCGATAAGTCGTCTAAAGAATCTTTAAAATAAGGAGAATTTCGTACCTGTAAAAATGTTTCAAAATATTCAGACATGCCTTGATCACTAGCTCTTGCTGCTTGTTTAGTTATTTCGTCATCTAGGAGCGCCATCATATTGTTTCCTTTAACAATAGGAGCGTTTATTTTTGATCCAATTTTTTCAAATAATTTGTAGGCTTCTTCTACCGATTTGCCTCCTAGTTTTTTATTTTTCTTTGCAGCTTCTAATATATTTATGCCGACATTATTTAACGACATTGTATTTCCATAGGTTCCAATGTAGCTGTTCATCCATTTTAATAATTCAGTTTGAGCATCTTTGCCTCCCTTTTTGAAAGCATAGTTGATTAAAGGAAACACACCTAAAATTTTTGATGTTCCTTTAGTTACATCATTTGAAAAATGTATAGGAGATAATTTAATTCCTAAATCATCAGCATACTGCTGTAATTGTCTAGATTGATATCGACCTAAACTAGTTAACTTTTTTAAACCCGCAGGTCCGAAGTATCTGACAACGCCTGCTAAACTATCAGCACCGCTTGTCCACATAAACTCTGATGAAAAATCTCTAAGTGCATTTTTAGTATTTTCGTCAATATCTCCAAAACCTTCAAAGTCATCACGCAAAACTCTATTAATATTGTCATAGACTTGACCTGCAGCTGCCGAGGACAGTGAACCTGAAGCCAACCCTGATAAATACATACCAGCAAAAGTTAAGCCTGTTCCTACTCCCATCGCTGTTGTGCCTGTTGCTGTTCCTATTCCTGGAACAGCCTGAGCTGCCATACCACCTAACAAAAACTGTCTTCCCGCTACAGTTAAAGCAGGACCCAATAAAGCTGCATATGCTTTCATTGTTTCTCTATTGACATATCCATTAGTATGGTAAGCAATAGGATCAGTTTGTTTAATAGTCATGTCATTGACTTCATCAACTTGAGCTTTGTATATCTCAGCGTATCTAGGATCTGTTGGATAATACGGAATAGAATCAGTATATCCTGGGAACATAACGTTGCCTTCTCTATAGTCTTCTGCTTGTTTTTTAAGAGAATCGTATTTAGGATCAGAGACATCTACTCCTTGATCTTCTAAAATATAAAGTTGTTCATAAGGCAGTAAGCTTTCAAAACCATTTTCTGCATTCATTACTAAATAATCTTTTTTACCAATTCTAAATCTTTCTGTAGGAACAAAATCTTTATACTCTTCAATATTTTCTTTTACTTTTTCTTCTTTTAAAGCAATAGCTTCTTGCTCAACTTCAGCAGTCTTTTCAATATTTTCAGGAGTTCTAGCTACCTCTATTTTTTCTCCAACAACAGGAACATCTTTCTTTTCAACACTCTCGATATCTCCTTGCCCTGAGAAAGGTGCCTCAAATATATTTGGGAACTGTGATGTAATAACTCCTACGTTTGCTTCAGCCATTAGAGGTTTCCTTTTCCGCCCGCATAAGACTCTATAAATGACTCCATTGATTCTGTGTTATCTGGACCTGTTCCTTCTAATTGAAAATTATTTTCTAAAGGATTTGAATAAACTCCTGATGAATACCCGCCATAAATACTAGGGAGTGTTGAAATGTTTGTGTATTCTCCTTCTTTGGTTTTTGATAATTGTTCAATATATGCGTTTTTATATGCATTAAATGAGGTCTCAGTTACTCCAAAATTTGCCATTATAGGATCATATTGAGCTCTTGTTGCATCAACTTGAATTAACTCTTTCACTTTACCTTGACCTGCATCCGCTAATTCGTCTCTTACAGCACGTAAAGCAGCTTGAACACCTCGTTCACCACCTTGATATATCTGAATAGCTTCAGATGCTTTTTTAATATCGTCAACGTTTAATCTTCCGGTTGGCTTTCTAGCTCTAGCTACAGAATAAATCAAAGAGTTAATCTTAACTGCGTTTTTAAATAAATCTTCATCAATGAAACTTGGAGATAAAGCTTGAATCTCTAAAGCTCCTGTATCTTTGTTTCTAACAATATGACTTCTACCAGATAAATATGACTTCATTGTATTTTCATCTTCTAAAGCTTTTAGATCGTCATCAGATAAAGTTTTTCCATTCAACTGATCTTGTTTTAATTGAAATATATCTTGTTCTTGTTGCTGTAAAGATTGATTGACCACATTATCAAATCCTTTTGTTTCGTCTGGAAGTGTTAACTCTAGTAAATCATTATATATCGGAAGCACATCGACACCAAGGTCTTCAGCAAAAGAAGCAAAAGTTTGAAATGTCTTTTTAAAACCAGCAACACGACCAAGCTGTGTTCCTGGAGCCATGCTTGACTCATAGATATCATCTAGATAAGTAACACCTGTACCTATTTGATTGATTCCACCAAAAGCATCTACATACATTTTGTTTACCTTACCACCAAGTTGAGTTGTATCTTTAGCAGTTGCTGTAGAAGAAACAGCAGCTGAAACAGTTATGTTTGAAGGTAGTTCAGTTAAGGCATTAGTTCCTTCTTGTCTGTAAAAATATTTACCTTGATCTGAATCAAAAACTAAATCCATACGTCCTGTAGGAGCTAAGTCAGGAGAATCTCCTGACTGTCTATCAATAACTTCGTATGATCCTACTTTTAAATCTTTTTTTGGTAGAAAATTTTCAGTGAAATAAGCTGAGCCTTGATTTTTTTGAATATCAATAACATCTTTATCAGATAAAACTTCATTTTGTTTAGTTAGATTATTATAGTAAACAGTAGTTTCCTTCATCAAATCTTCGTCTCGTTCTGTTGCTTCTCGTTCAGCTTCTGCTAAAGTCGCAGCTAGTTCTATGCTAGCGTCTACTTCTGCTTTTTCTCCAGCAATAACATCTTGTGCTAGACCTAGTGCAGTTCCTTTTAATGCTTGATTTTCTTTTTGTTTATTTATTCGAGCTTCTCGAGACAACGCTCCAACATTTAATAAAGGTTGTTTAAAGGATTCAGAAAACATGGTGATTGGATCTGAAGATTCTCCTGGTTTTCTTTGTCTAGCTAAGTCTAATCCCCCTGCAGCTATTTGAAATAAAATGTCAGACTTTAAGCCAGACATATCTTGTTCTTGACCTAAAATGTCTTGAACAATAGGAAACTGTTGCTCATAAGCAGCTCTTAAATCTGGTATAGTAGAGCCTCGATAGTCTTGTGTTCCACCATTAGACATGCGCACTAGTCCGCCTTTTGCTAACTTTGCCTCAGGCATCTCTGCTTCTTCAACAAATTGTGCGATTCCTGAACCTTTAGATAATTCCATAACAGGCTGTACTAAAGCTAAAACAGATTCAGGTGTTTGTTGTGCGTCTTCAGCACCAACTAATTCAGCAAGCTCATTACGAGCTTCTTTTTCATCAACAGGCCTACCACGAATAGCACTCATTAAACCGCCAAGATCTTCAGCTTGATCAATAGATTGTTCTTGTTTCATTATTGCTTCAGCTCCAATGCCTACGCCGTCCATAATACCAACGTTCTCTGTTGTGTTTGGCATACCGCCTTCTGCTAAACCATATCTTCTTTCCATATATTCACTTGAACGATTATCTGCACGTTGAATGTCAAGCTCTGCATCTCTTGCTATATACTTTTTCATCACAGCATCTCTTGTCTCTTCTGGTAGACTCATTAGATATTTATTAGTAGGAGCATCAGCACCAAATCTAACTTTCTTGTAAGCGTTCATGTCTAACATTGAATTTGGGCCAAAGAACTTAGGGTCATCTAATAGTTTATCGCCAAATCTCGTCTCGTCTCTCATGACTTTAGAAGGAAAACCATATTCATCGTCTTCAGAAAATCTGTCTCTGTATTTTAAAATAGGATCTTCAGTAGGTTCTTTAAAATTTTCTAAATATTTTATAACATCTACTTCAGCTAGCTCAGTTGCTCTTTTATCTGCAGCTTCCATTTGCTCCATGGAATATGATCCTGTCCCTTTTGATTTTGGCAATAGAGCGTTAAAATAATAAGTTTTTGCTTCTTTTCTAATTTTGTCGATTACTTCTTCACCTGGAGGTTGTTTAAATCTACTGAATACTTTACCTAAAGTAGAAGGACCTGTTTCGTATCCTTTGATTGTTTCTCCTTCAGCTAATTTAACAGGGCCACCTTCCATTTTTGGTGTTGGAGCAGAGTAATCTTTGCCTTCTCCAGAACCATACATAGAATCATATAGGTCTATAACTTGAGTTGGATTTAAACGAAAGATATAGCTTTTATCGTAGCCTCCACGAATTAAAGCATTTTGCATTTTACCCAGGCCATCACCACCTGAGTTAAAGTTAAACATTGGTCTGTTAAGTGCATAGTTCACTAGAATAACCCCGCTGTTTTTGCTCCTGCTAGTCCTGAAAGTCCCGCAATTCCTAAACCAGCAGCCTGCACTAGCGGGCTAACAGACGGTGCAGTCACCGTACTAAGAGTCTGTTGACTTGTAGGTGCTCCTTTATAAATATCTGATAAGAAACCTAATCGTTGATAAGGTTCATAAGCTTTTTGTAAATCTGATTGATATTGAACATCAGATGCCTGTTGTCCTAATCCTCTTTGAGCTTCTCCTAATTGGAATTGGAAGCCAGCGGTTCCTTGACCGAGTTGTTCTCCCATTGCTCCTAATCCAGCAATACCTTGACCGAGTTGAGCTTGACCGATGCCAAGTCCTCCGAGACCTTGAGCCGCCTGCTGTGAAAATGCTCTTTGTTGTTGAGCTTGTTGAAGTGCTTGTGCAAAATTGGCGGCTTGCGCTTGTGCAATTGTTTGAGCCTCAGCTTTACCTAGCTGACCCATTAGAACTCCTTCTCTTCCTCCACCAAAGGCTCCTGATTGAATAGCTTTGGCTCTTGCAATATCTCTTTGTTGTTCAAACTGTCTAGATATTTCATCAGTAACAGATTGTTGATAAGGGTTCATATATTGAGATATTTCTCCCATTGTTGGAGCTGCGGTCGTTTGTTGAAATAACGCAGCGGCATTTCCTAATTGACCTATGCCACCTGTCATAGCTTCTTGAGCTTGTTGTAAGAACGGCTGATATTGACCTATGCCTGTTTGTGCTGTTGTAATTGCAGCATTCTGTAAAGCTGTTGGATCTTGAAATTGTCTTGTTGGAAGAGGTACTGCAGTATCAGCTAAACCTTTTGCGGACTGTAAAAGCCCGAGTTTATACGCTTCTATTTCGGGAGCTTCTCTTACTATCTGTTCCTGTATCGTTGTTTCCGCCATTGTTAAGCCTTTCCTATACCCATTTGAGCACCGTTAGCCTCTAGCTGTTTCATCTGAGCCATGAGTCTTTTAGCGCCTGCCATTACGTCTCCACCACCTGCTGCTTGTACAGCTTGTTTGGTGAATACAAATTCATCTGGTGACAACAATGCTTTTACATTATCACTCACACCAGTTTCTCCTTTTTCGCCCATACTAGGAACTAACCCATTACGAGGAACAAATTGATTCATAGGATTAGATCCCATTGCAAATTTTTTAGGAGCTTCACTCATAATACCACCTTGAGCCGCGGTTCGTGATCCTCCGAAATCAATTCCTCCTTGAGCATTATAGGACACTCCTGGTAAATTTTGAACTATATATTTTAGGTAATTTTCTCGAATAACATCTTCCCCGGTTCTTGAATCAGTGGTTGATCTAGCAGTAACTTCTGGTTTATCGCCTTCAAAAGCAGAAGCTATAAGAGGAGAGGCAACAGCCGTCGCTGCTAACTTACCTGCAGTCGTACCTAGTAAATCTTTTGTTCTTTCCATTAGAGGTAGGTTTCTCTTAAAGGTATCAGCGTATTTCTCCATGGACACAGTTTCAAAACCAGGAGTGCTTCGAGTAGTATTAAATTCTTTTATAAATTCAGGAACTCTAGATTCAGGTATATTTAAATTTTTGCTATACGTAGAAAGAGTTGCGTCATCAAAGGTAGGACCTAACTTAGACATATCAAAATTAGTATTTGTTCTTTGCTCGTAGATCATTTGAGACGGATCTACAGGAGCAGTAGGAGCTTGATAGTTACTAAACAGTCCTTTTAAATAACCTCTATCTTTACTTATAACGTCTCCAATTCTTGCACCTTCTGTTAACTTTTGTCCTCCCAATAAAGCAGGCACCATACTTGTACCACCTACTAATAATCCACTGCGAATAGCATCATCGGTGTCAGCACCTGTTAGTTTAGCTGCAGCGGCAGAGGTTAATCCTGATAAAATTCCTTTTGACAAAGGAGCAAGTGCTTGAAATCCAGGAACAAAAGATAAAGCTAGAGGAGCAAAAGGTGCTACCTTTTTTGCAACTTTTTTTAAGCCACTTAAAACATCTTTAACGAAGCCGCCAATACCATAAGCAGGATATCTTTGTAAACCGTATGGTGTTTCGACTTCAATATATTTCATTTCATTTCCTTATTCTTTTACCACGGCACCTGTAAATAATTTTGGTGCAATAACATTTACATCTCGTCTGATTTCACTATCAGTGGTATCGGTGCTAGGATCGGCAACGTCATTATTTGCGTGATCTTCAGACTCATATTCGACACCTGTTCTTGTATTAGTAATAGTGGTTTCTACCTTACAACTATAGACAGGGATCTGATTTCCCTCTGCGTCATACTCATAGCGTAAGATGATTGGTTCATCTATAATCTTTGCCATAGTATATTTTTATAGGTGTTTTAACTAGAAATCAATGGATTTTACTTACCAAACCCAATTTACAAAGGAATATCTTGTACCTTTTGTAACAGGCTCTACACGATGAGGAAATAAAAAATTAGAAGGAAAAACGAGAGAAGAACCTTGTTTAGGCTTAATCTTTTTATCTTGAAAAAACACCAATTCTCCTCCTTCGTAATTATCGTTTAAAAAAGTTAAAACAGTAAGTGTTGGAATTCCTTTTCTTTCTCCATCAAACATGCTGTGAATATGGTCACAGTGCTCTTTCATAAGTCTAGTTTCTTTATATTTATTAAATTTTGCATTCGTAAAACCACTCCAACTTGTACACCAGGAAAAATTTAAGCCTTCGATATATTCACGAATAATGTTCCACACTTTTTCATTCAAAATAGGAGTTACGTCTATATTTCCCCAAGCTATATCTAATTCTTTATCTCCTGACTCAGGAATAGATTTTCCTGTTATAGGGTTAAAAAATGTGTGTTGTTCGAAAGATAAGTCTTTTTCTATTTGTTTGATAGTTTGTTTACAAAGTTTTTTATCGAACTTATCTTCATATAAAATAAGATAGTCCTCAAGATTTTTTTTCATTATTGTTGTGCTTTTATCTCCAAAACAGAAGCCTTAATGACAAGATCATTTGCATCACTAGAGGTTACTTTTAAACTATCTCCCTCTTCAAAAACAAAAGTACCATTAATGATTTTTGTGCCTTGATGAGCTACCGCAACATTATTTATCTCAAAATCTGTGCTACCGTCATTATATGTAAGGACGGCGTTTAGTGTTCCAGATCCTGAATTATTATGCAGGACAATAGTTTTAACCATAAAAGTAGTAACAGGAGTTGGAGGTGTTGCAGCTACATTAGCTACAGGCACCGTAAACAATGTATTGGCCCCTGTATTTGCAGGAGTTAAAGCAAAGGTTCTAAATCTATCGGCCATTAGTCAGTCGTTGTGCCTCCTGTTGCAAAAAACACTGTTCTTCTTGTTGATTCTTCTTTTGTGTCTTCTGTATATTGTGTATTTAATTGTTGAATCATCTCTTCTAGTTGTCTAATTATTTCAGAAAATTGTTGTCTTTCATACTCATCAGGAGCATCAGGGAATCTTTGTAGTGTTAATTTAGCCATTATCTTCTACCATCAGGCTGTATATCAAAACGCTGTGTTCCTAACCTCCAAGCAGTTCCTGTAGTGTTGGAAACAACATTAACTGTGAACTCTCTTCCTCTTCCACGTAAGCTTACAAAGTCGGTTGTATCTGTAAACGTAGTTGTTTTTATAACGCTTTGACTGGTATTAGGATAATATTTAAATTCTAAATTCATATTTAAAACACCTAATTGATTCTGAACATCAGGTATTAATTTCTGTACTATTTGTATATCATTTCCATCACCAATTTCAACTGATCCAGATTTTACAAAAGCTGTCATAGGTAATCCATCAGCGTCATTTCCTATTTCTTGTAAGTAAGCCTGAGTTGAACCAGCAGTGAGACCTAATATTGTTTCATTATTAGCTGTTGTTGTAGCACTGTATTCTGTTCCTATAGGATTATCATAAACTTCACGATCAGTCCAAGTTGTACGAGAAAGAGTTCCTGTCCACCAAGTTTGTTCTAAATAATTATAAGCAACAATAGCATTAATCTGATCAGATCCTTCTCTAGGGTAAAACCATAATATTTCATTAAACTCACCATTATGTCCTGCGAAAGCATTTTCTGCTGCTGTTTGATTAATATTATTAAAAATAAACTGTTCTACAGTGCATGGTAATTTTTTAACAGAACCATCAAACAAATAGAAAGAATCCTGTGACATCCAATAGCTCACACCATTTAAATCAATACCCGCATGACTGCCAATAATTCCACAGTTTTGACCTAACTGTCTAAGACCAAAAGTAAATGGCGGACCAATAAACTGCATTGAGTGTAGTGAGGTATCTGTCCATACTAATATCTGACCTCTTGAACGCTCTGCGGCCACGATTCGTGATCCATCTGCAATTCTTAAAGAACCTGCTGTATTTTCAGCAGTTGGTTGATAAGTTGTAATATTTTCTTGATCTGAAAATCGAATAAGTAAATCATCTTGTGAGTTTGGTGAACCAATTGTGCTCTCTGTTCCCATGATAAGTAAGTGTCTGTCAGGTGTTGACACTAAACTTAATCTTGAAGCAGTTGGTGCATTAGTAACAGCAGCCGCTCTTGTGGAAACTCCCGCAGAAGTATCCCATTTAAAAGTTCCACCATTTAAAACAGTAGCTATTAAGTCTTCACCAAAATTATCTAATGACCATTGTCTTGCTTCTAATGTTACATTAGATGATGATCTCGGTGTTCCCCATGTGGAAGCTCCCCAAGTATCTGTTCCCCAGCCGAAAGCTGATGTTGAAAATTCTGGTCCTGGATTAATTTGATATTTAGCGTTGCCTGATCCTCCTCCACCTGTTGTTGATCCTGATGCGGTAGAGGTATGAGTAATTGTGTATGCAGCAGAATTTACAATAGAAGTAACTTCAAATTCTTTATTCATGTCTAGTCCATCTATCGTTGAAAAAGAATCAAAAGTTACAAAACTGCCTTGTGTAGAACCGTGTCCTGTATCTGAAACCAATACAGTAGATGTACCGTTGGTTGTAAAAGGGTTTGTTAATGCTTGTGTTTCACGAATGGGGGTAATATCGTAAGCTAAGCCTTCTTCTAAAACATATAGTTTTCTATCAGTACCAATAGCATTATATCTTGTGCCATCTAAAGATACCCAAGCGTGCTGATCTCTAGCTACTCCCACTAAAGTCGTAGCAATGAATTTCTCCCACCCTTGTATTTTTTGTGGCAATCCTTGAAAAAAGCGTACATTATCACCATCTGTCCATTTGCCTTGACCTGTGAAATCAGTTACTTCTTTATTAATACCTGGTGCTGGTCTAAATTTAACTAGGGGCATAGCGTCAATATACTATTTATTTTTTCTTAAATAAAGACCCAACATGCCCTTTAAAGGCACGATTACCAAAGTGTGTTAGAGGCATAGCTATATCAGCCCATATATCTCCACCACATTCCTGCCACAGTCTCGAAAAATAGTAATCCTCTGATAGATATCTTTTAGTACCATTTGTTTCATAAATCCCTGCACAAAATAAATCATAGCAATTATCAGACTTATATGACTTACCGTTGACAATTTGATCAGACTCATATTTACGTTCTGGGAACTTTTTCATCATGGTTCTAAATACTTCTCTTTTAACTAACATCATGCCTGTAGCTGCTTCTTGTACTTTACAAAAACCATTTTTCATTCTGACATTTAAAGGATCATCAAAATTAAGATTATAGCCAAGACTTTGAATTTCCATTTCCTCAGCAGTGGCATCGGGGTTTTCTTTTAATACTTTAGGTATTTTTTCGAAGTGAATATGTTTTCTTGGATATATTCCACATACAACATCTTTATCAAAACAAAGCATACGCTCTATATTTTCAGATTTAAATCCTATATCAGAATCAATAAACAATAAATGTGTAGCAATATAATCTGTTTGATCCATCATCATGGAAACAACTGTGTTTCTTGCTCGAGTAATTAAACTTTCATTGCCCATTGACTGTATACGCATTCCCACGCCTTTTTCCATTGACCATTGCTGTAACTGCAATAATCCATGCATTGTAGTTTCTGTTAACATTCCGCCGTACATCGGCATTCCTAAAAATATTTTAAAATGTTTATCTTTAAGTTCTTCTGGTTTCATCATCTTCTATTCCTTTCTTATTAATTTTTACCACTTGCCTTCTGGGCAACTCTCATTTTCAAGTTTTACTTTAAAAGGCATAAAACACATACATACTTTACATTGTTTTGTTAAACTAATAAATTTTTCACATCCTTGACAAATTTTATATTTTTCTTCTGAGGTCACTTCTTACAAAATTAATTGTGTTAATTCTGAATCACTGCCTAAACTACCTTTATAAAAAGTATTAAAAGCTAGACTTATTCTTGTATTAGTTCCTACTTTAGTTTCTACTTGATGCATAAGAGAAGAAGGAAATAATAAAATTTCCCCTGTTTGTAGATCTAACCACCACCTATCAGAATTCCATATATTATAGTTACCTATCTCTGGCTGAATTTGTTTAGAATGAAGAGGGCTTGAAAATGTTATTTTATCTTTCTCTTTATCACAGTCAAAATACAATACTCCTGATACTACTGAATTAGGGTGTGAATGGTGATGATGTGATTGATTTTCGGTTGTGTAATTTAACCAAGACTGAGTTATATAAAGATTAATGTTTTTTTCTTTCGGGCATATAACGGTATTTAAATACTCATTACAACAATTATTTAAAAAAGTTTTAATATTTTCAAATGGTTTATTGTTTAAAATGTAGCTATCTTTTGTGTTAGTATTTCCTACATTTTTTACGCATTTGCTTTTTTGTTTTTCAACAAAATTTAATTCTCTTTTTGTAAATTTTCTGTCAATATTGGCTTTAAGTACAGGAGTTGGAAATAAATTAAATATATCGAAGTGCACTAAATAATTACTCTACCAAGTCCCATCGTTGGTCTGTTTCATTCCATGCGTAATTTTTTCCGTCATCTGGTTTTGCTACAGGTGCTTCCCATAAATAGGTTGTCTTATTCAATGTCCAAGAAGCAAAAGGTTGGTCTTCATAAAAAGCATCGCCCACTGGATCATAGTTTCTACCAATACCGCCATAATTTTTTCGAACAGAAGGTAGATCAGTAGCTACTGGTGGAGGTACAGTTCCGTCTGGATTTGGATCTGAATATTCATATACTACTCCTCCAACAACATCCCTAGTTGTTTCCAACCAAAGACCATCAACAGCACCACTGTCAATAAAACCTTGATCCGCAATAATTACATTAACTACTACATTATTTTCTATTTTTGCAAAGTCTGCCATATTAAGTATAAGTAATAACGATCACACCGCCATTACCAGGACCTCCGTTAACTGCTATACTACTTGATCTACTACCCCCTGAACCAATAGTAAAAGTGTAAGAACCAGCTCCTATAGAAGGAGCAGTGATAATTTTTTGAACGTAGCCGCCGCCACCGCCACCGCCACCGCCGTTTCCAGGAAATCCTGTTGCCCCAGCTCCGCCACCGCCTTGAGAGTTACCAGGATTTTTTACAAATGTATAACCACAGCTACCAGAAGCTGTTGCAGCAGCTTGAGGGCCACCTGTACCTCCGCCATCTCCACCTTTACTGCCTGTTTGCTGACCAGGAACTACACAGTTATTAGAGCCTCCAGATGTTCCAGAAGTACCATTTGTATTTGTATTTCCACCTGATGCACTACCCCCAGAGCCTCCACCACTAGTTGTATTTGTTCCTCTTCCGCCTCCACCTGCTGACAAACTTGGTGAGGACACAGTAGAAGTTCCTCCAGCGGTATTGTTATTTGGATTTGGATAAGTTCCGCCAAAATTAGCTCCGCCGCCACCTCCTCCACCACCATATAAATCTATAACGACTTGAGTAGTTCTGGTCGGATCGGGAAGAGTAAAGGAACCACTAGAACCAAAACTAATAGATCCTGGTTCAAAAGGAATTACCGAACCAAAACCATATGCTTTGGATGAGTTTACAGCTAGTTTAGCGTTTTTAGGCAAATTGTGTTAAAGCAGCGAGTATTGTAAATGCTGCATCTCCTGTTTTGATAATGGTGTATGTGTAAGAATCAATACTATTAGCATTACCTTCAGTCGGTGCTGAGCCTCCTTGCCACTCAGGAGTTATGCTAGAACCATCAACTTGAACTGTTGTGTTTCTATACTCAGAGCCACCTATGGTTACTAGGTGAACTAAAGAAATACTTTCGCCTGTGGCCATTTTAGCGTTAAGTGTGGTTCCACTTGAATCTCTAAAATTAATTGTCCAATCACCAGAGGCGTTTGTTGTGTAATAAATAACTGATTGTGTTCCTGTATCAAAATTAATTGTTCCTGTAGCTGCGGTTGCTGAGACTGTTACTTTCTCAGTTGCATTAACAAATGTTGAATAATCACTGAGTTTAGCATACGGAGTTAAAAGAGTATCAAAACCTGATCCCGATACTGTGCTTGAAGCAGATAAAGTTGTAAAAGCTCCAGCGGCAGCAGCAGTGCCTCCAATAGCAGGAGGAGAAGCAAAAAGATTAGTAAAACCTGTTCCCGATACTGTGCTCGAAGCAGCTAAAGTTGTGAAAGATCCTGTGGTTGGTGTACTTGCACCTACTGTAGAATTGTTAATTGAACCGCCAGTGATAGCAGGATTAGTAATTGTAGTTCCTGTTAAGGAACCTGTTAAGGAACCTAAGTCTGTGCTTGAAGCAGCTACTACATTAAAATTTGCAGTACCGTCACAGTAAACAGTTGTTTTTGCACCCTGTGTAATAGCAACACCGTTAGATGTGTGTCCTGTAGCTGCAATTGTTAAAGTTTGAGAACCTGATGTATTATTAAAAAATGTATATTGATTTTCAGCAGCAGGAATAAGAACTTTTATATCCCCTGTTAAAGCACCGTTAAGATCTATAACCTTATTAGAGGATTCAGCAGAAGGATCAGCATTATTGGTAGTTAAAGTAACGTCAGCAGAACCTGCTACGCTTTTTGATAAATAGCCCGCAGAAAAGGCATCTAGAACATTAAGATTATTATTAGTATTAGTTCCCCATGTGTTGGCGTTAGCGCCTGTTTCCATGAGTTCTAATTTAAGTCTGCTTGAATATGTGCTTGCCATGTTTTAAACCTCTTTAAAATATATCTTTTTTAATAATTCATGCAACATTTTTTTATGCTGCTACCGATGTCCACGTGTTACTCGCACCTGTCACTACATTAGCCCATGGAGTTGATCTCATATTACCAACACTTGCAATCATTTCAACCCCTGTTGGTAATGCTGTTGCTCCTGCGGTTGGAGTAGAAGTTCCGTCTGTAAATGCCATTGAGAGACCAGATACAGTAATTGGAATATCTATATCACCTATGTTAGTAGATATCTGTTGTCCTGTTGGGAGAGCTGCAGCGGGAGCTACTAAAGTTCCTGCTTCAAATGTTGATACTAAAGATGTTACATCTACCTGAGTAAATATATCAATTGCTACAGAACCAAGAGCCGTGTCCATAAGATCTGGTGGAGCAGATGTAGTAACACTTCCGTCAGCTATGATAGTGGCCAGAGCTGCCGTTGCTGTAATATTTATTCCTGTTAGAGTAAGTATTTGATCTGTGATAAAAGTAAAACTACCTAGATCTGTGGATAATATATTTGTCGTTACAGCAATTTCATCGCCTGTACCTGTAAATATATCTACGCCTGATTGCCCTACATTTATTTGTTCACCTGTAACGGAAACATTTTGTGTTATGTTTTCATTCCAAGCAAATGATCCCCAGGTATTTCTTCCCCAACCTGCATCAGTGGTTGTAATAATAGTTTCTGTCCCATCGGCAAAAACCATTTCAATCCCTGTAGGTATGACTCCATGACCTTCAGAAATACTGACGGTTCCCGTTGCTGTAGTTGATTGTACTCCTGTCGGAAAAGTTACGTTTTCTGGTTCACCAGTAGCAGTACCCATTGCTGAGGATGCTTGGACACCTGTAGGATTAATTAATGCAGTTCCAGTTCTGCCTACGTCTTCTAGTGTAAAGGTGCTTGATACACCTACTACTTCTACAGTATAGGGTTCACCCCATACATTCGATCCCCATTCTTGTCTTCCCCAACCTGTTCCTATAGTTGCGTCTATCGTAACAGATGCAACTGAGGTGCTTACAGTCGATAGTGCTGTAGCTACAACTGTGGCGTTGCCTTGTTGGCCATAGTTACCTAGGCCCCAGCTTCCATCACCATAGTTGTTTGACATAAGGATCTCCTATGGATTAGGAAATCCTTAGAATTGCACTTGATGCATCGTTGGTTGGGAACTGAATTGTAAATGTTCCGTTTGTTGATGTTTTTACACCGCCAAAATCTAACACTGCAATCGCTGCATTTGTGGCTGTTGATGATCTATTATAAATCAAAGCTGCTTGAGCTGAGATTGTTGCACTTGTAAATGATAGATCAGCAAAGTCTACAAAAGCTGTAGATGCTGTTACACTAGTTTTGGTTAAGCCGACAGTAGCACTCTGTAATGTTGCACCGCCTGCTGCGTATGTGCCTGATGCACCAACTTCGTTGGTTGTAGCATAGGCTGTTGTGTTTGCGTTCAATGTGGCAGAACTTGTAAAAAGAGCGAGATTGACTGTGTCGTTGGTTATGTCATGATCGCCATTTAACAGCTCTTGTTTAAATGTTGCACAAACTGCTTGGTTTATTGCCATTTTTAGTTACC
>VMHT01102150.1_pt1 | contig 33780 bp, 28 predicted proteins | sample 4693611 | NCBI WGS metagenome assembly VMHT01 (sample SAMN12280063, study PRJNA550983) | marine metagenome | isolation source: seawater sampled from same location over 5 years 0.02-0.2 micron viral filtrate | place: USA: collected off the coast of southern California halfway between the port... ...
AAAAACAAAATTTAAAACAGCAAGCGATGCATTTAATTATTTTTTTCCAATAATAATGTTTGAAGGAGAAAAGTTTGATAATACTAGAGCTTTATTTAATGTAGGTTTTTATATAGAAAATCCAATGGATAATCATATACTAGCTAAAAACAGAAAATGGAGTCATGAATATGCTGAAGCTGAATGGCAATGGTACTTATCAGGTGATCCTAATATAATTAAACTAGGACAAATATATGGTAAGATACCACCAATATGGGAACGTATGGCTGATAGTGATGGTAATGTTAATAGTAATTACGGTTATCAATGGCAGCGTAATCATCAATTAGATTATGTTGTAGCTAAATTAAAAGATAATCCTAACACGAGACATGCAGCTATTAGTATATATGACTGTAAAGAATTTGAAAAATACCGCAAGGATACACCTTGTACGTATGCGGTTCAGTTTACAGTATTAAACAATAAACTAAATATGTCAGTTGTGATGCGTTCTAATGACCTCTGGTACGGTTTCTGTAACGATCAGTATTGTTTTTCAATGTTACAACAATTAGTTTCAGAGAGGACAGGATATGAGATCGGTACTTATTACCACTTTGCACACAACTTACATTTGTATAACGATAAAATAACATAATATGTATTATTTATACCACATACCAGGTAAAAAGATTGGTGTTACACGTGATCTTAATAACCGTGTTACATTAATTCAGGGTTACAAACCTAGCGAATACGAAGTTCTTGATCGATCAGAAGATATAGATTATATATCGGATAAAGAGATAGAACTTCAAAAGTCTTATGGCTACAAGAAAGATAGACAATTATATAAAAACTTATTTAATAATATGAAAATAAACGTAACAGAACAAACAACTACTTTTCCTTATAATATTAATGATTTGGAAAAACAATTATTTAAAAATGTGGGATTAAGTTGGTCACACAAAGAATTTGGTAAATTTGAAATAACAGATGATAATATTCCCTGGATATTAACAAATGTTAAAACATCAATGTATAATGAAAATAGATGTTACATCTATAACAAAGCTTTTTACGAAGCTTATTTTAATCCGGCGCATACTCCAGATGTAAAAACAACAAGTCAAGTTATATTTGATTTAATTAGAAATTGGGCAGCCGTAAGAGGTATATATGAAGGTGGTAACAGCCATACTCAATATGTAAAGCTTCAAGAAGAAGCTGGTGAGCTTGCTAAAGCTTTATTAATTAATGACAAACCAGAAATTAAAGATGCTATAGGTGACATGGTTGTAGTATTAACCAACCTAGCTTACTTAGAAGGCTTTAGTATAGAAGAATGTATTGAAGCAGCTTATACTGAAATTGCTGGACGTAAAGGTAAAATGATTAACGGAACATTTATAAAAGATGAAAATTAAAACAAAAGATAAAATAGTTCAACAAGTCTTAAGAAAGATGGACGAACGTAGTCTTGTAGGTCAAAAAAAGTATGGTGCAACAATGATGCAAGAAATCGAAGGTCAAGAAAAAGATCTTAATAGATTTTTAGTTGATGTACAAGAAGAATTAATGGATGCATTATTATATATTGAAGCAGCTAAAAGATGTTTGCAAGATGAAATAGAGGAGGTTGCTTATAAAAGATTTACTAAAGACGTGTCTGATATAGACGTATATGATGAAACGATCCTTTAAAAGAAAAAAAGGACCTGTACAGTCTAAAAAAAATACATATGATGGAATAACATTTGCATCAGGTTTAGAACGTTATATGTATATGGCTTTAAAAAAAGCAAAAATAAAAGCTTTATATGAAGGAGAAACCTTTGAGCTATTAGAGAGTTTTAATTTTCCATTTGAATCATATGAACGATGTGGAAATAGCAAAGGAGATTACAAAAACAGAGGTAATAAAAAAATATTTAATATAAAATATACTCCTGATTTTGTAGGCAAAGGTTTTATTATTGAAACAAAAGGAAGGGCTAATGAGTCTTTTCCATTACGATGGAAAATGTTTAAAAAATTAGTAGCTGAAAATAAAATAGAGCCATTTACTCTTTATAAACCTCAAAACCAAAAAGAATGCGACAAAACCGTAGAACTAATCTTAAAGAAAACAAAAGAATAGCTAGAATAAAATATGGCGAAAGACAAATTGATAAGTTTGTTAAATGGTCAATAAGTAAAAAAGGTTATGTTAAATTTAAAGACATATGCCGATTACAAAAAGAATATAATATAAAATGTTATGGCTAAAATAGTATTATCAAGTTACATAAAAGCAAACAAAACAAGACGACCAGGCGTTCATGCCAAGTCTAAATCTTCTAAATTAAAAACAAGTAAAAATTATGTCAAAAAATACAGAGGGCAAGGTAAAAGATAATTGGAGTTTATCAATTGGATTTTATCCTGGTGTAGTAATAGGAATAAGAAGTTACGAAGAAGAAAATCAAACAACCCACGTGTTATATTTACCTTTTGTAGATATAGCCTTAGAAATTTATAATTAATATGAATATACCTTTATTTACAGAAAGAATACCGTATAAGCCTTTTGAATACCCTGAGTATTATACTGAGGGTTGGCTAAAGCAAGCACAAGCATTTTGGTTACACACAGAAATACCGATGAGTGGTGATGTTAAAGACTGGAATGAAAAGTTAACGCCGGCTGAAAAAAATCTAGTAGGTAATATACTATTGGGTTTTGCGCAAACAGAATGTGCAGTGTCTGATTACTGGACACAAAACGTTGTATCGTGGTTTCCTAAACATGAGATACAGCAAATGGCTATGATGTTTGGCTCACAAGAAACAATTCATGCGGTTGCATACAGTTATTTAAATGAAACTTTAGGTTTAGAAGACTACGAAGCTTTTTTACATGAACCCGCTACGGCTAGACGATTTGAAAATCTTGTAGCTTATAAAGGTAATGATCCTGTTGGGATTGGTAAAAGCATAGCTGTATTTTCAGCGTTTGCCGAAGGCGTGTCATTATACTCTGCGTTTGCAGTGCTGTACTCTTTTCAAATGAGAAACATGTTAAAAGGTATAGGCCAGCAAATGAAATGGTCTGTAAGAGACGAATCGTTACATAGCAAAATGGGATGTCAATTATTTAGACATATGTGTTCCCAAATTCCTGGTTTAAAACAAGAGTGCGAGCCACATATATATTTAGCCGCTTTAGAAATGCACAACGCTGAAATGTCTTATATAAGTAAGATGTTTGAGATGGGTGATATAGAAAATTTAACAGCTTATGACTTACAACACTTCATCAAAAAAAGAGTTGGCGACAAACTTGAAGAACTCGGATACACCGAAAGAAGATACAAACAATGGGATTGGACAGAAAAAAGCTATGACCAAAAGGCGGTGGATAAAATGGCTTGGTTCGACCATCTTACTGGGGGTCACACTCACACTGATTTTTTCGCTATTAGGCCGACTGACTATAGTAAAGCAAATGAAGGAGAAGATTTTGAAGATGTTTGGTAAATAAAAAATATGAAAGAAAGTAAAATAATAGAAATTAAAAACAAAGTTGAAGCTCTAACAAGAGTTTCACAGCATATGTATAACGAAATAGCACAGATAAAAGATCTTGCTGTTGGTACTTTAGAAACAATTAAAAAAATGCCTAATTATGAACAAGCTATCGAAGACCTTAAAGCAGACTTGGTTAAAAAGTCTAGTGAGACAAAAGAGGTTAACACCACAGGAAAGACTTTCGAGTAGAATAGGTTATATGGGTGCTTGCTTTTTAATAGCCGCCCAATGGACAATAGACCCTAGATTATATATATTAGGATTTATATGTGTAATGATACAAACAGCATCAAGAAAGCAATGGAATTTAGTAGCGCTAAACATTAACGGTTTATTTGCTTGGACAAAACATTTAATAGGATAATATGTGGAATAAAGAATGGAAAAAAGGTATTGATTACCCTAACTGGGGAGATACCGACGTATATAAAAAAACAATTGGTGGTGGCTATCTTTTAAAAGATGAAACGCCAAAAGACGCGTACCGTAGGGTTTGTAATAATGTAGCGAGACGTTTAGAACGTCCTGAGATGGCTGATAAATTTTTTGAATACATTTGGTCAGGCTGGTTATGTCTTGCGTCCCCCGTGTTGTCTAATACAGGCACAGATAGAGGTTTACCGATCAGTTGTTTCGGTATAGATGTTGCTGACAGTATATATGATATTGGAAGTAAAAATTTAGAGATGATGCTACTCGCAAAGCACGGCGGTGGAGTTGGTATCGGAATTAATCAAATTAGACCCGCAAGTGCAAAAATTAAAGGTAATGGAACATCTGATGGAGTTGTGCCTTTTTGTAAAATCTACGATAGCACTATACTCGCAACAAATCAAGGATCTGTCCGAAGAGGAGCTGCAAGCGTTAATATTAATATTGATCACCCCGACTTTGAAGAGTGGTTGGAAATACGAGAACCTAAAGGAGACATTAATCGTCAATCGCTCAACCTACACCAGTGCGCTGTGGTCGGCGACAAGTTCATGCGAAGAGTTGAAACAGGTGATATTGAAGCTAGAAAGAAATGGGGAAAGCTATTACAAAAGCGTAAAGCAACTGGAGAACCTTATATTTTATTTAAGGGAAATACAAACAAAAATAACCCAACAGCTTACAAAAAACACGGTTTAAAAGTACATATGACAAATATATGTAGTGAGATTACATTACATACAGACGAGTCGCATAGTTTTGTTTGCTGTTTATCATCGTTAAACTTAGCTAAGTATGATGAATGGAAAGGAACTAATTTAATATATGATGCTATATGGTTTTTAGATGGTGTATTAGAAGAGTTTATACAGAGATCCAAAGGTAAAGTTGGATTTCATAATTCCGTAAGATCTGCTGAAAAAGGTAGAGCTTTAGGATTAGGCGTTTTAGGTTGGCACACGTACTTACAAGAAAAGGGCCTACCATTTGAAGGTTTATTATCACAATATGAAACAAGAAAAATATTTAGTCAAATTAAAATCGAATCTGAAAGAGCTTCACGAGCTCTGGCTGAAACTTTTGGAGAACCTCTTTGGTGCGTCGGTACTGGTTTACGTAATACCCACTTACGCGCTATTGCTCCTACTGTTAGTAATTCTAAGCTTAGTGGAAATGTTAGCCCAGGTATTGAGCCGTGGGCAGCTAATGTATTCACTGAACAAAGTGCAAAAGGTACTTTTATCCGTAAAAACCCAACTCTTAAAAAAATATTAAGAAAAAATAAAATTGACAATGAAAAAATATGGAATCAAATACTAAAGGACGGAGGATCTATTCAAGATTTAAAACAATTAGACAACATTGCTCATGGACCTCACAACATACCTGTCAAAGAAATTTTCAAAACTTTCAAAGAAATTAATCAGTTAGAATTAATTAATCAAGCTGGTATAAGACAACAATACATAGATCAAAGTGTAAGTTTAAACTTAGCTTTTCCTAGTGTTGCTACACCTAAATGGATTAATAAAGTACATTTTGAAGCTTGGAAAAAAGGTATTAAAACCTTATACTATACTAGAACTGAATCAGTGTTACGTGGAGATATTGCTGAACAAGCAATGGATGATGGTTGTCTTAGTTGTGATGGATGATGAATGAAGTTTTTGATGCTTGTGTAGAATTTTTACACTATTGTGGAAATTTTTTAGGACTAACATATAAAGAAATAAATGTATGGATATTTGTTATAATAGAGCCAATAATTTTTATTATTATGTTAGCTTGGATTGTATATTTAAGACGTATAATCAACGTTCGTTGGGTTGATCACCAACGGAGGAAATGAGTGGTTGGTGGGAGTTGATTATAATAAAGAAGGGGACCTCAAACGAGATCCCCTTCTTGGTTACAGGAACTTTAGGTATGGTACGCCTATTTTTTTTTGTTCCTATTTATTGTTTAATCTTGAGATAATAAAAAATAAATTCTATCTTGAATTTCTTCTTTAGATGCTGTTATTTTAAAACTTAAATTAGCTTTCCATTGACCTCTAGGTTTTCCATCTTTATCAAGTAATATAATTATTGGCACAGATTTTATTTGTGCTCTCAAAGAAGGTGCTTGATCTTCTAATAATGCAAATTGTACTTTTGCTTCTTTAATACCTCTTAAGTCAAAATTATTTGATTGATTCCATTTTGCATTTATATGCATTAATGTATAATCTTGAGCGGTTGCTACTAAAGCAGATAATATTAATATAATTGTTATTAAATTTTTCATCTTTTATAAACTTTATCTTCTAGTTCTTTTATTCTTTCTTTATTGTCTAAAATATCTTCTTTTAAACCTTCTGTAGATTTCTCTATCTGTAAAATGGTCGAACGTATCAACTCGTCTTTAAGTTGGAACTCCATTTGTTTCACAAACTCTTCAGGATTCGCCTGACTCTGAAGGTCTTTTATATCCCCTTGTAAAGTAAACCACATGCTTGCTAAAGCTAGTGATCCACCTACGATCATACCTATAGTTTTTAAGTCTAGTGTTAATTCTGTTGTTTCGTCTACTTTCATTTTTCTTTATTTAGTTTTTTAATTTTTAACCATGTATATATTATAGTAGATAAAAGTAAAATTATTTTCAACCACATTTCAAGATTAGTAAAGCTTATCATCAATGTAGCGGAGTTGATTGCGTATAATTTCATATCCGTAAGACTCATTTTTATTTTTTTCCTTTTAATAAAACTTCACCTGAAGGTCTTTTGTCTGGGTTGTCTCTAGGTACAATTTTATTATTGTTGTTGTTATTATTATTGTTGTTGTTACCACTCGAGCTTCCACTGCTCGGAGCATATATTGGCCTATTATTATAATGACTAGGTTGATAATAGTTATTATACCATCCACCATAATATCTATTAGGATATGATATAACATTATAATAAACATTAGGCTTGATCATGTTGATAGGTAATCTTAAAGTATCACCTTGCTCTGTTACAGCTAACACGTGGGTTATTTGTATTTTAGGTTTTTTGTTGTACGTTCCACAACTACTTACAGTAGCAGCTAGAACAAAAAGGGCAATTTTCCATAATTTCATTTTTTATTTTTTATTGGTTTTTCTTCATTAATTTCTAATCCAGAATCAATTGCTATACTAGGTGTTTCGTAATATACTCTTCCGTAAACTTCTGGAGGGTTTACACCAGCAGCGTATTGAGCACCGGTTGTTATAGCATCTAATATTTTGCTTTTACCTGAAAAAGGGTTTAAATCCCATTTATCATAATAAGAAATATATTTACCCTTTTCATCCTCACCAAGATTTTGGGTAAAATTACCTAAAACATCATCATCATGAACACCATACTCTTTACCTTCAGCATTAATTAATCCACTTCGTAACCTACCTTGCCAAGAGGGTATTCCTTTTTCATTAGGTTTAAAATCTTCTAACACGCTTTCTATTCCTCTAAGTTTAATTTTTTGTCTAATAGCTTTTTCTGTTGAAGGAGAGCTATAGTAAACCATATTTTCATCAGTGGAGTTTGTGGGTCTATGTTCAGATATTGGTATCGAATTATGTTGCTGTTTTCCGCTAAGCATTCCCATACTCAGTAAATCTCTTCTTTCTTTTGCAGAATTAGTATCTCTATTTTCATCCATTATTTGATCTAATCCAATACCGCCAGCTCTATAATTCTTATCTTGATCATATCTCCAATTTTTTGTATACCCAGCGTTCTCAGTATCTTCTTTATCTAAAACAGCATTTTTAATTCTAGTTAAAGAATTTTCATAATTATAGGGTAAAATATTTTTAACTATTTTATTTTTAATATAGCTTGTAGCTGCAGTACCCACTGGTCCAAGTAAAGATTTAAATCCAAAATTAATTAGCTTCTGTGTAGGATCTTTTTTTTCTTTAGAAAATTTTAATGCCATAGCTTTTGTTTTATTATATTACTCTATACTTTGTTTGTCTATGTTCTTTATAGGCTTTTAAACATTTGTTTCTATTATCTTCTTTTGAGACATAAGATATATGCACCCAATTAGGTTGTGTATCAGTACCAAACTCCCATATCATTTGATCAAAATCTAAGTTTTCTTTAATCCAATTATACATTTCAGCATTAGACTTTACACCATATACATCATCAATATCAATTGCTTGTCCTTTGCAGTGTTGACTAGACGCAGCGCCACCTATTGCCTCGTTTAAAGCAACTGAACGAAAAAACGAATTAACTTTAATCGGTCCACCAACCCATTCTCTAAGAGGTTCAAAAACTTTCTCTGCTAAAAGCTTCATGCATTCTAATTCTTTTTGGTTTGGTGTATTATCTATAGCTTTTCTCTTAGCCGTGCTAGAATGAATAGCTTCTGCATATGTTATATTTTTACTAATATTTTCCATAATTTACTATTTTAAAAATCTATATTTTCAAATATTTTATCAAAATCAACTTCCATTTTATCAAGATTTATGTTTTCAAACATTTTATCTATTTCTTTTTGCTGTTCAATTTCTTTTTTATACTCTTCTGGTGACAAACTTTTTAAATATTCTTCATATTTTTCTTTTCGCTTTCTTTCTCTAGTGGCTTTAGCTTTTATTTTACCTTCTTCTTTTCTTCTAGCTTTACCTTCTTCTTTTAATAAATCGTGTTCTTCATTTTTTGCGTTTACGTCCCAAGTTCTATAACCTAAACTTAAAGCAATTCTTTGCCACGCTGTGTTTCTTGTATCTAAAGCTTCTGTTATAGCATTTATTTCAGCAACCATTCTATCTAAAGGAAGATTGGTAAATCCAGATATAACATCTCCAGCCACTTGATATGATGGACTTAAATTAAATTTACCATCTATAGTTACATCAAACCCTCTTTCAGCAATAGCATCTTTTTCAAATTTTTTAGTTTGTATACCACTATAAATTTTTCTTAACTTAGAACCAATAGGTGGAGAAACATTTGCAAGTTCTATTAAAGTGTAAGTATGATCAGCTGTAAATCCTTTCTGTTCTTCTTGCTGATACCTTAACACACCATTTTTTAAAGTAGAAACAACAGCACCCGCTAAACCAGATCCTCTTAAAACAGTATCTATCATATTGTTTAATATTCTTCGCTGTTTACTATCTATTACTTTACCATATTTTTCTAACTGCTCTTTATCCGTAAGGTTTTCATCTTCGTCTTCAAAACCAGGAACTAAAGCAAATAGAGCGTTAGACAATGCTGAAAATATAAAGTTTTGTACAGCACCATAATATATTATTTTACTCATATGAGTTTTTGCATCTCCTCTACCTGCTAATAAATCTAAAGCAGATTTTTTCATTAACCTAGTGTACTGCATAGGTGTATTTTGGAAAGCTAGTATCAATCTACCCATAACCCCAGCTTGTTGGCCTGAAATCATCATTGGATCTGCAGACTGTTGTGATTCATCTGATATTAAACTAAAGTCTTCAAAAGCTTTTGATTCAGCATCTGCTGTAGACATACCTTGTTTAGTGTATGTATTTATTCTATTTCTATACATAGTGGCGCCACCAGTTGCTATAGCAACACTATCCGCAACTTGTGTAAATGTAAAACCATATTTTAATAACACACTAATAAAAGCTGTCATTTTATCTTTTGCGCCTTTAACTGCGGCCGCAATTTCAGCCTCGTTTATATCACCTTTTAACCCAGATCTTCTTTGTTTCAATTTGTCTGAATTAAATAATTTTACCACATCTTTCCAGTATTGTGGTTGATTAGCAAACGCCGCTGCTGCCATGACTGGATTATTATCTGACCAGTTTATAAAGTTAACATTTGATATTAACTGTAACAATGCGGATCTTCTATTTAAAAACATAATAGCACCAACAGAATTATTAACCCATTGGTTCCATCTGTTTACTATTCTATTATCTCCTACCGTACTGTTTCTACCGGTTTTCATTCTATGGATTATATTAATTAAAGCTTCTTTAACTCTACTTCCATAAATAGCTTCTATTTTGTTTAAATTGTCTTGTGAGAATATTAAATCTGAATTTTCAATAAATTCACTTAAATATTCTTTTCTATTAACATTATTTGTTAAAGAGTTTAAATCAGCTAAAATAGTACTAGCGCTCCAGTTTTCAGATGGTTCAACGTAAAGCTCTTGTTTTGTTATAGCTAAAACCCCATCAGCAAAAGCCAATAAATCAGAATCTTCTCTAACAATTTTAGATAATTTAGCTTGATCTCTTTTAGATATTCCTGGTATTTTATAACCAGCTAAATCCCATAAATAAACTCTTACAGCCTCGTCGTGTGTAAACTCTTCGCCGGATATTTTTTTTCTTAATTTTCTTTTTATTTTAGGGAAACCAGCGTTTAAGGCTCTATAATCGTTTGACACCTGTTGTTTAGCTCTTTCTATAGCGGCTATACCTCTAGTATAAGGAAGTATAAGTGTTTTATTCCACCACTGCATATCTTTTTCACCTTGTTTTCCTCTACCAGAAAACATGTACATTGTAAGACCTCTAAAATCATCAGCAGAAGGAGGTATAAAAAAGTTCCATCTTTTTTTATTTCTTCCTTTTCTTTGAGCAACAACTTCTGAATATCTTGCGTCAGCTTTAATACCTTTATTTCTTTCAATCATTTCATTGAAATCTTGACTGACACTTTTTGAAAATTTTACTCTAGCAATTTGCACTTTTGATTTTACATCTAAAACATCTAAAGCATTTTTAACTGCTTTTACATTTTTTATAGCATCATCTGTAAAATAAAAATCATTATAACCTTCAGCAAATTTATTTATAATCCAATCTGCTTTAGCTTGTGCTGTACCATTTTCTAAACCAGTTATGTTTTCAATAGGTATATTTAATCCTATTGAGGCTAAAAATTCTTGTATAGGTAATGCCGCTTCTTGTGGTCTTGCTGTTAAAACAAATATATCTTCTGATCCTCTTTTGTCTTGAATAGTTTTAGCAACATTAAACAAAGGTCCTTTTTTTCCATCAACAACTTGATTAAATTGTTCAAAATTCCAAACAACTCCTTTGCGTTCTAGTTTAGCGGCTTGTTTAGCAAACTCTGTAGCGTTTAGGCTTCCTCGAGTTCCATCTGGCATAGTATATAAAACTTGAGAATTACTTTTTGCCAATGTATCATCAAAATCAAATACTCTAATCTTTTTAATACTATTAGAATATTTAACAGAACTTCTAGCATTACGCATAGCTATATCTGTATTTCTATCTTGAGCTACTACTTTTTGAGAATTAGATTTAAACACAACAGGCATTTTGTTTTCAAAATACTCTTGAAAATCTTTACCTATTATATCACCTGTTTCATAAGACTCTAAGCCATAAGGTATTTTACCTTTAGTAAATCTATTGAAATATCTTTTCCACCAGGTTTGATCTCCAGGTACATAGCTAGCTAGCATAATAGAGCTAAAACCTGTATCTCTTAAAACATTATCCACTTCTTTAATAGGTATAATTGTTACCCTGTAGTCTTCAAATAATAAATCTAAATCTATATCTTTATTTTTATTAATTTTAGAATCATAAAGATACCACAACACTACTCTTGCAGGAACAGCATGCTCATATCTATAATTAGCAACCTGTACGGATTTACCATCTTTTATTATGGTTCTTTTTAAGTTAGCATAAGGCATAACTGTTGATCTACCCCAAACAGGAGCAGCCAATCTCAATGAGCTATTTGAACTAGCATTTAAAGTAGCTAATATCAAAGCTGTTAAATTATTGTTTTCACCTTTTGCAGGAAGAGCATCAATTATACCTTCAGTAAATTCTCTAGCTAATTTTGCATCTGCTTTATCTTTAGCTATTTGTTTTTTTGTAAGACCTTTTAAATGATTTACAGAATTTTTTCGTTTACCTTGTTTAACATCAGCGCTGGTATTTATATCCACTTTTCTACTTGGTGTGCCGTCGTTAAATACAATAGTATTGTTAGCTATACTTACCACGTTAGGAAAGTTTTTTTGTATTATATTTTGTAATACATCTACATCTGCTTTACCAAACAAAGATGTCCTATTGCTAGACTCATTAGAAGATACAACTTGACCATCAACATATTTAAAAGTTCCAAATTTACCTTGACCTTGACTAAAAGTAGACTTAGCATAAGCAACAAGCATATCTAAAGCTTTCTCTTTACCATACTTATTAATTAAAGCCGGTGCAAAAACTTCAGTTACAAATTGCCTTCCCTCTAAAATCATATCTTTATTCCTAGTCATTTCAGAAATTTTATAAGGAACAGTTATGCCATCTTCGTTCACTATAGAAGCATCAGTAAATTGAACTATAGTTTGATTAACATCTGCTGCAAACGCGATATCCTCTAAGTATTCAAATAAAGATTTTTCATCTCTTAAAATTTCAACATCAGCTTTAGTTACAGGAACTAATAATTTACTAAATTGTCTAGATATTCCATCATGCTCTTCTTTGTTATATAAATCACCATAAACATTTACATGTGCTCTACGTATAGATTTGTAATCGTTCTTTTTATTATCGGGTAAATTTAATATATCTTGAAAAAACTCATTTTTATTTTCCACCCAGTTATTAAACTTCTCTGGGCTTAGTACTGATAAACTATTTTTTATTCCTCTTCTTTCTGTTTCTAAATTAATCTCTGCTTCTAAATTATAAACATCAGAAAGTTGGTTTAACAATTCTTGTCTGTTTATAAACTGATCTTTTGTAGTACTAGACTCTTTGTTTATTTCTTCGTTAAAAACTTCTAACCCAACTTCTTTTAAAATTTGTTTTGCTAACGCTTCTGTTGGAGCAACTTTAACTTTATTTTTTATTCCATCAATGTATTTACCTTTGAATTGAGAAAGTGGGATAACGTTTTTAATATTAGGTATACGTCTTATTTTTTGCATACCAGAAGTAGATCCTTGATATGGACCCTCACCGGTTCTATAAAAATCAACTTGACCTTGTTTAGTTCCTTTTGTTCGACCCTTCCAAACATCGTAATTAACCCAACCCATACCATTAACATATTTTTGTATAGCTTGAGGAAAAGCTTTAGATAAATAAGTTGTTGTTAACCCTCCAGATGATAACAATGAAGAATAGTTATCATTAAGAAATTGTTCAAACTGAGGTAGTGTTTTATTTCTACCACCTATTTCATCTATTACAGTAGCATATAAATTTTTACCATTAATCTGTGTAGATTCTAAACCTTTACTTAAAGCTTGAATTAAGTTTGATTTACTTTTTACGGTTTGCTTTCCTCCAATTTTAGGTAATTTATATCTTACTTCTTTTTCAACCCCTTTTCGTACGTTAGATATTAAAGATTTTTTATTTTTAGTTTTTATATTTTCTTTTATAGAAGGTATATTTTCTTTAGCTTCAGTTATAGCTCTTTGTTTTAAATCTTTACCGGTGTCTTGCTTTGTTTGTGCTTCCTTAGATGTTTCTACGTTAACTCTAGAGCCTTGTTCAGCGCTAGGGATGCTAAATTCGTTTTTAGCCCAAGCGTTCGCTCTTTGCATACCCGTATTGGCCATATATTGATCGAAAGAAGCTTTACTAGCATCAAAACCTAACGCTATGGTATTAAGTATTTGTTTTGCATCTGTTAACCATTTTTGCCTACCACCTTCATCGCCTTTGCTGCCAAGAAACTTTTGTCTTATATTAAGCGGTATTGGTCTACCAAATCTACTCCAAGTTCTGTTTGCCACTTTATCTACCATTGTGGTTAATTGATCTGGTGTAATTGGTTTGTAGTTTTCTACGTTTTTATTTTTTTGATTTATTTTATTTACAATAGAAACGGATTGAGATTTTTTAACACCTTTGCTTTTAGGTTTTGCTTTTTGTTTTGCTATTGTTCTTCTAACTATTTGAGTTAAATCACCTTTTCTTGCTGCAGCATTATTTGACACAGCATATTCAAAAGCTTTTTGAGGCGTGCTCATGTTTTCACCTACACTAAACCAATCGTTTAATTTTCTTTGAACTATACCAAACTTTTCTGCTTTTTCATAATTAATATTTCCTATAGACTCTTCACCAAATAATCTGGATTGAACTTCTTTAGTATATTCATCTTTAAACCGATCGCTTTGCGTGTTAAAATCTATTTCTTTTCCACGTTTTACTTCATAATTTCCATATTGCATTACAGCCGCTAAAGATTCTTGATGTATTTTGTCAAGCATACTATCTTGTAACTTGTTTATAGCCATAAATTTAAATAAATTTGTAGCATATTCACCTCCTCTTTTAGATAATACTGTTTCTACAATTACATTTCCATTTTCATCTTTTTTAGGGTTTCCATTTTCATCCTTAACAACCCTTGTTGTGTTACCAAAAAACGCATCATCAGTTACGTGAGCAAACTCATGAACAACAACAACACCTCCTTCTATTTGTCCCATAGCCATCATTTCACCTGCAGTTTTAGAGTCTATAACAACATATTTATCTCCAACAACAAAACCATTAGGTGTAGCACCTGTTTCTTTATCAGGTTTTAAATTGCTTAAAATGTTATTATAATCAACAATATCTATTTCTTTATTTTCTAGCATTGTTCTTAATTCCTGTTTAAGATTTCCATCTTTAGCTTGAATTAATTTAAGATTTTCAAAGTTGTTTATAACTCCAGCGGCCTTTTGAGATTCTGTTGTTATAATAACACTACTTGTTTCTAATTGTTGTAAAGTTTTAGCTATATTTTTAAAATAATCCTCTTTAGTTAACTGCTGGTTCTTAGGTAAATTAGCTTGTTCATTGTTTTTGCTTAACCATCCCACTTCTATAAATTTACCCACACGAGTTCTTTTGTCTTTTGCTTTTTTAAGAAAACTTGCTTCAATATCTTTTCTGATCTCGCTCATTACAAGTGTAATTTTTTCACGAGGAGTTTTAGCGTTTTGCCATTTCTTGTTACCAGACTCTTTTAATTTAGCAGCCGTTATATCATATAATCCACCTTTTTCGCCATTGTTAATAGTGCTTATAACACTCACATAATCTTTAGGAGAATTTTTAACATCGTTGATAGCGGCTTCTACATCTGACATTTGTTTTTCAAAGTTTTCTCTTGCAACAGGTTTTAATTTTCTTTTATATTGACCAACAACTCTGTTTACATTTTTTTCTGATCCTAACACTACACCCGCTTGACTGTATAATGAATTTCTTATTTGTTCAAAAGACAATAAGTTTCTTAGATTTTTAGCTCCTAAAGCCATTACATCAGTACCTGCTTGTTCATTTAAATAAGCTAATTCAGACATATAGTCACCTATGTCAGCAATAAGTGCATCTCTTTGAGATTTTGTTAAGTCAGTTCTTTGAAGCATTTTATATGCTCTTTCTTTTTTAGAAGCTATTTTTTCTGATTTTTCTTTAATCTCTGAAGCTAAACTAACATTTACTAAACCTGAATATGCCACAGAGGTATTTGATGTACCAGCTGTTATTATAGTGCTTAATGCTATATCGTCTAATTGAGAAAGTTCAAAATCTTTACCAAGTATTAGTGTTTCGCTTAATGCTTGAGTACCTCCATATATTATACTTTCTTCTACAACTTCAAGACCAGTTCTTTTTAAATATTCTATACCAAACAAACCTCTATTATACCATGTAGAGTTTTTAACTAAATTTGCCATACTAATACTAGTACCACCGGCTATATCATCTAAAAATTTTACACTATTATTAGCTGTACCAATGTATCTAGTAACACCACCCTCTATAATACCTGTCATTAAAGTTGATCCAATTATTTGAGCATCGGTCAAATCATTCATGGCTAAGGTTTGATTAGCATCAGCCATTCCTTTAGCATAAGTAACTTGATCAATTTTATTTTTTTGTTTAGCGTCTTGTAACCATCTTATTTGATTTTTAGCAACATCTACTAATTCTCTTTGAAGATTTAAATTTCTATTTTTATCCGCACCAGAACTTACGCCAAACGTACCTGCAACCGCCCATTTAACAGCACTAGTACTTAGCACACCAGATGCTGTTCCAGCTCCTGCCGTACCAATAGCTAGTATTATATTAGGAAACTGTTGGGCTAAAGTTCTAAAAACATATTTACTTGTTTGACCTTGAGTGTTATCATAAGACAACATACTTTGGTAAAGCTCTTTATTTTTGTTAATTTGTCTTTGTTCGTCTATAGCATATTCACTTCCAAAAATAGTAGGTACTGCTAAAAATATACCTTTAGTTGCTTGATAAAAATCATTAGCCATTAAAGATCCTACACCATACTCTTTGTAAGCTAAATCAAAAACACTCATACTAGGTCTGTCTTTTAAATTTTTTACAATTTCTTTAGCTTTTTCTACGGTATAGTTTTCACCTGTTTCAGGATCAATGTCTTTAATTAAAGATTCTATTAAACCTTCTTTTTCACTTCTTTTTTGAATAGCTATATCAGCATCTTCTTTTTTTATTTCAACAACAGTATTTAAATAATTGTTTATAGATTTTCTTCTGTCAACATTTAAATCAAACAAAACCTGTTGCCACTCCATCAAATCTATTTGTAAATTATCAAAAACATCTTGTTGATCTTCGTTTAACTCTCCCGTTGGTTGAATATCGTATATTAATTCACTACTGTCGTTTACAGTATAATTTAATTTAACGGGAATTTTTGATTTTTCAATTGTTTCAACAATAGATTTAGCCCCCGACTCTACAATAGTTTGTAATTCATTATCTGTTTCATTAAAAACAACTTCAAAAGCATCAAGGTTATCATTTTTAATTTCCATTGAAGCATTTTTCATAGCATCAACTGTTCCACTTAAAAATTCATTTACAGTAATTTCAGATGTTTTGCCTTCAGAGTCAGTAAAAGGCAATGTTTTAGCCATCATTAATTTTTCTTGTAATGGCAATTCTCTTTCTTTTTGAAGTTGATCTGCAGCTTTTTGTTGATAAGCTTTTATTAAGTTATCATAACTAAACACACCAGCATTAGGTATTTTATACGAAGCATTAAGCTTGTCTATTAAGTCTTGAGGTAAACCTTCTAAACTTGTTTTTCTATCAAACAAAGGTTTAATTATATCGCCTGAATCTTGACTATAATTTGGTTTATTAAACTCTTTTGTGCTATAAAGATTTACTCTTTTATTAAAAAGTGCATCAAAATCAGTTTTACCAGCCTCATCAAAATGATTTTTTAAAGTTTGTATTTCTTCTTTATTAAACAAAGGCCCATCACCAGTGTCAATGCTTTGCAGTATATTAAAAAGCGCGTTTTCAAAAACTTCAAAATTACTATTAGATGCAAATTTAGCATTCACCTGCTGAGGTGTAATACTATTTTTTACATCATTTTGCATTTTCTTTTCATTTTGCACATACGCAGCAAAACCTTTAAATAAGTTTTTTCTTAAAACTGTTTGTTGATCAGTATTTAAATTTTCTTTTAAATATTTTTCAATAGTATCTTCATTGTAAGTTACTTCCCCATTACTAGTTCTCGTAACCAAACTAGTAAAATCATTTGTTGCAACAACTTCATCTCCATATATTAATTTATAGCCTTTTAATCTTGGTGACTGTTCTTCTTCAAGAGTTTGAATACCTTGGGCGCTAGTAGCATCCTCATCTGTCTTATAATAATAAGGTTTTAAACTATAACCGGTTCCATTTAAAGTGTTATTAAACTCTATAGAACTAATACTGCCATTTTTTAAACCAGATGTAATATTGTTTACCGCAATATCACTTTGCAATAAATCTATAACATTGTTTTGATACTTCACCTCATGCAGAGCACCTCTTGTAGCTCTATCGTAAGCAAGTATTTTATTAAAGTTTTTATTAAACTCTTTTCTTTTCTCACCATATAAAGCAGTAGTTAAAAATGAATCACTATATTCAGCTGTTCCACCTTGACCAAGCATCCTATCGCCGGTTAATGGAAGCTCTAGTATTTCACCGTTAACATCGGCGTATATAGTATTACCTTTTAACTCAAATCCTATACCTGAACTGCTTAATTCTTTGGTTAGATATTTTAAAACCTCGTCTGGTTCTTCGTCTAAAAAAGAAGCAGGTGCAAATAAATTGTATGGAGCATTTCTTAGCTTACGCTCTTCGTCTTTTATTTTTTGATATCTTAAACTTTTAACATAACCTGTTGCGCCTCCTTTAAATTCAAAATCTTCATCAGCTCTTTCATAACTAGTTATTGCAGCGTCTAAATCAGCGGTTGCACTTGCGGTTCTAACTTGATCAGCTTTTAGTAAATCCGAAGAAATATTTCCCGAGCTTGACCCCGTATTGTTGGGTGCTACTTGGTTTGACATCACACTCGCACCCGGGTCTTGTGTCATGCCTATTTGAAAATCCTCAAATTCAGGTTCTTCTGTATAAGCTGCTAAGCCCATATTGTCTATATATTCATACGCTGAAATTGGAGGATCTTGAGATGCGGCCAAATTCTCAACTTGTGCCATAGTTAAAATCTCTCCACTAGGTCTTTTATATTTCATATTATTTTATTTTGTATATCCTAATTGTCCACCTCTTTGTATAGCCATTAAAGTAGTTGGTTCACCTATATTAATCCACTGCTGTTTAGAAACGCTTTGACTTCCGGTTGTGCTTGGCTTTGTTGTAGATAAATTAACTTTTTCTTGTAGTTGCCACAGGTTGGTATCTTCGTTATATACAGCTTTTGTATTACTTTTATTGTCAGAATGTGAAAATACAGTATCACCGCCTGAAAAGGTTTTTTGGTTAAATATCATATCGTACCCTCTTCTATTTCTTCTTGCAATTTCACCCACACTTCCTGGGCTCATATCTATTTCTCTAATTTTTTTAGGTTCGTCGAAATATTGAGGTGTTTTTCTCCAAGTTTCATATTCAGGACTTCCAACAACATATTTGCCTTTATTAGAACCTTGATTAATTAATACAGCAGCCTCTTGATCCGTCATTAATCTTGGTTTTGGAAACTTGCTATATAGTTGATCTTGTAACGCCTTTGTTTCCTCCAATCTTATAAATGCTTTTTGTTCTTCAGGAGATAATGCAGTGAAATCAGATCTTAAAGTTTGATCTCTTCTAGTTAAAAAATAATCTCTTTTTGCTTGTGAATCCATTTCAAAAATCATTTCAACTTTTCCGTCTAAAGTACGCATATATTTATCTTCTATTAATTTAGTATCTATCCAAGTTTCGTTATATACTAGATCTATGTCTTTGTTATATTTATCTGGAACTTGAGTTCTAAACGTATGTTTATATTCACCAACAAGAGCATCATCTTTTAAAACATTGAGAGCAATACCTTCTTCCCTATAGTTTACTCCTTTATCTACATCTCTATATAAATCTAAAGGCTTGCTCAACATGTCTTTAGTTAATACTTGGGTTATAGTCCAACTGTCCCCGTTGTCTTTCATATTAGCTTTTTCCCAATCAGTAAACTTAGAAGGATCTATGCCAGATATTTTTGGATCTGATTTTTTTATAGTATGTTTAAACGTTAAGTCTCCGGTTTTTTTATTAAGATCATAAACCGTATCTACACCCGGAACTTTTCTTTCAGTTAAAGCAAAAGTTGTAAAACTACTAGCACTTCTTTCACCAAAAGAATTACCTAACCACGCTTTTTCATTACCTCCTCCTACAGAACCTACTGGATATTTTGTATTAATTTCATCAATTTCAGTTACTAAAACGCCAGCTGTATTCATAATTGAAATTAAATTCTTATCTGCTTTGTTTACAATACCCTGTAGTTTGTTTAATTCTTTTTGAGTGCCCCAATCTCCAACAGCTATTTTAGTTGCCGCTTCAATTGAACCCATTTGATAATCAGCATCTCCTTTTTTACCAACACCCTCCATTAAACCTGTTTGTTCATCAAGATATAAATTAGTAATTCCCTCGTCACCACCTAATTTTTCAATTTCTTCAAAAGCTGTTGTTACTTTTTCATTTTGCTGTAAAGACATTTGTCCAAAAGTTAAAGCAAATTTTTCTTGCTGCTTTAGCGTTTGTTTTCTATTGTTCTCCATAGCAGTTGATATGCTATCACCAAGGTTTGTTAAACCTTTTGCAACACCTTGAGCTAGTGAAGCCCAACCCATTGCTGACTGATCATTGACCGCTCTAAAATTACTATATGCACTCATATTTTTTATAATTATTATCTATCTTTGGATTTACCAAAAAAGTTTGTAATCTGATTTTCATCGGATTGTGCTATATTAGCTGCACCAACTTGACCCGCAAAACTTAATGCACCACTAATAGCACTACCCCAAGCAGCACCTTGAGCTGCCCTAGCATTTGCCTGTGCCTGTAAAGCATTCGCCTCTTTACCCGCGCTATAACCTAGATCAGCATTAGATCTAGCTTCTCGCATTTGCATTTCAAATTGTTTACCAGCAGCGTCAGCACTTTGAACTCTTTGTCCTTCTGATATTTGTATTTGTTGAAGCCTTTGTGCTTCTGACATTTTTAATTGTTCTAGTTGAGATTCACCTTGAGCTCTAGCTTTTTGGTTTTGAGCCTCTTGTTGTTCTATACTTGCACTTACTCCTTTTTTACTAGCTAATGCAGCCTGTGCTAAAGCAGTGGCACCACCAGCACTAGCCCCTGAAGCGGCTAAATTATCCAAAGCATTTGACAAAGCTAAATCACTTTGTTCCATTTGAATTTCTGCAGCTTGAGTTGCAACACCAAGATTTGCAAAAGGATTAGAAATCATACTGCTTAAATCTACAGCTAAACCAGATAAATCACTAGTTGATGCATAAGGGTTTGTTATAGGTACCCTAGCATTTTTTATAGCAGCTATTTCTGCCGCTGCTTGCGCTGCTTGTCTACTGGCTCTACCCGCCGCTTTTTTTGCTTGGTTTGCAGCAACAGCTCCACTTAATGCTGAAGCAGCTATACCTGCTGTTATTACACCCATATTATTTAATGTTTTTTGATATTTCGTATGAAGGCTTTTCGTCTACTCTATAACCTAGTTTTTTATGAGTATGTATAAGCCCTTTGTTTCTTGCTATGCTAAAAATTATTTCACCACCACTTTGTTTAGCAACATGCTCTACACCAGTGATTAATAATTCTAAAGCTTTTTTTCTATCTGCTTCTCTGTATTCTATGTTGGAAACAATCCATTCTAACCAGCAGATCTTTGAGTTAGTTGTGTATAAAAAACCGGCAACAACAGGTATTTCACCTTTTTCTACAATATAACCGCCTGTACCATTTTCAGGTAACATACTTTTTGCAGGATGCTCGGTCCACTCTGGCCACATAGACCATAAATCAACTAATGTATCCCAATCGGATTCAATTAGTTTTCTTATTTTTAATTCCATTTAATTTAATATGATGATTCATTATAATTTAAAGCTACAGAGAATAATTCGTTTGTTCCTGATGTAGCTGTGTTTGTTGCTTTCATGTTAACTGTAGCAAAAAATCCTTTAACTCCTGATATAGATTGACCGTATATAACTTCACCTGGTGTAGAACTACTAATGTTAATAAGATTAGCAAAATACTTATCTTCTTTTTGTTTAAATTCATTTTTAAACATACTGTTTTGTAATTCTACTAAGGTTGTTGGTTGTGTGTAAATTCCTATAGCTTCTGCTTGGTCTGAATCAGTATATTGATTATTGTTAGGCACAACACCAGGGGTGTTTGTTTGCAAGCTTGTCATTTGCCAATTATTAGATCCTTCATAATTAATAGTCTTAAAGCTTTTAACTAAAGAAGGGTTTGCATTAAAAATAATTTCAACAGTAGTATCATACTGTGTTCCGTAAAAATTAGCTCTATTTACATTATCAGCATAATGCTTCCATATTACACCTGAAGATGTACTATAAAAATTATTTTGAACACTAAATATATTATTAGGTTCATAGCTATATCTACTTGTCCAACCTCTTATTTGCTCGTCAAAACTTAATGTTTCTGTATTTACAGAAGCTGATGTAGAATTTAAACAAAGAGTATAACATTTATTATGTATATCCCAAGCGCCTTTTGCTGTACCACCACTTAATGATGCTAGTTTATCTCTAAAGAAATCATACATACCATAATTAGATATTTCTGTTATTCCGTCTTGAGATAATCTTAAAACAGCCCCTTGTGCCACGTCAGTAAAGTATTTTCTATAACCATATACTGCAAAGCTTTCAGGGTTTTTAGCTATTCCAAATTCACCTGCATAAGGAACTATAGCCCCTATAACTACATTAGAAGCTGTTTGTATTGGTTGACCTTCCTGAGTATATACAGCATCTTTATCTATTAAAGCTCTATTAACTTTTTCCTCTTGAAATATAATTAAGTTTGTATCTTCAGCATATAGTTTCTGTATAGATCCTTTACCAGGATCTACGGTTCTAGTTATATCTTGGCCAGAAGGAAATTGGTTAGCTTGGTTTATTCCAGTTCTTGAATTAAATATTCCAGAATAAATTATAGAATTAGCTAAGGTTTCTTGCTTGTTGTCTTCTGAAGCTAAAAAAGCTCTAGGCGATAACCCAGTTTGAACATTATTATAACCACCTCTAATTCTTGATTCTTCTACAAACCAATTGTAAGAGCTAGACACGTCTGGCTGTACTATTTTTTTAAGCACATAAGTGTTATAATATTTTATAGGGATTATCGCTGCCATACTAGTTATTATTACTTGTTTTTTCTTTTAATTACGAGATAGGTCCACCTGCAATAGGAGTAGTTGTTGGACATATAATTTTACTATTTCCATCTTTATTACCTAAAAAAGGAGGATTAGTATTGCTTTGAACATTTACAATAGCTGAAGCATTGGTCGGTTGGAAAGGTATACCTGATTGTTGTGTAGAAGTAAACACTGATCCATAAACCGCACCAAAAATTGCAACAGTCATTCTATACTCAGCATTAACTAACGCACAAGCACTAAAATCATATACACCTAAATTTCCACTAGCATTAGTGTTTTTCATACCCGGTGCTACGCCCGCAGCTTTTAAAGTAGACATTGTAGAGGTTGCACTTCCAGCAGATTGAGTAAACGGCTGTAATATAGCGGCTAAAACAAAGTTACTTGAAGAACCACCTGAGCTAATATACGTGCCAATTTCAGCTTTAACACCACTACCACCACCATTTATAACTAAAGAATTTCCATCACCGTCAGTTTTACTAGACGTTCCATCTGCGTAAGTTCCTCCAATCATGTTTGTAGTTCCTGCGTTTTGTTGTGTAGAAGGCCCTGTGCTTACAGAGGTTTTTATCCAAACATAAACCACATCACTAGTCCAATTTTGAATTTGACCGTTCCATTGAGGCATAGATAAATTAGTTCTTTGTAAATTAGTTGTTCCAGATATATTAGCGGGTGTTGAGTTTAAGCAGTCGTTTGGCGAGCTTTCATAATCTGTAGCAACAACAGTTCCATATATAGTAGAGGCAACTGTATAACTAATATTTACGTCAGCGGTTCTTCCTAAGCTATCAGTTAATCTTAAAGTTACTTGATAACTGGACCCAATTACGTTACCAACTCCATCTACACAATTTAATGCAAATCTTAATAAACCGTTTGATGCATTTGTTTGAAAAGTAACAGCACCATTAGCACCGGTTTGATAAATAGTATTTATATTAGACGTAGTATAATTTGTAACCGTACCTACGTTTGTAGTTCTAGTTGCGGCTATAACAGACCAACCAGTTGTTGATGTAAACGTTGACCAGTTTCCATTAGAAATTAAAGAAGGATCTGCTGCTGATCCATTTTGACCACTAGGAGATTGCGTAACACCTCCAGAACCTCCTGATGTAGCTGTATATACACTGGTTGAAATAGAGGTTACAACAGGGTTTGATACTTCGCTTATTACAGGATCATTATTTTGTAATTGTATTATGAAAGTTTGACTTGCGGTAGCACCATCTGCTTGTAAGAATGTTAAAGTAAATGAAAATTTACCTCTTGTATCAACAAAATAAGCCGCTTCAGTTGAGCTACCAGCATAAAAAGTATCGTTAGTTTTTACCCTAAAACTTCCCGTTTGACTACCATTTTCAACAACAAACCTACCTGTTTGTGATGTAGAAGTATCAAGAGCACCATTTGAATCATGTGAGAAAACTGTAAAACTTTGCAATGATGCTGTGGTTATATTTACACCACCTGATGTTGGAAAAAAATCATTAGTAAGAATCGTTCCTAAAAGCATGCGCTCTTGAAAATCTGATGTAATGTTAGAAAGACCAGTTATGTTTGTAAAATTATCATTAGAAATATTTTCATTAAGATCAGAAACTAAACCAGCTGTTGATGTTTCGTAATATAATTCTAATTGAGATTCAAAAGGAGCAGTTTCATATACAGCTAAACCCATGTTAGGAGGGTAAGGATAGTTCCCACTTCCATTTACTGGAACTGTATAAAGATCTTCGGTTAGACCTATAGAGTTTCTTGTAGAAATTTTAGCAATATATGGTTTTGTATTAGAATCATATATAGTATATTGATTTATGTCACCAGCACTTGTGCCAAAGCTTACACCAGGAAAAACATCAGCAGTGGTACCTATTAAATCAGCGCTATCAGCCGTAGAGCTTGGAACGTATTGTCTGTTGTAAGTTTTATATGTTAATGGCGCTGTAGAAGCAACGCCTACTATATTAGTTACTCTACCAAAAAGCTTAACATCACTGGTAAATTGATTTTGAATAGGACCTACATCTTGTAGGTTTCTTGGTATTTTGTTTATATTATCTGATATTAAAGTTGTAAAAGCAATTTCACCTCTTTCTTTAGTTTCAGCTTCGATTGGATAACCATTTATAATACCAGGGAGATAAACGTTATAGTAATCTTGTTGTTGTTGTTTTATTGCAATTTTATAACTATAAAAACCATTTGGATTAATATTATAAGTTGCAAAAGTTTTTTCTTCTCCATTTAAACTAGGTTCAGGTCTACTAGCGTCTTGAGTATTATTAAATAAATAATTGCTTGAAATTTCATTTTTTGTGAAAAAAGTTACTGCTCTAACATCACCATTACCATCTAATATAGGAACAACACTTGTGCTATGAGGTATACTAGTGTAATCTACATATTCACCTTTTAAATGTTTGTTAGCTGCAAAATATGTTGCATAATTATCTTTCCAATTTGCAAATAAAGGTCTTACTGTACCGCTGTCAGCCCCTATTTCATATTTATATAAAGGAGTTACAAAACCATCATAACCTGTTTTAAATAAAATTTCAGCTTTAACAGAAGAATTTAAAGCAATTCCAGTGTTAAATGTTATTCTTAATTTAGTATTTTGTAAACTAGAAGCGTAAGTGTTAGCAGCTTGTAAAATCCATCCGGCGCCAGAATTAACATATATATTTAAAATATTATTAGAACCGGTGGCGTCTGCATATAACAAACCTGTAAAATCAAAAACTGTTTGACCTAAAGTAGAAACTATAGCTTGTGTGCTATTGCTCCAACAAAAAGAATTGTTTGCTCCAGTTACAGGATCTGAATCTACTGTATAATAATTTCCAACTGCATATGCGCCTGGATAACCACTTAATCCATTAGCATTTAAAGCTTCTGGAATTAATTGTGAAAATTGAATTGTAAGATTACTACCCAACCAAGATTGAACTGAAGTACTAAAGCTAGCTGCAGAATACGGTACAAATACATTTGAACCAGGTTGAGGGTTGCCATCAGAATCTAAAACCCCATCTTGAGTAGAAAGAATTACATCAGTTTGTCTACCCCATTTGTCAGCTAATATTACACCAACTTGATAGTTTCTGTTTTGTTTAATGCTATGTTGAGGATATTCTTCAAAAGACTGTGTTGTTTTAAAATTTGAGTCTGCAAAATAATTTAAACCTCTTGGTGCGGTATAGCCTTCAAGATAATTAGCATACATTATTCTATTCCCAGAAGTTTCTTGAGCTAAAGCTTTTACAGGTACCTTATCATAAACTCTTGTTGTTTCTAAAGAAGGTAAAGTTTTTATAGGTAAAGTAGACTCGTAGCTGTATTGATAAATATTAGTATTATTTAAAGCAGTTACAAAAGCATTATTAGCAATTGCACTTCCATCATCTACAGTTATTGTTTCTAGTAATTGATATGCTTGCATATCAGATTGCTTAAATACTATATCTATAGATTTAACTTTATACTTTGTAATAATATCTACACAAGGCAAAGTTATATTTAAAACAGCGTTGTTAATAGAATTTTCCATAAATTCTACAACCGTTGTTATAAACGCTTGGTTTTCATCTTCATTAACAAATTGCCCTTGCTGAAAAGGTATAAAAACATCTTGACTAAATGGAGCAACTGTAGAATACTCGTTGTCGTCAAACTTAAATCTATAAGAAAATTTAACAAATTTTTCTGTTAAATAATCTGGATCACCATTCCAACCATTATAGTTGCTATTTTTTAAAAGCCTTACAGCATAACCATCGTTTAAAGCACCCGTGCCTGTAGTGTCAATAGCGTTTGACGTGTTATATTTTACATAAGAAACACCATCTGCTGCCCATATTCTACTTTCAGTTAGTAATCCTGCAAAATCATTATTTGCTGCAAGCGCTAGTCTATAACCATTTGGTCTAATATCTGCCCCTGTTAAATTGTTACCAGCGCCTGAACTCCAAAAGTTTTCACTTTTCATTTCAGTAGCCGCATTTGTACCTGCCGCGGAAACTATACCGTTCCATTCAGTAAGCGTTGGTATTCTATGTCCAATAGGCGCTAGTTCTCTAGAATCTAAAACAGCCCACTTATTATATAATATACCATAGCTTACATCATTACCTAAATAATTATTATAGTATGAAAAACATCCTTGCTGACTAGTGTTGAAAGCTTGCCATGCTGCTAGTGTGGTTGCTTCGGGTATTTGATCTCCATTTCTGTATTTTTTTACAGCTAAATTTTCTGAAGTTAATTCATAAATACCTATTGATACAGTTGATGGATCTGATGCATCCGTCATTGTAGAAGGTTTAAGTTGAGATAAAGATCTATTGTCAATAAACTCTGGCGCTAAATAAGGAGAAAACTTTGCAACTGATACCTGCTCTTCACAAGTGTAATAATACAACGGGTTGTCAACATTTATTTTTCTAGGTTGATTTCTATTATCGGTCCAGTATAATAAGTTTTCTATTAAACTAATACTGTTAATAGGGTTTAGTGTAGAAAAATTTAACCACCCACTAGGGTATTGGTTTGAAGCTTGAATTATTGGAGAAAAGGCACCGGTAGAAATATTAAAAACACTTATAGAGCACTGTGCGTCATAAGCTGCTTTATCTTGTGTGGTATGGTTTGTAGAAAAAACATATACTAAACCATTGTTTTCGTCTACATAAGTACCTATTATAGTTAAATTACTGTTGCTTGTAGCTTGAGAATTACCTAATATAGCTTCTAAAGACCCTACGTCACTTCCCTCTGATCTAGATACCGCTAAATTTAAAGCGTCTCTGTATACGTTATTTGGTAGTAGTCTTTCATCCAAATCTTTATTCATTTTGGATTGAATAAAACTATTTTTAACTTCAGCCATGTATTATGATTTTATCCATTTAGATTTACCTCTCATAACTTGAACTATTTCATCTAGTTTAATATTAGATAATCTTATTTTTGCATTTCTTAATTTAGCACTTTTTTCTCTACGCAATCTTTGAACTACATATTCGGGTTGATTTATTCTAGTAGAAATTAAAGCATGTATAATATAAGCATACATAGCTTCTTCTGCTAGTTTAGGAACTTTTGTATCTAAGTCTGCCGCTAATCCATCTGAAACATATTCTAAAACTATAAGTTTGTTAACAAGACTAGAAGAAAAAGACATCTTACCTTCTCTTTCATTTAAATTAAACCAACCGTTAGCTTGTGAATACTCTGGATCCATACCGTATTCTCTACCCCAACTAGCACCAGTGTTTCCGTACATATCCCAATTATATGCCCACATATCGTTAGTAAAATCGTTTGTATTAAAATTACCATTAATAAAGTTAGTGTTAGCTTTATGCCATCTACTTTGAGTTTTAGATTCAGTCTCTATGTCGTTACCATAGCTATCTTGCGTTGGTATACCGGCTGAGTCTTGTGCTTGTGTATAATAAGGACTTGTTGTTAAGTTGTTAGCAGGATAAATAGGGTGTAAAACACCTAGTGCATCAACCCAAGAACATTTAACGTGGTTAACATAGTCCTGGGGTAAAACTAAAGTTAAGCTTTCTGGTATAGATAGTTCTGCAGATTTTATACTTTTTAAAGTATCATAACTAAATTCTTGTAAAGCTCTTTTAGCATGAAATATTATATCTGTTCTTTTAGCACTAGGTAAAAGCTTGCTTTGACCTACATATCCTATTAAGAAATTACTAACTATATCATTTAACTTTACGTATTGATAACTTCCGTAGTTATCTTCCGTGGTTTGTCCATATGCTTTTTCCGCTTCTGTAGATGCATATTTACCACCAGTTAATATATTTAATTGTACAACTATATATTGATTAGCGCCTGGCGCAGCTGTAAGAGTAATTGTTTTACCATTAGTAACAGTAAAAGCTGTAACCCATTCAGACCATGTTCCAGGTATTGCAGTGGGGCTAGTATATATTTTAAAATTATTTAGACCATAATCCACACCGGCAGGATTCCAATCGCCTAAATAAAGATCTGTATCAAAAGTTGTGGCAAAAGATTGGCCAGTAGTATTACCAGCATTACCTCTAAAACCTTGTGATCCTTGAAAATACTGTTGTGCAGTTTCAGTTACTAGTCCGTTGTTTGGTGGTTGTATAGCCATAATTTATTACATTCTTTCGTTTTGTTCTTCCATAGCTATTTCTTGAGAAGCAGCTTGAATTATTTGAGGATCTTTTATTATTACCCCTGCATAAAGTAATATTTGAAGTATTACGTTTGTTTGTTCTACTGGATCTAATTCAAAATCAACCGAGTTTGTAGGATCCCACACATAATAACCGTTTGGAGAAGTAAAATTCCAAACAACATCTGCAGGTTTTTTTATGTAAGTAGCTTGTATACTATTACCTATTGTTTGCGGATGTATAATTATTTTTTTGTTTTCATACAAATATACCGGAAAATATTCCGTAGGTTTACTTATAGGAGACATATTTAATTGTGCTAATTCATTTCTTTGAATTGGTTCCACCTCTCTATCATCTTTATATAAAACAGTTCCTAATTTATAAAAATCATCAGGATATAGTGTAATTACAAAAGCACTACCCGCTGCTATTGCGGGTCCGGTATAATTAAAATTACCACCCGTAATATTATAGGTTGTGTAAGCAACTCCATCTAAAGTTACTACAGCTAAGCTAGTTTCTACTTGTGCTTGTGTTATTTGTGTTAAAGGATATGATGTTTGTAAAGCCGCAGTTGTGAAGTTTTGTACACTGGTGGCTGCTCCTGATCTAGTAGGAGTATTAAAATAAGCTGGTGAAGTTGCGGTTGGAGCAACATATGTACAATCACCTATTGTTTTAAAAACGTCTAATTGTTCTTGTACACTTTTATAGCGATCACCATATTCGCTTTCGTTTTGTGGCACACGTAATTGTTGGTTTATTGTTTCAAAATAACCATCTAATATTTCCAGTTGAACTTGTGTGGCTAATTTATTAAACTCATCAGGAGTAAGATAACCTCTTTGTTCTTTATTTATTATTAATAAGACGGTTTTGTAAACCTGATCTACGTTTATTGCCATGTTAATTTTATTATGTTAATAATCAGGTGGCCACATAAGTAACCACCTGTTATTATAATTACCTGTTATTTAAATTTTTTCTCGATAGACTGGTATATTTGTACACCTTCGTCTGTCTTTAAAAAAGCAGCAAATGCTGAATAAGGATTTTCATCAAATGGTATTGTCATTAATTTTTTACCATTAGAAGCCCACATAAAGTATCTTTGATTGTCTGATAACCTTATAATGTTTGCTTCAGTAGCTCTAATACCAAAATTTCTTAAGACTACATTTTCATCGTTAGCTAATTCTATAAATAGCGCAGGATTCTTTTTAGCAAATAAAAGTAAATCTCTTTTTATTTCTTTTGAACTTAAGCTATTTACTTCAGATCCACACTCTACTCTTAACACAGCCTCTGCATGTTCTATATCCATTGATTTAGCAGCGTTTAACGCATCTATTTCAAAATTTAATTCATCTAATTCACTTATTGCAACCTTTTGAGGTTCTAATTCTCTGTATCTATGTATTTTTAACGGATGATAAAGAGATAAAAGTTTTTGTAAGTTTTGTTTTTCTTTAGGTACGTTTAAAACACCGTCTGTAAATGTTATATGACCCATAGTAGCTTCTCCTACTTGTTCATCTACAAACACAGAAGCTTGATTAGTTGCATACCTTAATTCTCTTTGAGCTCCTGTTTCTTCATCAAACCATAGTAAAGGATGTTTTTTAGTATGTTTACTAGGGATTGTAAAAGTTAACGGAGATTTTCCTCCCGTTAGATAATAATTTCTATTTTTTATTTCCCAATCTTTCGATTGAGTTATTTTTTGTTTTGACATAATATAATATAATTAAAAAGTTTAAAAAAAATAAATACCCCCGCCATTTGACGGGGATAATTATTATAGTTGGATTATTTTATAATCCTTTGAATAATACGAAATTATTCGCAGCTTGAGTAACTAAACATCTTTCAGATAAGAAGTTAACTTCCATTGCATCTAAAGATGAAGTGAAAGCACCACCTACTGAACCAGTTAACCACGACTTCATTCTTCTGTCGTCAGTCTGAGAAGCTCTATATCTTACGTGTAAGAAAGGTCTTCTAATGTTAGTACCTAAAATTTGATCATATACAGTTGAAGTACCTGCAGGAACTAAAACTCCTTCGATTGAAGCAGGTCCAACTTGAGCACCTCTTGTAGAAGCATCATTTAAGTACTTCCAGTCTGTTTTATAAAAGTCATAAGAACCTCTTCTAAATCCTGAGAAACCAAGATTTAAAGCCATTTCTTCTGAGTTTTCAAACAAACCAAAAGCAGTACCACCAGCGAAACCACCAGAGATAGATCCTAGCATATCATCAAAATTAAGATTAGAAGATCTGTTTAAGAAAAGCATGTTTTCTTCAATAGCTCCTTGAGTATCTAAATTTTTAAGAATCGCATCGAATGCATCTAAACCAGCAGCAGCACTAAATCCTACTTGAACGTTTCCTCTTGCGTTGATAGCAGCGAATAAACCTTCAGAACCAAGTGATTGAGCTGTTAATCCAGCAGGACCTCCAGCAGATAGCTCAGCTTCTACCATAGACATTTCTAGGTAATCTTCAAATCTAAGTCTAGTTTCAGACTCAGCTTTTAAGTACCATAAATATCCTCCAGTACCATCTTCAGTAGAAACTTCTACCCAACCGATCTGAGCTGTGTCAGAACCATTGATAGTATAAGTACTTCTAAGGATAATAGGAGAGTTGTGATATTGTGTAAAGTTAGGAGTAACTGTCACTTGTGGGTTGTTAACAGCAGCATAAGTGTTTAAACCTACAGCAGCGTTAGCAGTTGATGTTCCTTTTTGGAATTCAGAACCGTAAACAAATATTTTGTTAGCAGCACTGTCAGCAATTCCTGCAGCAATTAAGTTAGCAAAACCATAAGGTTCTACAACTAATTGTCCTGGGTTACCAGCAGCTCCAGCTAATCTAGTGTCAGATGATCTAACAAAACATTTTGCTTCGTTTCCGAAGTCATCCATTACAACTATTGTTGCTCCTGGAGATATTACGTTTACAATAGCAGCAGCTCCTGAATTTCCAGCAGTAACAGGAATAGTAATTGTTCCAGCAGCTGATACAGATGTACAGTCATTGTACGCAATATGTAATCTATTTTGTTCAGACCATATAACCTGATCTGAAGTCATAGGCATTTCAGCGCCTACCATGCGTAGAAATCCTGATAACGTTCTGTTACCATATCTTTCTACTTCTTGTTCATACAATTCCGGTAGGTATTGCTGAGCAAAGTTATTTGAATTCGCACCAGCACCATCAAATTGAAGATAGTTATCCGTTAGGATTTGTTGCGATTGAGAGGGTATTATACTCCCAAATTGTGGAGTTAAAGCCATAATTTTAATTTTTAATTAGTTAGTTAAATTTTTTTGTTTTTATTTTTAATTTTGTTGAATCTAATCCACTAATCGATTTTACTTTTAATCCGTTTACAAACACATTACCGTCGGCAACCTGCCTTGGTTTATCTGCAGATGGGTTTTTAGAAGTTTTAATGACATTTTTAATACCATCAGCCCTTCCTTGTTCATAAAAATGATGAGCAATTTTATCAGCATTCATGGCAGCATACATTGCTTTATGATAACCAGATGGATCTGTAATTTCTCCTTTGTCATTAGAATATTTTTTAACAAAGTTTTGTACATCTATTTGGGTTTCACCAACTTTAACAGGATCTTTTATGCCATATCTAAATTTTTTCTCTCCAACATTGAAATCAAAACCTTTGAATTCTTTTGAAAAAAGTTTTTTAGTATTATCTCTAAAATCCCCGTGTAATTGCTGTGCAACTTCTTGCTGCGCTTTATATTGGTCGTAAAAGCTTAATGCCTCTTGCTGTTCTTGAGTAACGCCCGGTCTCAACTTGATCTCGTCGTAATATTTACTTTTTGAACTTTCCAAATGCTTTTTAGCTTTTGCAACCTCTTCTTTATAAGCAAGTTTTTTCTTTCGAATATCTCTTGCCTCATCCACATCTTCATCAAAATCAAAATTGTCTTCCATTAAAAAAGCAATTTCTTCTAAATCTAAATGTGGTTTAGTTTTTATATAGTACTCTTTAAGTAATTGTCCACTACTTAATTTAGAGTAATCTTTATTTAATGCTACGTAGTCTTCTACAGTACCACCAGTGTCTTCCATAAAAGTCACTAGTTTTTCTATATTTTCAGGTAAAGGTTTACCAAGGACTTGCTCATCTCTTTTAGCTTCTGCAATTTCTTGTTTAATTTCTTTAACTTCAACCTTTTCTTCTTCTTCTGTTATTTCTTGGATTGGTGAAGACTCTTCAAGAGTTTCGCTGGACTCTTGTACTTGTTCGTCCATTTTAGCGCTATCTCCGGTTTGTTCGACCACATCCACTGTCTCTGTTTCTCCGATACGAATGGCATTATCTTCTTTTTTTATTTCCTCACTAGGTATTGTCACTTTAGTGTAACTTTCTTCAATTTCACCTGTTGCTTCAGGTTTTGTTAAATCAACCTTGATAGGATCATTGTTAATATTACCTAATTTTTTAGGTGTTGTTTTTTTTGACTTTAATTTAAAGTCACCTTCCTGTTTAACAGGTTCATTTGTTTTTGTTTCTTCTGACATGATAAAATATTATATAATTAATTATTATTGTTGTTGTTGACTCAAAAATGAATCGACATCAAATCCTCCAGCGTTAATTCCAGTATTTTCAAAATCTACTGGACCAGAATCGTTTTGTCGTTGACTAATCAACTGACTTTGTTGAGTTCCTTGTAATTTAACTCTTTGATCTTTACGATCTTCTATATCTTTTTCTTTATTACCCTCAGCCCCAGCTTTTACTTGAGCCAATTGCATATTGTATTCAAATTCTTGAGATAACAA